>Ga0326597_10007715_pt1 | contig 14601 bp, 17 predicted proteins | sample RVTome_12_FD_203789 | JGI IMG/M metagenome (GOLD analysis project Ga0326597, IMG submission 203789) | Soil microbial communities from uranium-contaminated site in the Upper Colorado River Basin, Wyoming, United States - RVT100D185 | ecosystem: Environmental > Terrestrial > Soil > Contaminated >... | reverse complement strand
CGAAGTCAAAGGGCTCATGCAGGCGTTCGTCGACCGCAGCGCCAGCATCGAAGCCATGTGGGTGGTCAGTGCCGAGGGCCGCTTGCTTTACACCTCCGTGGACGGTGAGCGAGATAAAACGCCGATCGGCGAGAGTGTCTTGGACAAGCTCCGCGGCGGCGAGACGGTTATCGATTCCAAGCAGCAAGGCAAAACCATTGCTTACGATATCTGGGTGCCGTTGCAAATGCCCAAAGGCGTGCGCAGCCCCGGCGGCTTGCGTCTATGGGTCAATCCCGCTGACTGGACGGGGCTGCTCTCGGGACTTTGGAGTCAACTCTCTTTGCTGTTCTTTCTCGGCGGCGGCGTTGCTTTGATCGCGGCGTTGCTCACCACGGCGCTCTACACCCGGCGCTTTCGTTTGATCAGTGAGACGCTGCGCCAAGCCGAAGCGGGAACCTACGCGGCCCGGCCCGAGTACGCCAGCCATGACGAGGTCGGCGCCAGCTTGGATTTAATCGATCGCTTGGTCATGAAGCAGAAGAAAAACGTCGGCGCCCCGGCGCCGGTGCAAAGATTGGCGATCGCCGCGCGCACCTTGAGGCACGAAGTTCGCACGCCGCTTAACGCACTCGCCATTCATCTCGAACTCCTACGCAACACCAGCCAGACTGATGACGGCTCCAATGGAGAGACCCAGCAACAGCGCTCGATAGCGGCTCTCGACTCAAGTGTTCGCCAAGTGGAGCGGCTGGTCCGCGATTTCACGGACTACTCCGCGCCCGTGACCATGGAGCGAAAACCGGTCGATGTCGCCGAAGTGCTCAGCGCGAGCCTGGACGCTGCGGCAATGCTTTGCGCCACCCAAAAAATCTCTCTTGCCAACGAGCTCGTCGACGGGCCTTGGCAAATTCAGGGCGACGCTGCGCGCTTGCGTCAGGCCTTCGATAATCTGCTACGTAATGGGATCGAAGCCCAGCCCGATGGCGGTGCGATCCAGGTCAATGCTCACAAGAACGGTTCACAGCTCACTTTAGACTTCAGCGACTGCGGCCCCGGCGTTCCGCCCGAAAGACAAACCGATCTTTTTGAGTTCGGCAAAACCACGAAGGTGGGCGGCAGCGGCATCGGTTTGCCTTTAAGTCAGTTGATCGCCGAGTCGCACGGCGGCTCGTTGGTCTACCAGGATTGCAACGGTAATGCTGGGGGCGCAACCTTCCGTATGACGCTACCCTTGGAGGTAAACTGATTATGGCTCGGCCCCGTCTGAATGTTCTCGTCGTGGATGATGATGCCGCTACGCGGGATGGCTTGACCGCGCTTTTAGAAAGCTGGGGCTATCACGCGTTCGCAGTTCCCAACGGTCAGGCTGCGCTGCAAAGCTGCGACAAGGATCTGCCCCACGCGATCGTAACCGACCTCATGATGCCTGGCATGACCGGGCTCGAGTTTATCGAAGCTCTAAACGAACGCACGCATCAGGTGGCGATCATCATGGTAACGGGTCAAGCGACAATCGAGACTGCGGTGCAAGCCATCAAGCTCGGCGCCTATGACTATTTGCCGAAGCCGTTGGAGTTACCGAAGCTGCGCGCCGTACTAGAAAAGGGACTCAGGCAAGTGTCGTTCGCGCGTGAAGCGAACGTGCTGCGTCAGAAGCTGGAGTCTCCCCTGGGCTCCTATGGTGAGCTCATTGGCAAGTCGGCACCCATGCGCCAGCTCTACCAGCGACTGAGCCAAATAGCCGCTACGGATGCCGCGGTACTGGTGAGTGGTGAAAGCGGCACCGGCAAGGAGCTCGTCGCGCGCACCCTTCACGATCTTTCTCCAAGGCGCGAGGGGACGTATCTGGCGCTGAACTGCGCCGCCATGGCGCCCACACTGATGGAGAGCGAACTGTTCGGACACGAGAAGGGGGCATTCACGAACGCTTTAGAGCGACACCTTGGCTGCTTCGAGCAAGCTGACGGTGGGACCCTGTTTCTTGATGAGATCACCGAGATGGCGGCGGAGGTTCAGGCAAAATTTCTGCGAGTCCTGGAAGAGAGACAGGTGCGTCGGATCGGCGGCACTGCAAATATTCCCGTCGCAGTGCGCGTTGTCGCTGCGACCAACCGTCTGCCAGCCACCGCAGTAAAGGAGGGAAAACTCAGACAGGATCTTTTTTACCGCTTAAATGTCTTTCATTTGGGGCTTCCGCCGCTGCGGGAACGGGGCGATGACATTGCACTCATGGCTGGTTACTTCCTCGAGTCATTCGGCGAAAAATATCAGCGGCCGATCATGCCCTGGGGTTCCGACTTTTTGGCCGCCCTCAACGCCCATTCGTGGCCGGGCAACGTGCGCGAGCTGCGTAACGCCATGGAGCGCTTGTCGGTGCTGGCTGCCGGTCCAAGTCTGGCCGCCGCTGACTTCAAACAGTATTGTCTCACGACCCCCGTCGAAGAAGTCTCCGACTTGGCGCCCATTTCGCTCGCCGAGGCGGAACGCCAAGCGATCGAACGCGCGCTTAGCGCCACCGGCGGAAACAAAGCTCAAGCCGCCCAATTGCTCGGCATCACGCCGAAGACGCTCAATGTCAAGCTTGCGCTCTACTTGAAAGAGTAAATCTTGGAGTAATTTTTTCCACCCCATTACTTTTTTTCCCGGTGGCCCCATCGTGAGGGTTTGTAAACTGCTGATTGGCGGCAATTTCAAACTTGGCACGGCCATTGCCTTAACAAACCCCGGAGGACTCCGCGCGATGAAGTACTTCGGCAAATTCTGCTTGGCGTTTCAAGTGGCAGCGCTCATGATGTCGGTAACCGATGTCGAAGCCCTGCGCAACGAGCGCGGTCAGCGCCGGGATCCGCACGCCCGCGCCGAGCGCCACATGGAGCGTCTCAAGCGCGTCATGTTACCCCTGTTGCGCGCCGCCGATCATCCTCTGCCATTAAAGCAAGTTCGCGTCACCGTCGTCGACGAATCGACCCTGAACGCCGCCAGCGCCGGCGACGGTCAATTTTATGTCACCACCGCGCTGCTGCGTTTAGCCAATGACGATCAGCTGCGCGGCGTGCTCGCCCACGAAATTGCCCACGAAGATCTCGGCCATCCCATGAAGGCTCAAGTGCTCGGCAGCGGCTTGGAACTGGGCGCCGCGCTGTTGGAAAAAATTATGCCCGGCAGCGGCACAGTGGCGCCCATTGCCGGCAGCCTGATTACCGGCCACTACACCAGGCCGATGGAACTCGCCGCCGATCGCCATGCGGTTAGGTTATTGCAGCGCGCCGGCTACTCCAAAGCCACCATGATTAACACGCTGGCCTGGTTAATGCGCCAGCACGGCGACAGCGGTGGTGGACTATTCGCCACCCATCCGGCGACATCCGAACGCATCCACGCCTTACAAAAATTACGGTAAATGACCGATTCGCGTCGGCCGAGAGGTTTCGAACGGGCCCCACTCTTGGCCATTATTGAATCCGTAATTTCTCCCTGTGAGATGACTTTTTTACCTGCCATCGATTCGGCCCAACCGATCTAAGTAGTTAGAATATCGACTTTCCTGAGTGGCCTGTCAGTTGCTCATTAAGTCCTTCGAGGTAACCGAAAAATGACCCGGCAAAAAGCCCAGGAGAATAAAACTATGCAGTCAGCCAACTTTACCGCCATCCTCGCGATCGTCACCGAGATGGCCCGTTGTCTCAATCAAAACATCGCCAAGGTGCATGTCGCGCCGCTCGATTCGAAACTGACCGGCGACGGCGCGCGCGATTTGGCGAAACTCATTGCGGTAAATTTTCGAGCCTAACGAGGGCCGCGATGAAATCGGCTAAGGTCGCCATCCTGTTGGTTCTTTTCAATGCTCTGCTGAGCCTAAGCACGGCTGCGAGCGACGCCGCACAGGCCAAGCACTCGCCGGGTCAACGTGGCGGTCAGGCCGATGCGCACAAGAATTCAAAAGGATCGGCGCAGGGCAAGCATCAATGGGTAGCCGATCCCGAGCGCGGCTGGGTACGCCGGGACGAAACTCGTGGAGCGAAAGATCAAAGCTCGGCAACCAAGCGGCGCGATCAACCCAGAGGGCCATCGAACAATAAAGGGAAAAGGTTTTGAAACAGTCATTCGTGGAGGGATTTATGACGGGAAATAAATGTCTTGTGAAGGGCACTGGAGTGGCGTTGGTTGCAGCCTCGGTTTTCCTGGCAGGCTGTTCGGGCGGACCGCTGGGCACAAGGGAAAAAGGCGCAGGCATCGGCGCCCTTGGCGGCGCCGCGGCCGGGGGCATCATCGGCTCGGCGGTGGGACGCCCAGGAGCCGGCGCCGCCATCGGCGGCGCGTTTGGTTTAGGTGCCGGGGCGTTGGTGGGCGACCAGCTGCAAGGCCACGAGAACACCAACTACCAGCAACAGCAGCAGATCAACCGCAATCAAGCCGAGCTCGAGCGCCAACGCCAAGACCTGCAGCGATTGCAGCGCCAGCGAACCGAATATTAACAGCACCCTTGCGCCAGCGACGGCGCAGGATTGCCGCCGCGAAGTCAAGGTCGGAAAAATATTTCGTGCACCTGTGGCGCTGCTCTAATTGCGTGCCTAGTTGGGTTACTAAGGAGTCCATAATTAAGTAACTATGACGCGACCGAGGGTCGAGGCCTGGAGAGCGTGGGCACAGCAACGCCAAGGGTCGAATCAGGCCCAGCCGCTGGGGATTTTTACCCGTGGAGAGGACCGGGTGGTGGCCGACAAGGCACAGACCCATTGACCGCGCTCGCAAGGACTCGGCCCTCGGTCGCAAAGCAACCAGATAGTCTCTGCGTAGTGTACTCATTAGTAATTCTCGGTGGTATGAAAACGTTCACTCCGCCGACACTGTTTTGGACAGAACATTACCCCGGTTAGAAAAACTTTAACTCACTACCAATGAGTTAAGGCCGTCCGCTTACAAACACCTTCAGCTCGGCGCGACGAGCGACGCTTCACGGCCATCGAGGATTGGGCCTAACAAGTGTCGCCGCTAAGCAGGATCGTCGTCATACCGAAGGAAAAATTGTACTGATTTTTTCACCGCGAAATTGTAGTGAGCAAACCCTACAGCAAAAGTGTTGATTTTATATAGCGAATTTTCAATCGGGAAATTTGTCCCGTATGAGTTATCCTACAGGGGGAATGTTTACGATTGGCCGTCATCGTTATCAAATCCCTTTGAATTCCAACTTGTCAGTGCGCTTTTTTGTTTCTGGCACGACGGTTGCTCATCCAATCGAGCATGATGAAAACCACGAGAAGGAAACCCCGAGGAGTGGTAAACTCATCAGCCAACGAACTACCGACCCGCTGTTCTAAGCTCTAGTTTACCCTCGGTGATCCCAGCCCGCACGATTCGTGTGGCATGAACTGACGAAACAATTTGTCGGCATTCGTAGCGTGACGACGAAAATAAAATAACGGAGGTTGCCATGGGTCTAAAAACTCGATTCATTCGCGTGGTATTTTTACCGGCTCTGATTTCACTCTGCATGGGTTGCTCTGAACCTCTCAGCAAACGCGAACAGGGCGGGCTTTTGGGTTTGGGCGCAGGCGCAGGGACCGGCGCCATCATTGGAAGCACCGTCGGTCACGCGGCTGTAGGGGCGCTGATCGGCGGACCAATAGGGCTAATCGGCGGCGCCTTGATCGGCGACCAATTGATGGGCCAGGACAAAAGACAGGACGACCAACAACGCGTAATTGACCGCAACCGCGACGAGCTCGAACAGTTGAGAAGAGAAAACCAACGATTGAGGGAGCGGGGCAGCGAACGATAAGTACGCGCTGAGCGACAACAATGGTTTTTTCTTTCTTAAGCAATCGACGGGACCCGAAGTGCGTCGAAACCGTCGACAGTCGCGGGAGTCGGAAGGAGCCCGGTTATGGAACGTACCGAGATACTGGAGACTACATTGGGAGATCTGATTGTGGCGCTAACCGAAGAAGCCAGCCGCCACGCGCGTGATACGCGGCAAGCCTACACGCTAGTCGCTTACATTCTTTCGGATCTTTTAAACAACTTTCGCGCCGAGCCCGAAAGGTGGCAGTAAAAATAGCATTGCGGTCTTCGCCGTCCGTAAGAAGAAAGGATGTCCATGAGAACTCAAAAAATGCCCACCGTACCGGGAGCGCCGGACAACGAAATCCGACCAGGTTGGAAACGCGAGCTGTCTGAATGGTTGCTCGTAGTGGCTACTATGGCCATAGCCACATGGGTTTTCTTAAATCTAGTCCCGTTAGTTTTCACTTTCGTCTTATAGCTTCGCCGATCGATTCACTAAGATCGTTAACGCTCAATCGTTAAGGAGAAAAGCCATGAAGTGCCAGATGTCGAAAGTCTTAAGTTTAGCTGCCGTATTCTTTAGTTACTGCATTCCCGGTCAATTGTTGGCAGGGCTCCCGACAGACCAGGTGCGCCAAACCGCTGACAAAGTATTGTTGATTCTTCAGGACCCCCGGCTCAAATCGCCTGACATGAGGGAAGAGCGCAATCATCAATTACGCCAAGTCATTTCCGCAAGGTTTGATTTTCAGGCGATGGCCCAAAGCTCATTAGGCCCACATTGGCAACGTCGCGGAACCGAGGAGCGGCGCGACTTCGTGCAGCTCTTTACCGATCTTTTGGAACGAACCTACGCCGATCAAATCGCGGCCTACAACGGCGAAAAGGTAGTCTATGGCCGCGAGACGCAAGATAGAGACTTCGCTGAGGTCGATACCAAGATTCTTACAAAAACAGGTGATGAGTTCTCGGTGAATTATAAGCTGCGGTCGTCCGACCGGGATTGGAAAGTCTATGATGTGGTGATCGAGAACATCAGCCTGGTTAACAACTATCGCTCGCAGTTCCATCGAGTGTTAGCTAAGTCTTCCTTCGACGACCTTCTGCGCAAGATGCGCGAAAAACAGTTCGCTGCGCCGCAGTCGAAAGGAAGAAAAACAAGTGAAACAGGACTTCGGTGAACGGACGAGGGATACGGCGCAGGAATCTAGATCATTTTTTACAAAGGAGAATTCTCATGCAGAACCAATCGGCGTTTAATCTCGGTCTCGGATATTTCCTGGGCTTCGTCCTTCTGTGCGCTGGACCAGCAGCGCCTGCTGAAGAGACAAGACCGCCGCATCCCGCCGCAGCGCAAACCACGGTGAGCGACAGCGATCTTCGAGCTTTTGCCAGGGCTTATGTGGACTACCACAAATTACGGCAAACCTACGAGCCCCAGGTCCGCAAGGCTGAGACTCCGAAAGAAAAAGACAAAATTCAAAAAGAGGGCAACGCTAAGGTCAAGCAAGCCCTGGAAAAATATGGATTCACGGCGCAAACGTACAACCGGCTTTTCGCCGCCGTGAACGGTAACGAGACGCTGCGCCACAAAGCGCTAAAGTTCATCGACCAAGAACGGACTAAATCATAGGCAGATATCGCCTCGGAAGGAGAGTGCTATGAAACCAAGTCTGCGAATGTATAGTCTCGCGGCTATTTTTTGGCTCGCGCTTACATGGAGCGCGTCGCTGAGTCTTGGAACCGAGGATCCTTGGAAGTTTCTTGAAGATTTCACGCCGCTTCCCAGCAGCTTGACGCGCATAGGTGAGAACTATGTTGCCGTGCTCTTTGAAAATCGCGAAGCGCAACTGCTGGCTGCGGTAATTTTTAAAGCTTCCTGCTTTGCCGGAAGCTGTGAGCTTGTTCATCGGGCCGGTTACGCCGTTGCTAATGCCCGGGGCTCAAATACCCGCGTTTATGTGGACCCGGGTGAAGAAGAGTTAATCGCGCTGATGGGCGTAATTTCTAGCCGTTATTAGAGACGGTATTAGGTTACGCCGTCAACGCGGAGAATATTAGACGCCTACTGCGATCTTCGTCGCCCCGCGAGTTCGTTCCGACTCGACGGAAAAATCCAATCGTAGATTTATTAATTGGAGAAAGGAGAGCTGCGAAATGAGCCGAATAAAATGACAGGCAATGTTGGCAGCTGTTCTGTTCGCGCTTACGCTTCCCGTTACCGGTTGCCATTGGGCGCATGGGCATAGTCACCGTCACGGCTATCACGACTATCGCTAGTCCAGCGCCGTCAGGCCTAGCGGTGATTAATAAGTTCGAGCAACTACACAAGGAGATCATTGTATGAAAGAGAAAATTTTCTGGCTAATCGGTGGGGGAGTATTGATCCTGGCCTTGTCGTTAGTGTCCGGCGGGCTCTACACCGTTACTTCACCGAATGGTCCCGTGGATACCGCGTACAAGATCAATCGTTTTACCGGACAGGTTTGGCTCATTAAGACCTACACCAAACAGGTGGGGCCACTGCATGTGCTGGCGGCACGACAGGCTGACGTCGAGAAGACGAAAGAAATCACTGAAGCGGATGTCCCACCGGTTGCGATGACCGAGACCTCACAGCCATCGCGTACGGTTAGAAATCGCTAGCGTAGTCGAACAAAAAAAGCCAGAGCTTAAGGAGGAATTATGCGTGGTACTACAGATAGCGTGATCATGGGCTTTATCGCATTAAGGGTTTTGAACGGAGGGCTCGTCAGGAAAGTGACGGAAAGCATTGCCATCGCTCTTTTCACCCTGACCATTCTCAACGGCTGCTCGACACAAACCGCTAAAACCGTCGAGACCGAAAAAACTGTTCAGTATGCCGCCGAGCGCGACCCAGCTCGACATGAACCTGTCGTCACGGAGAAACACACGACGAAGACAGAAGAAACAAAGGCTGAAGGGCATTCAGCGGGACTGCTGAGTGGGACCGTGAACGTCGTTGGCCAAGCGATTGCCCTGCCATTTCGCCTGGTCGCCGGGCTAATCGAACTTGCGTTCTAAAAATAGCGGAGAGGCAAATCAAGTTAAAATCGCGAGAGGGGTTTGAACCCCGCTCGCGACCAAAGGGGATGCTCGCCCCCTTTGGAAACCCCATTTAATTGTGCCCGCCTCAAGAGGCGGGGTTTAATGTAATCAATTATCCGGTTTTCGTCTTTTGCAACTGACGTTCTCAAAAGGAGGGTAAGCAGATGAAAAAAGAATGGATTGCATGGACAGTGGCCATGGCGCTCGGCGTCGGATTATCCGTTGCCGGTTGTGGCGACAAAAAGGAAGAAAACGGCGCTTCGTCACCGCCGGTTGGACTAGCTCCGCCGTCTACGGAGGAAAAAAGCGGATCTGATGCGACTCTGCAGCCTGGCGCCGGAGATAATCAAGAGCCTTCGGCAACGAGCAACGAGCGAGATCGCGAACGCGAGGGCAAATTGCCACGCGGTTGATCCGACTGGAGAATGGTTTCCTGATTTTCTTTGGCATTAGAGGCTGTGTCGCAAATTCAATGAATGACACTTTCGCCCGGAACTTGTCGAAGGGCTCCGAGGGAATTGCGACACAGTCTCTTTTCCAAGAGAAGGCCGTCTCCGCTGAAAACAATCGAGAATGCCATGAAGCTGGCACCGGTCGAATTTCGCTTTAACACCAATAACAGGACGGTATCTATGGCGAACGAATCCCATGGCACACAAAGAATCATCGTAGCGTCCAATCGTCTGCCGTTTGCTATCGAACAAACGGACGGGCGGATTGATTTTAGGAACAGTCCGGGCGGCGTTGCCACGGGATTGAAATCGCTCCTAGACTCGATGCTCGGCGTTTTGCCTTTCGAACCTGATTATCTGTGGGTGGGTTGGCCGGGTGCCACCGTCAGTGACGAACACAGGGAACAAGTCCAATCGAGAGCCCGTTTAGAATTTCGTTCACACCCCGTGTTCCTTTCCGCGGAAGACTTTGAAAACTTCTACCAGGGTTTCTGCAACAAAACGATCTGGCCGCTTTTCCATTACTTCCCCGCCAACGCCGAGTACGATGAGAGTTATTGGCGGCAATATGAGAGAGTCAATAAAGTCTATTGTGATACGTTGCTGAAGATTGTTCGGCAAGACGATCTGGTGTGGATTCACGACTACCATCTCATGCTGCTGCCCGATCTCCTGCGCAAAGCAGCGCCCAAAATCCGCATCGGCTTCTTTCTGCACATTCCGTTTCCCCAATTTGAAATCTTTCGGCTTCTGCCGGCGCTCTGGCGGCGCGAAATCCTAGACGGATTGCTGGGCGCCGATCTCATCGGTTTTCACACCCATGATTATGCCAAGTATTTCCTCGGCTGTGTGCAGCGAATCTTGGGTTACAAGCAGAAATTCGCCGATGTGATGCTCGACCGCCGCACGGTAAAAGTCGCCGCCTGTCCCATGGGAATAGATTTTCAAAAATTCTACGACGCCGCGAGGTCGGCGGAAGTTCTAAAAGAAATAGCCAAGTTCAAAGAGCCTTTGGGCGACACCAAAATCATTCTCTCCGTTGACCGGCAGGATTATTCGAAAGGGATCATCCATCGCTTGCAGGGGTTCGAGACTCTGCTCGAAAAACATCCTGAGTGGCGCGGCAAGGTGACTTTTCTAATGCTCGTCGTACCGTCGCGAATCGGCATACAAGACTATGAGGGAACCAAGAACCATCTCGAGGAACTCGTTGGCAGAATCAACGGCAAATTCGGCGCGATCAACTGGTCGCCGATCATCTATCAATACCGATCCGTGCCATTCGAAACCCTGGTAGCATTGTACGCTATGAGCGATGTCGCCCTGGTGACCCCGTTGCGCGATGGCATGAATCTGGTGGCAAAGGAATACATCGCCAGCAGGACCGATAAAACCGGCGTGTTGATTCTCAGCGAAATGGCTGGCTCGGCGAAAGAGTTGACCGATGCGATCATCATCAACCCGAACCACCGCGAAGAAATCGCTGAGGCCTTGGAACAAGCGCTGGCGATGCCGCGCCATGAACAAATCGAACGGAATCGCTCTATGCAAACCAAACTGCGTCGGCATACCGTTGGCCGTTGGGCAACGACGTTTTTAGAAGAAATTGTCGCTATGGAGCCGAGCCGCGAGGGAGCCTACGCAAAGCCTTTAGATCCAGCATCACAGACAGGATTGATTCAGCACTATGATCGCAGCCTGAATCGATTGTTGATGTTGGACTATGATGGAACGCTGGTGCCGTTTGCAAACTATCCTCAATTGGCAAAACCGAGCCGCCAGCTGTTGAATAGCTTGCATCGGCTTGGAGCTAATCCGAGAAATGAGTTGGTTCTGCTCAGCGGCCGGGACAAAGCCGCTCTCGAAAACTGGTTTGGCGCGCTCCCCATCGGGCTCGTGGCGGAACATGGAGCGTGGATCAAAGAGTACCAACAATCGTGGCATATCATCAAACCGCTGCGCGCCGATTGGAAAACAACCCTATTCCCGATACTGCAAAGTTACACCGATCGAGCCCCGGCATCGTGGATCGAAGAGAAAGAGTTTTCCGTGGTTTGGCATTACCGCGTGGCCGATGAGGAACGCGGAATGCTGGCGGCGCGGGAACTGACCGATGATTTGATCGCGTTAACGGCCAATATCGACGTGCAGGTTGTCCAGGGCAACAAGACCGTTGAAGTGAGAAACGCTGGAGTGCACAAGGGGCTAGCGAGTCAGAATTGGCTGTTAAAAAACCTCTGGGATTTTATTTTGGCGATCGGCGATGACTTGACCGATGAAGACATGTTCACCGTGCTCCCGGGCAGAGCCTACTCTATCCGCGTCGGCAACCGTCCAACGCGCGCGCGATTCCGTTTGCGCGGTCCCGACGATGTGTCGCAGCTCCTCGAGACGCTAATCGACGGTGAGTGCATTGAAAAGTTTTCTGCCCACGCCTAAGCGTGGCCTTTACGCTGCTCGCGCCCATGACCGCCGAAGCGATCGACGAAGGAGGACCGAATGACGAATCTGGAACTTTCCACCGAAGCATGGCTCGATAAAAAATCTCTGAAACGTTTTCTCAACGGTGTGGCACAAGTGGGGTTCCATGTTCTCCTTGTGGCCCTGAGCGCTGGCATTGCCTTATCCTTGCCCTACGTGGTGGGCTTCATCGGCAATAATTTTTGGGCCTATTGGTCGATCATAGAGAAGCAAACAGTCTATCTTATATCCGTCGAGACGATCACCGCCATCGTGCTTCTGCTGGTCTTCAACTACGTCGGCCGCAGTTGGAAAGATCGAAGAGTTTCTAAGATGGCCAAATCCGCTGGCTTAGTCAATTTTCTGCCGGCTAAAAGTGTTTTCGCGCAAAGAAAAATAAAGAGGCTAAAACTGCGCCAGGGTTTTGCTAGAGACGTGATGATCATTTCTTCCACGGGCTATCGTACTTTTGTTGACCCGCGGGGTGACTTGCACGGTGTATTGCAGCACTGTCGCGGCGCGAAGATCATGCTGCTCAACCCGCGCAGCGATGGCGCCTACGCGCGGGCGAGGAGCATTCTCGATCCCAGCGTGACGCCGGAAACATTTAGCGAACAGTTCAAGAAAAGCGTCGATTTTCTCAAAGGACTTAGAGCCGGTAAAAACATACGCCTCAAACTCTACGATGATACACCGTTCTTAAAGCTGGCTATCTTGGGCGACCATGTTTGGATTAAGCACTATCATCCCGGCCTGGATGTTCAGAGCGTGCCCGAATACTTGTTCGAGCACGACCAGAATCTCGGCGGTTTCTACACCACTTTTTACCATTATTTTCTAGCCCGTTGGGAGAATCCGGCGATTGCGGAATATGATCTGGAAACTCACGAGCTCATCTACCGCGATGCCAGCGGTAAAGAAATTTCGCGTGAGAAAACTGGCACATTGTACCGACCCTCCAACGACAGACAAACACCAAGGGAAGCGCTCTTTCCACATTCGTCGATTTCTCCGTCCTGACACGATTATTCGGTGTTCCCTGCCCAACGCTTCAAATTTGATCGCGGACCGTAGTCGAAACGGTATCGATTGACAGAATCCATTCAGAGTGACTACTCTCCGGTCGTTGAATCAAGCCTAGCCGTTACCCGGAGGACTGGTTATGAAAACGATCGATGCCGACGGTCATATCGTCGAAAAAAATTCCGACATCCGAGAACGCCTGCCGAAGCCTTTTTGCCATCGCACCGGCGCGCTGCTGCCTTCCGATGGCATGGATACCAATATGGGCGGCCAATTGGGCGGCATGGAAAATAATGACCTGCCGACGCGCCTAAAAGACATGGATACGGAAGGGATCGATGTTTCGGTGCTGTTTGCGACCAGCAGTTTCGCCGTCAACAGTTTCGTCGAACGCGACTACGCTGTGGCCTACGCCCGCGCCTACAACGATTTTATCGCTGACGTGTGTAAACAAAGCCCGCGCTTGAAAGCCGTCGCGCTGGTACCGCTGCAAGACCCGAAGGCGGCGGTCGCCGAGGCGAATCGGGCGGTGACTAAACTGGGCCTAGCGTCGATCGCCGTGGCGACTCAAGGCATGAAAGAACATTTGGGCGCGCAAACTTTCTGGCCGCTCTACGAAGAAATGGAGCGTCTCAACGTGCCGCTGTGCGTGCACAATCGGCGCGAAGGACCAGCGGGAGAGAAACGCTTCGACAGTTTCATCTTCATGCACACCATCGGCCGGCCGGTGGAAACTTTTATACAGTTCGCCGGCTTGATGTATGGCGGCATTGCCGAGCGTTTTCCCAAGCTGCGCATTGCGTTTCTCGAATGCGGCGTCGGCTGGGTGCCCTACTGGATCGAGCGCATGGATGAAGAATGGGAGAAGCGCGGCAAAGTGGAAGCGCCGCTGTGCAAACACCAGCCCAGCGAATACATCAGTCAGGGCAACTGGTTCTTCGCCATGGAGCCGGAAGAACAAACTTTGCCCTACGTGATCGAGCGCATCGGCGACGACAAAATCGTCTTCGCTTCCGACTATCCGCACTGGGACGGCATGTTTCCCTATGTCACCGCCACCATCCGCGGCCGTAAGGACCTATCGGAGCAAAGTAAAAATCGTGTCCTCGGCGAGAACGCCAAGCGCTTCTACGGATGGCAGTAAACACCCCGCTCGCGGAGAGGCACAGGCCCATTGTCTTCGCGACGGCAGGATTGCGCTTCGCTCAGCGGCTCGAATTGCAATTGCATAATTCGCGTTTAATCCCCGTTATCGACGACGGCCCGGTCGATTGCATCCGGTACGCTTTAGCGATCGCTACTCATCACCCAAGCTTCGCCTGCTTGGCTCAACGGACCTCGAAGAGAATCACCAAGTGGTCGTGCACGAAAGTGCCTTTGACGACTTCGATTCGGCTGGGCACCCAGCCCTCAATGGGATAGTCGTGGGACACCACTCTTGTGCCGGGTCTCAGTTGACGGTCCAAGATCGGCCGTAGCTTGGCGTTGAATTCCGGCAGGGTGTAGAGGGTCACCACGGTTGCCGGCGAGACATCGGCGGTGAAGGCGTCCTGGGCGCGGAATTCAACTAGGTGCCCGACTTTCTCCCGCAAGGCCTCGCTGCGCGCCCGCAGCACTAAGTCTTCGTCGATTTCGATGCCGACGCCGCGCACTCCGTATTTCTTCGCCGCGCGAATGATGATCGCGCCGTCGCCGCTGCCGATGTCGTAAATCAAGTCTCCCGGTTTGACCCGCGCCATTTCGAGCATGCGATCGATCACATCCGGCGCCGAGCGCACAAATGGCACTTCACCGGACGTCCATTGGCCAATGGACGAGCCGCAGCCGG
>Ga0326597_10007713_pt1 | contig 14602 bp, 11 predicted proteins | sample RVTome_12_FD_203789 | JGI IMG/M metagenome (GOLD analysis project Ga0326597, IMG submission 203789) | Soil microbial communities from uranium-contaminated site in the Upper Colorado River Basin, Wyoming, United States - RVT100D185 | ecosystem: Environmental > Terrestrial > Soil > Contaminated >... | reverse complement strand
CGGTCAGCATGTTGAATATCGTCGTCTTGCCCGCGCCGCGATGGCCAATTAGCCCTACTTTCATTGCCTTGTCTTCTCCTGAAGATGAAATCGAGAGGAGCAATCTAGCAGGATTTCTTACCCGAAGGAAATCACGCTAATCCGCAGCAACCTTCAGCTTCCTGCGCCCGAACGGATCGGTTGAGCGCAAAGATTATGACCGAGAGTTAAGGGAGGAGAAATACTAGGGATGCGAAAGGATGTAGGGGGCGACCGGCCCCGGTCGCCCCCAGCCTTGTTTGCGACAATCAGGGCTTCAACGCGAGAAACAGGCTGCCCTCGCCACGGCGCACTAGAAACAGCATGGATTTGCCCTTTTCGGTTTTTTCCACTACGCGATTGTAATCCGACAGATTGCGCACCGGGCGGCGATTGATCTCGACGATCACGTCGCCGCGCTGGAGCCCCGCCTCATTGGCCGCGCTACCCGGCTTGATCGAAGTGATCACCAAGCCCTCGGCGCGCTCTAGCCCGAGTTCGGCAGCCATGTTCGGAGTCACCGATTGAACGGCCAGCCCTAAGTCACCGTTCTCCGCCGCCGCCACCACTTCGCGCTCTTTAAATTCACCTACCGTTAACGGAAGCGTGAGTTCCTTGCCGTTGCGGAGAATTTTTAATTGCGCTTGCTTACCCGGCGCCGTACGCGCCGCTAGAAGCGGTAGCTCTCCGGAATCTTTTATCTCTTTGCCGTTAAATTCCACGATCACGTCGCCGGTTTTGATCCCTGCCCGCTCAGCCGGTCCGGCCTTCGCCACATCGGCCACTAAAGCGCCGCTTGCCTGCTTCGTGCCCAGAGACTCAGCGATTTCCGGCGTGATTTTTTGAATCGTCACTCCGAGGTATCCCCGGACAACCTTTCCATTGTCTTTAAGATTGGGCAGCAACTCTTTTACCAAGTTTGTCGGAATCGCAAAGCCGATGCCGATGTTGCCGCCGGATTGACTGAAGATCGCCGTATTGATCCCGACCACTTCGCCGCGCAGATTGATCAGCGGCCCGCCGGAATTTCCCGGATTGATCGAGGCGTCGGTCTGAATAAAATCCTCGTAGGGCCCGGCCCCAATGTGCCGGCCCTTGGCGCTGACGATTCCCGAGGTGACGGTATGGTCAAGGCCAAAGGGATTGCCGATGGCCATCACCCATTCACCAACTTCGAGGCGATCCGAATCACCGAGGGTCGCGGCCGGCAGATCCTGCCCGGTGTCGATCTTGATAATGGCGATATCGGTCTTTTGATCCTTGCCCAGAACCTTCGCGTCGAAACTTCGGCCGTCCGAGAGCTTGACGACGATTTTCTGCGCGCCGTCGACGACGTGGTAGTTGGTGAGAATGGTACCGTCACGGTCGATGACAAAACCTGAACCGAGTCCAGATTGTCGCTGCGGGCCCCGAGGAAACTCCCCGCCGAAAAATCTCTCCCAGAATTGGCCGAACGGATCGCCATCTCCAAAGGGCGCCGGGGCCGGCTCCGCCGTCCTGCGGACCTGCGTGGTGGAAATATTGACCACAGCAGGGCCTAGCTTTTTCGCCAAGCTCGCGAAATCCGGCAACGCCGCCGCCGCGACGGTTTTCGCCCCGGATTCCGCGACGCCCCCATGAGCGCTACGAACGGTGGAGTAGTACCAGTCGGCTAGGCCGGCGGCGCCGGCGAGCGCGCATAGCAAGCCGATCGCGAACGCTGAATACAAATTTATAGTCTTACGCATAGGTGTTCCCATTTCCGTCGTCGTACCTAATCTCTTGGCCCTTCGCTGGATCCCACAGATCGATTAGACGGTTCCGGTAATTCGAACCAGATTGGCGCGATTTTGCGGTATCAAGCGGTATGACCGATTCTTATGGCGATGTCTCCCTTCACGTCGGTCCTTTTCCGACAGGCTCGCCAACGCCTCCTCTTTCCAGCGCATCAAGCCCTGCCGTAAATAGCCGGCATCGTATCCCAGGGTCTCGCACACATTCTCAAAAGAGAACAAATAGGAGCGATCGCCGTCGAGTATCCATTGTTCCGCATCGCGATAGAGCGCCCGCTTCCGGCTACAAGTCGCCACGATATTATCCTGAAAGCAAACTACCGCGTCTTCCAGCACCGCGAGCATTAGCAGCCTCTCGGGGTCTAGATAATGTTTTCTTTGGTAAGTGGCGAGGTATTGCGAAGAAACCAGTACGTCCGGCTGGAAAACCGCCAGCGCCTTTTCTTCGAAAGCAAAGCCGCTGGTCCGCGCGTCTTTGACCCAAAACGGCGAGCGGCGATTATCAGCCGATACCTGCGAGGTGAATCGTTTCTTTGGAATCATGAAAAATCCTCCGAATATTTTAGACAAACCGGTGCCCGATTTTGTTCCATTTTTTGTCAGCAGAAAAGCCATGCCTGGCCCTCTGGGCATCGCTTGCGCCGGTCGCCGCAGAATGGTTGTCAAAAATGCCGATAAGAATCAGCCTCTTGTAGTCTGTGAAACCCCGTACAACCGAGCTGCGGACGATGGCTCCGACGCAGGTTGACCACCAAAGCCAGGATGATAAAGTAGCCCTCCATGCCTTTAGCAACCATCGAAGAAGCGATCGACGAGATTCGCCGCGGGCGGATAGTCATTCTAATGGATGACAAAGACCGCGAGAACGAGGGCGATCTCTGCATGGCTGCCGAGAAGGTCACGCCCAAAGCGATCAACTTCATGGCGACCCACGGGCGCGGTCTCATTTGCCTGCCGCTGACCGAAGAACGAGTCCGGCACCTGGGGATTGCGATGATGGTCTCCGAAAATACCTCTCCATTCGGGACGGCATTTACCGTGTCGGTGGACGCGGCGGCGGGGATCACCACGGGCATCTCCGCGGCGGACCGGGCCAAGACGATTCTCGATGCCATTGCCGATGATGCCAAACCGCAGGATCTCGCTACCCCGGGCCATATCTTTCCCCTGCGCGCGCGCAACGGCGGTGTCCTGGTCAGAGCCGGTCAAACCGAGGGCTCCGTCGATCTGGCCCGCCTCGCGGGGCTCAAGCCGGCGGGCGTCATCTGTGAAATCATGAAGGACGACGGCACCATGGCGCGCCAGCCCGATCTCATGAAATTCGCCAAGAAACATAGACTGAAAGTCGTCACCATCGCCGATCTCATTCAATACCGGCTCAACTACGACTCGCTGGTTTACCGGGCCGCGTCCGCGCCCTTGCCGACCCGCGTCGGCGGACAATTTGAAGCTGTCGTCTACAATACCCACGTGGACCAGAGCGAGCACCTGGCGCTTATCAAAGGGAATATCTCACCGAAAGAAGAAATCTTGGTACGCGTTCATACCAAGTACGTACCCGGCGATGTCTTCGGTTTCGAGCTTCTCAATACCGGGGCGGTAATTCAGCGTTCCATGGAAATCATCGCGAAAAAAGGCAAGGGCGTCATTCTCTATCTCCAACCGGAGCATAAGGGATTGCGCCCTGCGATGTTCACCTATCCCAAGGTCGAGGGGAAGCGGCAGAAACACATGAATCCGTCGTTCGTCTATCGGGCCGATTTCAAAGAGTACGGCATCGGCGCGCAGATCCTGCGCGACCTGGGCGTGAGAAAGATGCGGCTGTTAACCAACAACAAGAAGTATCTTGTCGGGCTCAGAGGCTACGGATTGGAGGTCACCGCGCTAGAACCGATTCCACGCGAGAGCCCTCTGAGCGTGGCCGCGAAACCCAAGAGAGCGAAGGTGAAGAGCGCCTAGTCCTGCGGGATTGCAAGTCTCGAATCTCGACATGCTGGACAGAGAGGCAAAGTATGTTAACCGCCAGTGATCTGAACGGTGTTCTTGGAATGATGCCCGCCTTCGCTACGCCCGACGCGGTGGATATTCGGGCGACCCAGACCATCGCCGTCGATAATCTTAAGGAAGGCGTCGACAAGATCATCAAAGACGGCTTGAACAACATCGCCACGACGGGAACCTATGGCGAGTGCTATAACCTTCTTTTTGACGAGTTTAAGACGTTAGCGGTGGCAACGGTCGAGACGGTCAAGAAGCGCATACCGCTATTCATCGGCTGCACCAGCTCCAATCCGAGGGAAGTTGTGCAGAAGATGAACTTTGTAAAAGGCCTGGGCGCCGACGGTGTCTTGCTCGGAGTGCCCTATTATGAAACGCTTCACGTCCAAGACGCGATCAAATTCTACCATGACATTGCGGACCTTTTTCCGACGCTCAATATCGTCATCTACCACAATCCGGAGAATCACAAGTTCACCATCCCCGTGGCGGCGTTTAAGGAACTGGTGAAGAAACCGACGATCATCGGCATGAAAGACAGCCACCGCACGACCCAGGCGTTCATGAATCTGCAGAAGATCGTTCGCGGAAAAATCAGCGTATTTGTTAATCAGACCCAACTCTATCCTTATTACAAATTAGGCGCGGCTGGCTGTTGGTCGACGGAAGTCTGGATGGGGCCCTGGCCGATTCTCTATCTCCTGGAGCAAGTGCGCAAGGGCGATGACCAAAAAGCGATCGAGGTTATCGATGATCTCATCGGCGACGGCAGCGGCGGCAGGCCGGTGCCTGGAGCCGGCAACAAACGCCCCGCGGAATTCGCCGATTATTGCAAGGTGGGCCCAACTCGAATACCGTTCGTGACTTTCCCTGAAATCGAGCTTTCGAAAGCCAAACGACGTGCCGCCCATTGGATGAAACTCGACGAGAAGTACCGTCCGCTCGTCGAAGTCCTAACAGCTCGTCCAGCGGCCTAGTTTTGGAAGGCGTTGATAACGTTTTACGTCCTTGGTTGAGCAAGGCGCGCCGATGGTTAATTCAGCGCCGGCAGGGTGTCGACCTGCGCTATTTCGACCGTATCCTTGCTGCTTCCTTTCATCCGGGTCATCCGCGACTCGGCCTCATGCATCAGCTCGGCGATGCTCTGCGGCGCCTTGGTACAGGCAATGGCGCTGATATAAAAAGTCACCGGTTGAGCGTGCTTCTGTCTTTCCTCTTTAAGCTCTTTTTGGATTTTTTCGAGAATCGCACTGGCATCCTGAGAAGTGACGTTGGGTAACAAAACGGCAAACGCCGTTCCGCCGACCCGCCCAACCAGCTCCGGCCGCGGCACATTCTGTTTGATCGTGCGAGCGATCATGCACAGCAATTGATCTCCGGTGGCGTAGCCCAGGCGCTGATTGATCCATTTCAATCCGTCAATATCGACAAAAGCCAAGCTCAACGGTTGAAGGCTGAAGGCGTTGTCTATTTCCCGGGACGTCAAGTCGTAAAATGCTCGAACGTTGGGCAGACCGGTAAGCATGTCTCGTCCCACAAGCTCGGACAGGGTGTCAAACTTTGAACGTAACTGTGATAGGGCTAACGCGATTACTCCGAACAGACCACCGGGCATCAGAAAATTCCAATAGATTATCCACTCGGCGCTATAATGACGGCCCCCGATCGCATCGGCAGCCAGGATCACAACAACGCATAGAAGCGCGACGTAGATGCCGGTTTGCCGGTTCACAAACCAGCTCGCCAGCGCGATCGGAACGACATAAAGGAAATGCAGCTGTGCCTCGAGGCCGGTTTGAACGTCAATCGTTCCCACAACGAATGCTAGAGCAATGCTGGTAAGCGTGACTTTAATTTTGCTCTGTCGATTGAGAAACGACAACACCGTTTCGGTTACCTTTCGATGCATGATTCAAGAACCTGTTGTGGTTACCTTCTGTACGGAGTATAAATGCGTATCTCTGGTCAGGCAAGGTTTCGTCGAATTCCTCCAACGGACCACCCGCAAAATCATCGGGTGCATCTGTGACAATCCCGCCGCCTTGTTAATAAACTAGGCAATGAATCTTACGGTAATATGAAGTCCGTCGATTCGTGTTCAGTGGTCGTGGCTTATTGGTTCGCGTCGTTTAACAAAGGACTCACAAGCCTAGAAATACAAAGACCATTGCCGCGACCGCCGCAACCGCACAAAGGATTCCGATGACGATGATCGCCAGATCATCGCGCATCCCGTTGCTTGGTGGCGGAAAGTCGGGTATCAATATTTTTCTGGTCCTGAAAAAGCGCAGGATCCGTGATTCGGTACAGCATGTTCTATGCCAGCGAACCGGCCCTTTGCACAATGTAAGAATGGAGAGATTAGCGAAGCTCTCGATCACTTTAAGGCTTAAAACCGCCCGATAAAAATAGCGCAAAAACGCCTCAGACGGCGATCGCGGATGCTCGATATGGCACTTTAGGGAAATCGTAAACTACCCGGCAGTAAACCACGGGGGAATTAATCCGTCGAGATTAAAACAAAAATCGTGAATATTGTGGTAATCTAGGTACGAATTCCTTTTCTAAATAAACCGACAGGCAAATCCCGGCCTGCAAAACGAAAAGCTGCGCAGGGAAGCTCAGCCGATTTGCGAAACGGCCATGAACGTTGAGTGAAAATACGAAAGCAAGCGCAATGACGGACCTTGAAACTCGTAATCACAAGCTCATCGTTCTAATGCCCCTGTACAATGATTGGGGCGCGCTTTCGATCCTGCTCCCCAGTCTGGAGCGGGAACTGAACGTACATGGACTGAGAGCGGAAGTCTTGATGGTGGACGACGGGTCTACGATACCCGTGCTGCCGAATCTCGGCGAAAACTCTTTTACAGCCATCGAAAGCGTCGATATTCTTTCACTTCGCCGCAATCTCGGTCACCAGCGCGCTATTGCCGTGGGATTGTCCTACATAGAAGCGAACCGTCCCTGTCATGCCGTTGTCGTCATGGACTGCGACGGCGAGGACGATCCGCGCGATGTACCCCGCCTCGTCACTGAATGCCGCGCCAACGAAGGCCAAAAAATCATCTTCGCGGCCCGCACTCGACGTGCGGAAAGCTTGGCCTTCCGGTTTTTCTATCGGCTCTACCGGTTGATACATTTTCTGTTGACCGGCGTGAAAGTTAGAGTCGGCAACTTTAGTGTGATACCTTGGCCCGCCCTGAAGCGTTTAGTGGCGGTTTCCGAGTTATGGAACCATTACGCGGCGGCCGTTCATAAAGCGAGACTACCGATGGTGCTGGTTCCAACCCAGCGAGGGACGCGCTTAGAGGGACAGTCCCACATGAACCTTGTCGCTCTCGTTGTACACGGGCTTAGCGCCATGGCCGTCTTCGGCGACCGCATCGGCGTCCGGCTTTTGATCGTCGTATCGCTCGGGATGGTTTTGGCGGGTGGAGCGCTAATTGGCGTTGTTGGCATTCGTCTGTTAACAACTCTCGCGATCCCCGGTTGGGCCACTTTTGTTTCGGGAATAGTTCTGGTGATGTTGATCCAGATGCTTCTGGTAATTCTCGTGTTTGCCTTCGTGATTTTGGCGGCGCGCGATACTGCTAGTTTCATTCCCGGCCGCGACTACGTTTACCTCACCGGCGGAGTACAACGCGTGTATGGCAACGGCCGATGAAACACCCTACGTGGGTCAGGAACTTGAACTGTTCGCTCTAGCGACCAATTGGAAACGCTACGTAAAAGCGGAGATCGGAAAATATTTGGTCGGCGATGTTCTTGAGATTGGCTCTGGTATCGGCGGCACAACGCTGGCACTCCACGACGGCTCCGCGCGCCGGTGGGTATGCCTTGAGCCGGATGCCGACCAGGCGAAACGGCTACGGGCCGCGGTAACCAAGAGCTGGGGTTATTGCGCGCCTGGTGTGATCGCGGGATCATTGCGCGCGCTCGCGGACAAGCCCTTTTTCGATTGCGTACTGTATCTGGACGTTCTCGAGCACATTCAAGACGACCAGCGTCAAATCGAGGCGGCGGCGCGTCTGGTTCGGCCCGGTGGGCACATCGTGGTATTGTCTCCGGCTCACCAGTGGCTCTTCAGTGAATTCGATAAGAACATCGGGCATCTCCGCCGCTATAATAAACGGACCTTACGACCGCTCATGCCGCGAGGATGGACCGAGAAAAAATTGCTATATCTCGATGCCGTCGGAAGTCTACTATCGCTGGCGAACGCTATCGCCCTCCGGCAGGCTTTACCATCACGCGGACATCTGCTTTTATGGGATCGACTCTGCGTGCCGCTTTCCCGAATCGTTGACCGCTTACTTTGGGGGAAATTCGGCAAGTCCGTGCTTGCAGTATGGGAAAAACGAAATGATGGCCAAGACGCTGTTGAGTTGTCGCGCGTCTCACTCCCCGGTCGAGTCATTTAACCAATTTCAAAATCATTAGTGATGATCCATAGCTCGTGCATGGAGTCTCCTAGAGGACGTTGGTCGATTCCGGTTGCCCTATTTCTCGGCTCCCTATTACTCATTGCCGTAACGTTCAAAGACTACGGCGTAGCATGGGATGAACCAGCCTATTTTCATGCCTCTGATCTCCATCTCAGATGGATGAGTGATTTCTTCAACAACCTTGTTAATGGGAATTTCCCTCAAAGCTTCGCAGATGAACACATCAAGTCCGCGTGGCACTGGAATCCCTACAATGTACCGCACCCGCCTTTTTCGCGCATCATTTCCGGTCTAACCAAGACCTTCGCCGCTCCTTGGGTAGATAAGTTCACCGCCTACCGTCTGGGGCCCGCGCTTTTTTTCGCCGCCCTCACGGCTGTGATGTATTGGTGGATGAGCGAAGTTTTTGGGCGTGCAACAGGACTCTTTTCCGCGTTGGCCCTGATCACGATCCCGAATTTGTTCGCTTTTGCCCATATCGCGGTCACCGATCTACCCCTCGCATCATTGTGGTTTTTGACTACATATTGTTTTTGGAAAGGACTTGACAGTTGGAAATGGAGCGTCGGTTTTGGCGCGGTCTGGGGCTTGGCATTGGCGACCAAGTTCCCCGCCCTCCTCATTCCGATTCCATTGATTCTTTGGGCTCATCTATTTCAACGCCACAAGTACGCAAACAACATTGTCGCCATGCTCTTTCTGGCGCCTATCATGATGATTGCGTGCCAGCCGTATCTTTGGCACCAACCCGGCCCACGTATCCTCGAATTCCTACACGAAGGCATCAACCGTGCCTACCGCCCGGAAACTAACTTCATGACCTATTTCCTCAACCAACTTTATTTTGCCGACCAACTTCCCCGATACTATCCTTTGTTCATCGTCGGCGTCACGACGCCGGAGCCCGTATTGGCACTTGCGCTTATAGGACTCGTCTCGATCCCGTGGCTTCACCAACGGCCTCTGGCTCCGGCGCTCTTCGCCATCAACTCAGCTTTCGTGCTTATCATGGGAATCTTGCCCGGCGCGGTGCTCCACGACGGCGTGCGCCAATTGTTATCGGCATTGCCGTTCCTCGCCGCGCTTGCGGGAGTAGGCTTTTATGTTCTTGTCACGTGGTCGGCAGAAGCCGCACAGAGGTTGAAGGTTTCAAAGGGAGTCGCCAATGTTAAAAGCAAAATTATCGGGGCTCTATTTCTGCTGGTTTTATTCAGCCCCGCGTTGGAGCTCTATCTCTGCCATCCCTTCCAGCTGAGTTACTATAACCGGCTCGTCGGCGGTATCCGCGGCGCGTATGAAAGGGGACTCGAAATAACTTACTTCATGGAGGCCATTACGCCGGGCTTTGTCAAATCCCTGAACGAAAGACTACCCAAGAACGCAACAATCAACGCTTCCTTCGCCAACTTTATGTTCGCTTACTATCAGAACGAAGGGCGCCTGCGCGGCGATATTCGGATTTCAAGCAAGCAACCTTTCGACTACTATATCTTGCTTAACCGCCGCAGCGTGCACTCACCGCGTGAGCGCCAACTCACGCAAGCGGCCGTTACACCCTATCTATCGGTCACCGTCGCGGGGGTACCGCTGGTATACGTCTGGGACTTCAAGAAACCGGGATAGGCGCCTTTACCTTCCGTTTACGCAGAACGCAAATGACCGATGTCACGATGAGCGCAAAAATCGTCGTTACCGAAATCATGAGCCCGATCTTGAATGACATGGGCTCGTAGCGAAACTCGACGGTATGTTCTCCGCCAGGAAGCGCCACCGCCCGAAAGAACAAGTTCGCCCGCAAAATTCTTTCTTTCTTGCCGTCGACGTAAGCATTCCAACCTGGATAAAACGAGTCGGCCAAAACGAGAATCCCGGATGCATCAAGCGACGCTCTAATCGTAACTCGCGTGTTTTCATAGCGAGCGATCTTTGCCGACGCTTGAAACGCGCGCTGCGGTTGAATGGACGGCGTTTGATCCAGTATGACCTCGGTTTTTGGATCGAACCCATCCGTCGACAGCCGGCGTAGGATCCTGGCCGTAAAGGTCTCAACGTAGACTTCGTTTACCACATAAACCCGCGGGACTGCGCGGTCGAGCTTGTACAGCCATGAGAAATACTGAGGAAATGAGCTTACCAAGATAAGCCCCTCGGCGGTTAACGGCTGAAATGCGACGACGTATTTAACATTCAACGCGCGCAGAAGCTGGAGCCGTCTCGGCAGGTCGAGTTGATCGGCAAAAACAACAAAGTCTGTATAGGGCTGGCGACCCAACGCATCGATCTCCTGCATATAATCGATGCCGTACAGGAGACCCGCGTTTGGCAACAGGTTTTGAAACATTAAAGCGGTGGCTTCCTTATAAGAGGGCTTCCCTTTGATCGAGACGCTGTCTGGGTGAATGTGTCGACCGGAGGGGTAGTAGAAGACTCTATGCAACTCAGATTCAGGTCGCGTCAGAATATGTTGATCTTCGCGTATAAAATCGGGAGCCAGGGGGAATAGGTAATCCCTGTGCGCCCACGTTAGATCAACAAATACCGCTGCCACTAACAAAACGCTGCACAGACTTTCTCGGATGACTTTTTTCCTGGCCAAGATAAGCAGCAGGAAGAATGCCGATAAAAGTACGAGCTGCCGCTCCAGGTTGGCAACAAGATCCACAACTTGATTCGGGTCGACCAAAGCGATGGATTTTAGAGCGGTTTGCTGGGCGATGAAATTCGCCAAAACATCGACATTGAATCGCAACAGTATATATGCCCCCGCCCATGCTACAAGGATCACGGCAAGCGCGACGACGGATTTCCTAACTCTCTGTCCCCAGTCACAAAGCCAGGCTTGCAGTCCCCTCATCGATGCATAAAAAATCAGCGCATAGGTAATGAAAAAAAACTTTTCCGGAAACCGCAAAGCGTTGAGAAACGGCAGATAGTGGAAAAGGAATGGATAGACCGGTGTATGCTTACCCAGCGCGACCAAGAGGGAGAAAATCATAGCTCCCGATAGAACAATCCTTTCCCGAACCGAACCGACGAGAAATCCGATGCAGGCCCCAAAAAAGGCGATCCCGCCGACATAATAACTTAACAGAAGCGACGGTGCGCGTTGGAAGAACTGACGGGTGCCCGTGGAAATGGTGGCGTCGACTTCCTTATCCAGAAAGAACAGGTTCAATAGACTTAATGGGTTGAGCGACCAATTGAGTGCCTCTTGCGCAGGCAGCGGTTCTTGCCGGCGTGACTGCGAGTAGAGCTCGGCGCTCGGGAGCAGCTGGGCCATTGCGAGAACCATGAAAACCAGGCCCGCAATTGCCAGAATTGAGAACAGCCTCACGTATGAAACGTTGGGCAGGGTTGACTTGACTCTCAACCCATCAACCACAACCAAGACCATGCTCATGGCGAAAATCTCGGGTGAGCCGGCCAAGCACTGGAGCGTAAGAATCAGCGTAAACGACAGAAAGCGAGCCCAAGATAAACGGCGAAGGACCCTTTCCCAAAGGAGAATCACCCAAGGCAGCCAAACTGCTGATTGAAAATGATTCAGCAGATTACTCAGCGACACGATAGTGCCGCCGAGGGTGAACAGGAGCGCTCCAATCAGCGAGAGATAAGCGGGATACTTCCATTCGCGGCAAAGCTTGTACGTGCCCGCGCCGGAGATCAGGAAATGCAAGACGAAGAGTGTGCGGCAGGCGGAAAAGAAAGGAAGTAACAGGAATAGCAAGTGCGGCGGATAGAATATGCCCGACTGAAAATCGGCCAACAACGGAAATCCCATGGCCGCGTGGCGGTTCCAGAGGGGAAGCTCGCCGGACCTGAAATCCTCATACATGCTGAACCGCATGGGATAGAAATACGTGCTGAGGTCACGATAGAAGGGAGCTTGCTCGGTGAAAACGATGTCCTGGCAAAACCAGATAATCATCGCTCCCAGTAGGACTAGCGCAGAGCGATCGGCAGTATTATTGACCGTCGTTTGGTCCGCGCGCATCTGCGAATTTAGCAATGCTTGCCGATCGGGCAAGTGCTGAGATAGCCTTAAATTTGGGGAGGGAAAAGCAAAGAGGGGCAGTTCTGTTGACCTACCCCTCTTTCAGGTTTCAAATTTGGAACCTACTTCCGCTATGCTGTTACGGACACCCATTCGCAGGACCAGCAATGAGCCCGTTTCCGCTACTGAAAGTCCAGTTGACAGCCGTACAAAGGGCATGCGTCCCGGTCAGTTGAAAAGTACCGGTTCCTACCGCAGCGGTAGTTGTCACTTGGTTAGTGGGGTTGAATCCCGTCGGTACGCCCACGGTCATAGCACCCAGTTTATACACGAAAGCATTTGCAAAGTAAGCCTCCTGTGCGGTGGCGGCATTTCTCAGGTCCGACTTAACCTGGGCTTCGTAGCCCCGCTTCCGATATGCCGAGAATTGGGGAATTGCGATGGCTGCCAATATACCGATGATCGCCACGACAACCAGAAGTTCGATTAGAGTAAAACCCGATTCGCTCTTTAACCTTAATCTATCCATGATTGTAAGCTCCCTTCCTTTTGCCTTTTCTTTTAATCCTGTCTTGTGTTACTAAGTCCTTCCAGACCTCGAAGCGAAACTACTTTTTCGCGGACTCAATAACCCAAATTATCACTGCCTCATCCCCTTCTGCTGTGTCTCACCTCCTTTTGGAGTTGATGGGTGCAGTGCTCTGTCGCAAACCTCTACGCAATCCATGGGCCAGGGGTCGATCTGGAATTTTGTTAAAACAATCCAACCCCAGAAACGTCCAGGGGCGAGCTGACGGCAATAAAATGTTATGTTTTTAGGGACTTATATGGGGTTGATGGAATCGTATAAAAATTGGCGCAAATTCAAACGTAGAAGCTGACCGGCAAATTACGTATTTAATAAACCTCGCCGGTGACAAAATTTGTCAATCCCCTTCTCCGGTATCTTCAGCGAATTCATAAGCCTTGGAACTTAACATTCCATACTTCTCCAGCCTATGCCTGAGCGATCTGTAATTTATCCCGAGTAGTTCGGCAGCCCGCTTCTGCACTCCCTTGGAGCGCTTCAACGCCCCGAGCAAAATGCATTTCTCGTGCGTCTCCAGCTCGGTATCCAGTGATAACCCCTTTGCGAAAAACGTTTCCGCTCCCCCGGGCACGGTTTTCTCAAAGATTTCAGCTTCTTCCGCAATCGGCGTGCCCTTAACATGGGAAGGGAGATCGTCTTCGGTGAGAATGTTCTTATTGGTAATCGCGACCGCGTGTTCGATGATGTTTTCGAGCTCGCGCACGTTTCCCGGGAAGGAATAGCTCAAAATTTGCATGAGCGCGCCGCTTGAAATCTCTTCCACCTGCTTGCCCTGCGAAGCTGCGAATTTGCGCAAAAAATATTCCCCTAGAGCTGGAATGTCATCTTTCCGGCTGCGCAGCGGCGGCGTAACCATGTGCACCACGTTGAGCCGATAGAAAAGATCTTCCCTGAATCTCGCTTCTTCCATCTCTTTGCGCAAATCCTTGTTGGTGGCGGAAATCACCCGCACATCGACCTTCACGGGTTTGCTCGCTCCTACCGCGGTGAAAGTTTTTTCCTGGAGAACTCTCAAGAGCTTCACTTGAAGATGGAGGGGTAACTCCCCGACCTCATCGAGAAAAATCGTACCCTGGTCCGCCTGCTTGAACAGTCCTATATGGTCCGAGACCGCCCCGGTAAACGCTCCCCGGACGTGACCGAAGAGTTCGCTCTCAATGAGAGTCTCGGGAATCGCGCCGCAATTTACGGCCACAAAAGGCCGGTCTTTGCGCGGGCCGTTGAAATGAATCGCGCGCGCGACTAATTCTTTGCCTGTGCCACTTTCTCCCGTGATAAGGACGTTTGCATTACCCTCGGCCACTTTCTCGATGAGATGAAAGATTCTTTCCATCCCGCCGCTTTTTCCAATGACCCCTTCGAAATAAAACGGCGAGCCGTCTAGTCGCCCCTTCTTGCCTGGCAGATCGACCTCCCGCGCCCTGCGTAGTTCGTCTTCCAACCGAACTTTCTCTTCGAATTCCTTTTGCTTGGAGATATCTTCGAAGATGGAAATATAGCCAATCAACTCCTCGCTCGGGTTGCTCAACGGTGCCAGTGTTAAGCGCAGTTGTTTGTGAGTACCCTGAGGGCTGGCGAACTGGATCTCATCGGCAACTAAGTTTTTGCTTCGCTTTCGTCCGTCGAACTTGTAGGCAAGCCCAGGAAATATTTCGTCTAGTTTTTTGCCCTTGACCATTGCCTCTTGAAGCGATGTGAGATCTTGCGCCTGCGCGTTGAAATAATTGATTCGGCCTTCGGCGTCGGTGACCGCCACGCCGCTCCCGACGCCCTGCAACAACGC
>Ga0326597_10007712_pt1 | contig 14603 bp, 11 predicted proteins | sample RVTome_12_FD_203789 | JGI IMG/M metagenome (GOLD analysis project Ga0326597, IMG submission 203789) | Soil microbial communities from uranium-contaminated site in the Upper Colorado River Basin, Wyoming, United States - RVT100D185 | ecosystem: Environmental > Terrestrial > Soil > Contaminated >... | reverse complement strand
CGATCCATTCGGTGTGCCGTGTGCGAAGCGAACGTGTTACTTGAGGAACCGTATGCGGTAATCCCGCACGTACGGATCTGCGGGAGCCGCGGGTGAGCAATCACCCGCGGCCACCCAGCCCGTTTCCGATTCCCTGATGATGCGCGAGCGGTGGCGATCTTGGGCAGCGTGTTTCGTCGGTGTTTGGTGCGGTGGCCGTTTACGGTGAATGCCATCGTGTTGTTGCCCGACCATTTACACGCCATTTGGTCGTTGCCGCCGGGTGATAGCGAGTATCCCAAACGCTGGGGTTGGTTGAAGAAAGAGTTTACCAAGCGATGGTTGGAGATTGGCGGCAGCGATTACGTTGTGTCCGCGGGCCGTCAGCGTCAGCGGCGTCGCGGGATTTGGCAGCCGCGGTATTGGGAGCATACGTTGGAAGACGAAGAGGATTTCGAGGCACATTTCGATTACATCCATTGGAACCCGGTGAAGCACGGCCACGTCCGTTGTCCGCATGAGTGGCCGCATTCGAGTTTTCATCGGTATGTGCGTTTGGGTGTGTACGAACGCCATTGGGGATGTTTTACCCAGGGCATGCCGAAGCCGCGATTGGATTTTCGGGCGATCGAAGACAAGACGGGAGAACCGTAGGGCATGCTCCGCATGCCGAAATCGCTGCCAAAGCGCGATAGAGGGCGGGGAGAACAATCGCGGCAGATGCTGCAGGTTCGTGCGTTTCAGTGATGGAGACCGCATTGAGTCATGCACAGCATGACCTACGGATGTCGCACGTAGGGCATGCTCCGCATGCCGGAGTCGATGGCGAAGGGCAGCATCCAGCGATAGCGTTTTCGAAGCCATCGCATTGTCAGCGGTGGACGGCAATGCAATTCGTCATGCGGAGCATGACCTACTTCACTTCACTTGACCGTAGGGCACGCTCCGCGTGCCGGATACAGGGTTGAACAACGCCGAGCGGTATTGCGGTCATCGATGGTAAGGCAAACCGCATTCCGTCATGCGGAGCATGACCTACTTGACTGGACGGGTCGGCAGATCGTGGCGGGCAAACGCGGAGCCATCCCGGAGCAGTTCTCTCCGATCTTGAGTCGCCTGGGGATCGAACGGCCGAGTTGGCTGGAGTTGGCGTCGGACTTCGGTCGCCTTTATCATCGGGTCGCCGGCGGCTGCTCCGCCGTGCAGCGCGAGCGAACTCGCCACACCGCCCGTCCTTTCCGTTGCGGCCACGCGCGGCTTCTGGGTTCTGGCTAGAGCCTGTTTTTAATGTCGCATCACTGGTAGCGATGAACTCACAAATGGAGATACTCGGGTGACTGGGCAACTACTTGTTGATGTTTGCTCGTTCGGGATTCGATCCACGACATTGCTGTCGAACGCGAAACACGTGGTTTTGGCGACAATTTGCCTGCAATGCTTCTGCTTTCAAAACACGCTCTAGTCGATGCTTGCACAAGATATAGAAGCTAGCGGCATGTGCTGACATACAACCTGTTGTGCTATCGCCTATTAAATCAACAGACCGCAAGCCCGTTGGGGTCTGGACTTGGATCGCGTCCGTTTCTAACTCACCGATCTCACGTTCCAACGAGACAAGCTCGTTAAGGACAGGAGGAAAAAAACGATCGTTCAACGCGAAGCCGAACAATCGTCTTGGTCTTCTTTCCAATCTGACGACGCGATGCAGTTCAACCAACTCACACGTCATACGTCTCGCAAAAGCAACCACGCCCTGGCACACAGCGGGCTCGCTCGACGTCGTTGTGGTCGGGGCCGAGGACGTGTTGAGTCTTGTTGCACCAGCAGTACTGGCTGCCTTCCTCGTCGGGGTGGTCGGGCGTGCGGATTTCGCCCGTGACGTAGATTGCTTTACTGCGAAGATGAACGCAGGCGGGTTCGGTCACGGGACGCTTCTCGTCGTAGTATTTCTCGAAAGCCATCGTTAAAACCCTCCTGTTTCGTATCCAGCGGCCAGCAAGATAGCTCGTTTGACAGCTACCTTCGCCAGTTGAACCTTGTACCCGTTTTGAGATAGCGGCGTCGCTCGTGACACTGCGCCCTGTCCGGCTGCTTCGGCCAACGCCACATCAACCTTGCGACCGCGCAGGACATCGATCGCCTCTTGCGAGATCCACGGCATCGGAGCGACCTGACCGAGCACAACGTTTGCATCGCGAACGATGCCGAAGCCGTCCAGACGAAGTGCAGCGGCGGCCGCCGCCAGCGGATAGTCCGGCCCTTCGCCGTGTCGCACTTCATAAGTCGCACATGTACGACCTTCGATCGGCGGCAACAGGATATGCGTGATGAACTGGTTTGGTTGGAGGAGATGTTCGCGTTGTCCTTCTCGATGTGGCGAACGGAAGAACTGGGCAACTGGCACGAACTGCTCGGCGTCTTCCTCCGGCCCCAGCACTCTCAATTGGGCATCGAGCGCGATCAGCGCAGGTGCGATCCGCGAACTGTTGACAAACTTGGCCGGTCCGCTGTTGCCGAGAATGGCGTGGAACTCGTTGGCTCCCTCGACCACATCCTGGCTCAACAACCCGTCGCCATTGCGGTAGAACCAACAACGCGGGCGTTGGCAGACTTCGCCGCCGAGCGTTCCTTGGGCTTGCAACTGCATGCTGCTGATGCCTCGGATCGCTTGCTTGATCGCCGGGTACATGTCTAAGTAGGGATGAGCCAGGATATCATCCAGTGTCACCGCCGCGCCGATCGACACGCCGCCGTCCGGCAACTCGTCAATCGTCTTGAGCGTTGGCACGTCCATGATATTCACGACTCGATCGGGCGTGACAATCATCTTCTTCATGAGGCCGACCAAATCGGTACCGCCGGCCAGAATCTCCGTTTTGCCGGGCTCAGCCGACAGGAACTGCACGACTTCCGTCTCGGTGCGGGGCGATGCGTATTCAAATGCTTTCATGGTTTATCTCCCTGTACGACAGCCGTTCCAGGCCGTCATTGTCAAGTCAGCCTGGAAAGGCTGACGTACATGTTTATGCCTTGGCCAATGCGTCCAGAACGCGTTTCGGAGTTAATGGAACAACGGGCACACGAACGCCCAATGCATTGGCGACGGCGTTCGCAATCGCAGCCTTGGGGCTGATCGCGGGCGGCTCGCCGTTGCCGATCACGCCCCGCTGCCGTTCGCTTTCAGGCTCGTACAGCTCGACCACCAGTTCACCAACGTCGCCCAACCGAGCAAGCTTGTAATCGGCCAGTTCGGCGTTGACAAACGCGCCGGACTTGGGATCGGTGATCCGCCGCTCGTACAACGCAGCCGCGATTCCCATGATCATGGCACCATAGATCTGGCTCTTGCAGGTCCTGGGATTGATAACCAATCCTTGATCCTGCACAGCCACGAACTTCTTGATCTTGATGACACCGGTCTCCTTGTCGACTTCGACATGCGCCATCTGCACACCGCAGACACCGCTACTGGAAAGCGTGCTGACGTCACCGCGTTTGTAACTCGCGTTGACCTCCAGCGGCTTCATGCCGAGCAGCGTGCAAGCCTTCTTCCAAGCCATGGACTTGTCGGTCCCTTTGACTCGGATCTGGCCGCCGGCCGCCTCCAGCGAGGCGGCATCGACACCAAGTTCCTTGGCAGCCAACTCGAAGATCTTTTCCAAGGCATCCAGGCCAGCCCGGCGATGCGACTCACTCACACCGCCAACCGTCGTGCTGCCACCGGAGGCACCACTCGCCGGATACTTCGAGCTGCCGATGTTCACTCGGACTTGATCGATGCCAAGTCCGAACGTTTCGGCCAGGACTTGAGCGATCACCGTCCGCGTGCCGGTTCCTAAATCCTGCGATCCGCAGAACGCTTCGACGCCGCCGTCGGGCGAGATTTTCAAACGGCAATCAGAGTTGTTCGCCGTCCCTCCCCAAGTGTGCAGCGCCATCCCGAGACCATCGACGATCGAGCCTCGCGATTTTCCTTTGCCATGCGGATGCCAGTTGGCTTTCCAGTCGATCAGTTCCGCGCCGCGAGCGATCTCGGCCAAGTAGACATTCGCAGCATCCGGATGCTGCGAATCGACGTTGCCAGCCCGCAGGTTGGCCGCAAAGACTTCGGAACTATCGGCACCCATTTTAGCCGCCAAGTCATCGATCGCCGTTTGCGACATCGCACAGGCTTGCGGATGGTTCGGCGCACGCCAGGCACGCGATTGCGCCGTGTTCGTCGCCACGGTGGTCGCGAGGCGGCGATAATTCTTGGGACGAACGACATAAGGCATCACGGTTTGACTGACGCCGCCACCTCTGTAACCAGCGGTTCCCCAATGCAGGGAATCCCAGATTTGGAGGACGCCGTTTTCATCCGCGCCGATCCTGACTTTGATATAGCCAGACGGACGATTGCCCGCGATTTTCAGCTCTTGATCCCGCATCAGGAGAAACTTCACGGGCCGCCCCGTGGTTTTGGAGATCTTGGCCGCGGCGACCGCCCAATAATCAGGCGCGAACTTGCTCCCAAAGCCGCCACCAATGTAATCGCAGCGAACTTCGACTTCGCTTGAAGTGATACCGAGATCATTGGCAAAGCCTTCGTCCGTGCCGGACACATTTTGAGTCGAGAGATACGCCAGCAGTTTGCCATCCTTCCACTCGACCGTCGAACCGTGAGGTTCTAGGCAGCAGTGGGTGATGGCGTCGATGCCGTAGTAGCCTTCGACGACGTACTTCGACTCTTTCAGCAGCCGAGCGATCTCTTTCTCGACGAATTCATCTTCATCGTCGTCGTCGCCTGGCTCGCGTAAGAGTTCCGTCTTGCCACCACCTTTGCCCGTGCGTCTAGCCTTCTCGGCGGCATCCAGATCTTCGTCATTGGTAAAGACGTCCAACTCGTCGAACTCAAGCTCAATTGCGGCCACACCTGCTCGCGCGGCCGCTTCGCTCTCCGCGGCCACGACCGCGAGCAACTCGCCTTCCCATTGAATCTCACTGCCAACGACGGCATGGTCGAAGACATAACCGGCGACAACTCCCGGAGTCTTTTCGGCCGCGGTCATGTCCAGTTTGGTGATCTTGCAATGCGCGTGAGGGCATCCCAACGCTACCGCGATCAGCTGGTTCTTGAGATTCACATCGTAGGTGTATTTCGCCGCACCCGTCGCCTTGGCCATACCGTCCAGGCGGTCGTATTCCTTGCCGATAACTGTGGTCGCTTCGCGACTCGGCCAACTGTATTGCGCCATCAGTTGCCTCCTTTCGCTACGGAGATCGCGGCTTCGACGATATTCGCATAAGTGCCGCAACGGCAGATATTGCCGTTCAAGCCACTGCGAATCTCGGCTTCGCTCGCGTTCGGTTTCTTGTTCAGGAAAGATCGCACCGCCATGACGAATCCCGGGGTGCAAAAGCCACACTGCTGGGCGTCGTGCTTCACGAATGCTTTCTGCACGGCATCGCCGCCAAGACTTTCGACCGTCTCGATTTCCTTGCCGACCGCCTGCAGAGCCAGAATCGTCGACGCCGTCATCGGCTTGCCGTCAACGAAGATGGTGCTCGCGCCGCTGCTTCCGTCCGAACTGACAGGCTTGGCACCGGTCAGGTCAAGTTGGTATCGCAACACATCGAGCAAGGTCGTACGCGGTTCGGCTTTGACCTGATGTTCCTTGCCGTTCACGTTCAGCGTGATCGAAGTCTCGCCGCTGATGATTTGCGGTGATTTGTTTTGAAATGCGTCAGCAGTTTGCGTCTGCAACGCCGTCGCGGCGGCGATGGCACCGCTGCCGCGGAAGAAATCGCGGCGATTGAAGCCGGATTTCGGAGCAGCTTTGTTTTTCAATTCCGTCATAATGCACCCTACCTGGTTGTGTAGCGAAACGGTCGCGTTCTTCGAGGGAAATCGAACATCCGCCCTGCGAAGCACCGCCAATTATACGAGTTGCCGCGCGCGATACAACTAAGCAGGCAAAGTTTTTGAATTTGGACAGTAAATCCGCGAGCGGGCGAAGGATTTGCGTGACTCGCTGTGCGCGGGTCTCCCGACCCCGCCGTATCTTCCACCGCAGGTCTTCCTCGGGACACGCGGACAGGAAACGCCCAGTCCCTCGCTGCGACGTGCTTCCGACTCAATTTTTTGCTAGACTGTTCTTGCGTCGGATCGCCGAGGCGAATGTAATTTGAGGAGATCCCCATGAATCTCGACCTGTTGGCCCCTTTCGAGCCCTCGCGGGAGAATCCCTGGGATGAGATAAAAGCGGCGCATCTGTGCCGCCGGGCGGGATTCGGTTCGCCGCGGGACCAACTTCAGGAGGTTGTCAAACTGGGTCCCGTGGAAGCGGTCGACCGTTTTTTACAGCTCCAGCCGGACCGCGACATCGAGTATCGGCAGCTGTTCGAGACGGTCCGTCGCGGCTTAATGGCCTTTCAGCACCCTCACAATCTGCAGGCGTGGTGGCTGTTCCGCATGCAGCGTGAGCCTTTCCCTCTACGCGAGAAAATGACTCTCTTCTGGCACGGGCACTTCGCCACCAGCTTCCGCAAAGTGGAAAACATGCGACTGCCAAGTTGCTCAGGTTCTTCGTCATGCCCGAGCCGGCCGAGGAGCTGATTGCGGAAGCAGCGCAGGTGCTCGCCGATTGCAACCTGGAGATGAAGTGGTTTCTGCGGACGCTGTTTCTCTCCAACGCCTTCTACGCACCCCAGGCGATTTCTTCGAAGATCAAAAGTCCCGTTGAATACACCGTGGGAGCGTTGCGGGACCTGGACGCCGTCGTTCCGGGGCAGGAATTGGCCGAGTTAATGGCTGGGATGGGACAGGAACTCTTCGGGCCGCCCGGCGTCAAGGGGTGGGATGGGGAACGCGACTGGATGTCGTCCAACGCCTGGCTGGCTCGCGGCCGGTTCGCCGAGATCCTCTCCCATGCGCCCGGCGAAGAAAGCTACGGCCCGCAGCTTCCACTCGAATCGCACGTCCCTTTCGACCAGCGCGATCCCAACCGGTACGTGGACTACTATCTCGACCGTCTCGTACAAGGCCGCGTCAGCAATGCGAAACGCCAGGAACTCTTGCAGTTCATGGTCGGCACCGACGACGGCGAAAACCGTGACGTGTTCGAACACGAACCGGAATTCCGCATGTACAAGTCTCGCTGCCTGATTCGATTGATCCTCAGCCTGCCCGAATACCACGTTTGCTGAAAAGACCCGATGACCAATCTCGCAATTACTGATCGAACCGGAGGCTTGCGATGAATCTGACACGGAGGCAATTTCTTGCGCGAAACGCGGCTGGACTTTCGTTGGTCTCGCTCACCGGAGGTGCCGTACCGTTGCTGCTGCGGCGCGCCTCGGCGGCGGAGGCCGAACATCAAAACCGGATTCTGGTCGTGATTGAACTGACCGGTGGTAATGATGGACTGAACACCGTGATCCCTTACGAGGATGCCGCTTATTTCAATGCGCGGCCCGAGTTGGCCATCCGTGACGAATCGCACCGCCTGGACGACCGATTTGCGCTGCATCCCGCGCTGGGCCAACTGGCGGAACTGTTCAAGGAGGGGCAGTTGGCCATCGTCCACGGCGTTGGTTATCCGCGGCCGAATCGGTCACACTTCCGTTCGTTGGAAATCTGGCACACGGCGCAACCGGAAACGACGGCCGCGAAACACGGGTGGCTGGGACGCTTCCTCGACCGCTCCGCCGAACAAGATTTGGAGAAACTCGCCGGCATCGCCTTTGCAGAGCGCTTGCCACAGTCGCTACTGGCCGACCGCGCCAACATCCCCGCCGTCCGGGAGATGGAAAGTTACGGGGTTTTTGTCGAGGGCGAAGAAGACGTTCGGCTTAAACGACGGCTGATCGAACAACTTGCAGCGCCGGCCAGCGAACCCGGAGCCGAGAACCTAACGTTGGACTTCCTGAAACGACAGGCCAGTAACACGTACGTCGGGGCCAAGAAGCTTCGCGAGGCGGCCGAACGGTTCCAGCCCAAAGGCGAATACGAGGGGCCTCTGGGAGATCAGTTCCGCATGGCTACTCAAGTGATCGCGGCTGACTTGGGAACGCGGATCATCCACCTCGCGCTAGACGGCTTCGACACGCACGCCAATCAGCCGGGCATGCATGCGGAATTGCTGGGTCAACTCAGTCGTGGCGTGAGCCAATTCCTGCGTGACATCAAAGACGTGGGCCGCTCGGATGACGTGCTGGTCATGACCTACAGCGAATTCGGCCGCCGCGTGAAAGAGAACGGCAGTCACGGCACCGACCATGGTGCCGCCGCCCCCATGTTCTTCTTCGGCGAAAAGATCGGAGCCGGCTTTCACGGCGATCACCCATCCCTGACCGAACTGGCCGATGGCGACCTCCAATTCGCCACTGACTTCCGCTCGCTCTACGCAACCGTACTCGAAGACTGGTTCGGCACCAAAGCGCAAGATGTTCTCGGCACCGAGTTTCCGAAGGTCGCGCTGATCGAAGCTGCCAGTGGCAAAGACGCTTGAATTCAGCCGGCGTAATTTGCAGATCCGCGAGCTGCGGGCCTAGTTGGACAGCGCCACTTCGGCACCAGACCAACGCGCAAGTGCTTCAGCTGTCCTTGTTTAACCCGCAGCCGCAGGCGAGGAAGTGCGCCGCGTGGTCCTCGCCTGCGGCTGCGGGTTAAACGAGGTTGCCACTTGAGCTTACGGCGACCGCCTGCGAACAGGGAAGTGGCGCTGTCCAACTAGGCAACTCACGAGAATTGAAATACCAAAGTCGGTTGTCATGCAGGGGTGGCTGGGGTCCAGAGAACCTGACCTGACCTTTTCAAAGCAGGGAATTGCAGTGCTTTCCCATTCTGGATTGCGTCACTTGATGTCCGATTTTTCAGCAGCAACATGTGAGCTAGCCGCGGGCCCCAGTGATGCCCGAAGGCCCGCGGCTAGCGCCGTCGGCTCACGCACCGGACACGCTATGTCAGGTTCGCTGGGGTCGGCGCATTAATCGACGAATCCAACCAACTCGGCGCTACAGCTCGGGTCGCGGAGTTTTCGCAGCGCTCGCGCCTCGATCTGCCGAATGCGTTCGCGTGTGACGTGAAAGATGTAGCCGACCTCTTCCAAACTGTAGTTGTAACCATCCCCCAAGCCGTACCGCAGTTTGATGATCTCCCGCTCTCGCCAGCTCAGTTTTTGGTCGAGCAACTCGCGCATCCGGGCTCCCAACATGCCAAGCCCCGCATCGTCCGCCGGCGCCGGCTCGTCGCCCAGGCTGAGCAACTCGCCAAGCTCGGATTCCTCACTTGTGCCCAGCGATTGATTGAGACTGGCGGGCGTGTTGTTCATGCGAAGCACCGCACGAGTTTCGTCGACGGGAAGGCGGGCGGCATGAGCCACCTCTTCCAGCGTCGGCGCTCGCCCCAGTTGATGCACCAACTCACCCTGCAGTCGTCTAACTCGCGAGACTTCACTCACCACGTGACAGGGAACGCGAATCGTACGAGATTGATCGGCAACCGCGCGTGTGATCGCTTGGCGAATCCACCAGGTGGCGTAGGTCGAGAACTTGAAGCCTCGCCGATATTCGTACTTTTCGGCCGCCCGCATGAGTCCCGCATTGCCTTCCTGGATCAGGTCGACAAAGCCGAGGCCCCGATGGCGATACTTCTTCGCGATCGACACAACCAGACGTAGATTCGCTTCACACAGCTGCCGTTTCGCTTGCTGGTATAGCGTATATGAATCGTGGATCTTCTTCACCCGTTTCGGGAGCGCGGTTCGCGTGTGCTGCGTGAGTCGCAGGATCTCTTGGTTTTGCGACTTTGACTGTTTCGCGGCTTGCAAAACTCGGAAGTATTCCATCACCTTTTCGTAATGCGGCAATAGATTCTCGATACGCAGCCCCAACTCTTCAACCAACGTGACAGCCCGATCGCGCCGCCGCGCCAGCCGAGCCCAGGCAGCCTTGCGTTCGGCGATGGCGCAGCGCGGACTCGCCACGATCGAGTAATCCTCATCATTGCGGGAGAGCAGCACCTCCAAGGTCCGCAGATTGTGAGGCAAACGTCCAAGTATCTGATGCTTTTCGTGCCGGCTAGACACCGCAACTTGTACGGTGCGATCGAACGGCAGGTCGCCCCTTTGGACAGCATTCAGCAATCGAAACGCATGGCGAAGAACAAAGTCGCACTCGAGTAACTCTCGGCGAAACGCCTGACGATTGATTTCAAGTGCTTTCGCCAACGCGATCTCCTGTTCTTGCGTCAGCAGCGGATAGCGCCCGATTTCACTCAGGTAGGTCCGAATCGGATCGTCCGCCCACGAAACTGCCTCACGAGGGGGTCGGCCGGGTGGGTGATCGACGCGCTCGTGCAAACCAATCGCGGAATCTCCGGAACGATGGCGTGCAGTTCCATTGACGTCTCCGCTGGCGCCGGAACCGAAGCTATCGAGATCGTAATCATCCGTCAAATACATAACTCACCTGTACTGCTTATCTCACCTCGACTGCGAGGCCGACCGTTGGAAACTCCGTCGGTATGCACTCAGCCTTACGCCGTGGCACACACCCCGCATGGATCCGACCAGAACGTCCTACACTGAGCCAACGATTTGGTGGGCAGGCCCGCGGAAACCCTGCAATTCGCGTTCGTTTGGGATTTCGAGGGAATTCTACGCGTTAGGGTGCCGGGCGGCCACTTCTCGGATTCAGGCAGAGAGCGCCGCCAGCCCCGCTGACCCGCGCCCGGAAGATCGCTTTGAGCGGATCGTTCGGATCTTTGAATCGTTTGGCGAGTTCCTCGCGTCCGCGCTTGGTGCGGATGTGTTGCTGCCAGTCAGTCCGGTCGCTGGCCTGGCCGGTCATGTCAATCGCCGAATCGACGCGTGTCCTGGCCGGTGGCGACCAGGCGTAGGATGCCGCCGTGGGGGGCGGAGAGGAAGGATTGACCGTCGGGCGAGAAGACGAAGCGGGCAGGATCCTTTTCGGGAGTGATGCGGTCTTCGGGTTTGCGAACGCGATATGTATGAAACGCTCCTTTCTCGAAGGTGTAGCGCGCGAGCTCCTTACCGCCGATCAGGTCCCAAAACAGAACATCACCGTTCGTTTGATCGCCGCTTCCAAGTATCGATCCGTCGGGTGAGAAGAACGGGTGCTGTAAGCCTCGGCCGCCGGTCTGAAGGCGACGAATCGGCGTCAGCGAATCGGCATCCCACAATAACACACTGCCGCCCGTATGGCCGGAAGTCAGCACATTTCCATCGGGCGAGAACTGCGCGGTGTAGAAGGGTTCGTCCAGCGGTGACGACGACAACTGAATTGTCGGATCAGCGACATCACAGAGTCGCAATTCGAATCCGTAGTCCGTCGCCACGACCCCCAGCAGTCGCTCACCGTCGGGAGCGTATCGCAATGAAAGTGCTCCGGCAACGCCCGGAAATTGCTTCAACTTGACACCCGACGTGAGGTCGTAGACGACGCAGCGAAGTTGACTGGCGACCGCGATCGCATTGCCGTGTGGCGAGAAGCTGAAGGCGTGGCAGCGGTCGAAGATCAATGCCGGCTTGCCGGTTTCGATGTCCCAGACGCGGACTTCGTTCAGCTGCAACTTGTCAGCCGTCACAAACAGCCGCGATGCCGCGACGAACTGATTATCCGCCGAGAACGCCACCTGAGTCAGGTCGCCGAATGATTCAACTCGCAGAACGCGTTTTCCCGATTCTATCGACCAGATTTGAACGACGGCGCATTTGCGAGGGTTCGGATGCGGCCGCGGCGGGAACTCTTCGTTCGACAACCCGGAGATACCGGTCGCCACGAGACTGCCGTCTGTCGAAAAGGCGACACAATGTGCGTCGCGCGCCGGGACGAAGGGAGCCGCGCTGGTTACGGCACCTGCCAACAGCGAGATCACCGCTGCAAGGCAAGCTGACCCGCTCGACAAAGTACTGCAACGCGCGTGTGGCTGGAGTCGAGTCGTCGAGCCCCCAGTTGCCGTATTGCGGGGGGCTCGAAGACTCGACCCCAGCCACTCACTTTGACAACCGAGCGAAGTATGGCGATTCTTACACGTTGCGTCGATCCGACGAGAAACGGAAACAAACATCCTGTCATTCACCTTGAACCGGTTCCAGCCACTGCTCGGTCAACCACAGGATCGCGGTACCGTCACGGCTGCCGGTCAGTGCAAATCGACCATCATCCGAGAACGTTGCCGACGTTACCGCTTGCGAATGTCCTCGCAGGTTAAGAATCTCTTTACCATTTTCTACGTTATCTTTGACTACGTTATCCTTGACGACGGCATCCCACAGCTTGGCGGTAAAGTCCTCGGAGGCCGTCAAAGCACGCTTGCCGTCCGGCGAAAACGCCACGGACGTCACTGGAGCCGTATGGCCAGCGAGGACTAACAGCGTCTCGCCGGCTTCGGCATTCCAAACGCGGGCCGTGTTATCATCGCTCCCTGTGATAATGAATTTCCCATCGGCTGAGAAGGCCGCACTCAAGCAGGCGACTTTCAATTTGGTCGCTTTCAAAGGGTCCGCGATCAAGGTGGCTGGCTCGTCGACTTTCAGCTCGTCAATTTTCAGCTCGCGTACCAATTCCGCCGAATCCGTCTTCCAAATCCGAGCTGTAGAGTCGTCTGAAGCAGTCAGCACGTGCATTCCGTCCGCGGAAAACGTGGCATCGCGGACTCGGCCCTTATGTTCGTCAAACTTGCGGATTTCGGTTCCCTTCATGGCATCCCACAGCCTCGCAGTTCCATCGTCGCTCGCCGTTAGAACAAACTCCCCGTCTGGCGAGAAGACAGCGCTGTTCACGGATCCCTGATGGCCGCGGAGTTGCAATTCATCGGCACCCGTCTCGGCGTTCCAAATGCGGGCCGAGTTGTCCCAGCTCGCCGTCACAATCCGTAGGCCATCGGGAGAGAAGTTCGCCGAGGCGACCGCCGTATGCGGGCTGAAGGTCATGATCTCGGGAACGTTCGAGCCAGGCGTCTCACGACTCAAGTCCCAGAGCCGCGCTCCGTCCCCCCCCACGGTCAACAGCGAGTTGCCGTCGTTCGAGAACCGCGCCGACCAGACCAAACCACCCAACTTCTCGAAGTCGAGGAATGCATTGGAACCAGCGTCGACGCCACTTCGCAGCTCGCTGCCTGTCTCGGCGTTCCAGATTCGAACGACCCGATCGTCCGCATGCACGCTAATCGCGAGTCGACCGTCGCGGGAAAGAGCGGCCGACGAAACCGGGCTGGAAGCAGAATTGAAGGTTTGAACCGGGTGGGGATTGGGATTGGTGATGTCCCAGACTCGCAGCTTCCCGTCCAGGCATGCGGTGAGTGCTAGTTTTCCGTTTTCGGACAGGTCGAGCGAGATCACGGAATCCGGATGCCCCAACCGAAGCGATTCCATTGGCACGACAGATTCAGGATCGGTCGCGAGTTTGCTGACATCCCACTGGCAAACGTTCTTGTCGTCACTGGCGGTGAGAAGACGACCGCCGTCCGGTGTGAAGCGGGCAGCAGCGATTTTCGAAGTATGCCAGTCGAGCCGGCGGACCCGCTCACCGGTTTCGCGATTCCACAGAACACCGCGCCCGTTCGCATCGCCCGAGTAGACGAATTGATCATCTGGCGAGAAGGTCACCGCCGTGACCTCGCTTTTGTGGCCTTCTAGCATGCACACGAGTTCGCCCGTGTCGGCATTCCAGAGCTTCGCGGCTCGCACATCTCTGCCTGTGTCATTCCGATCGCTGCCAGTTGCAATCCAGCGGTCGTCATGCGAGACGGCGACGGCCGCGGCCAGGCCCGTGTGTTCCAATCGAAGAATCTCAACGCCGCTGGTGGCATCCCAAATTCGCACCGTGTTATCGACGGCACTCGTCGCCAGGCGTTTGTCGTCTGAGAAGAAGGCGGAATCGGATGCGAGAAACGAGTGCCCTTCACGGAATGAGATCAACTCTTCGCCGGTGTCGGCATTCCAGCTCTTGGCGGTTCGATCTCGACTCGCGGTTGCGATTTGGTGTCCATCGCGCGAGAATGAAACGGCCATGATCGCATCTTGGTGGCCTTCCAGGACGCGCCCGCGCATGACGCGCACTTCTTCGTACTGTTTGACATTCCACAAGCGGGCGTAACTGTCGTAGCCACCCGATAGCACCCACTGGCTATCGGGCGAGAAAGCACACGCCCGAACCCAGCTGCCATGCCCGCGCAAGGTCTTGAGCAGCGATGTGCTTGCGACGGTCCACACCTGCTCGTCGTCTTCTGGCCCGGCACGGTCGACGAATTCGACATTCCACACTTTCACGGTGTTGTCGTGCCCCGCACTGAGGACGAACTTCCCGTCCGCGGAGAATTCCACACTGCGAACCGCCGCCGTGTGGCCGTCGAGGGGAACAAACTTCGGTGGGGGAATCTCTTCACCAGCCACCAGGCCCGCGTAGTCGAAGGGCTTGATGTCGCTCGGCTTCCACAGCAACACGCGTTTGTCGTAGCCAGCGGTGGCAATCGTTTGGCCGTTGCTTGCAAAGGCCACAGAATAAACGGCGCCTTGGTGCCCGGTAAAGGGTGCGCTCTTGGTGGTGGGGGTGGTGCCGTCCGCCAACGTCCACACGATCGCCGTGCCATCTTGGCTGACCGTGACTACCTGCGACTCGTC
>Ga0326597_10007711_pt1 | contig 14604 bp, 11 predicted proteins | sample RVTome_12_FD_203789 | JGI IMG/M metagenome (GOLD analysis project Ga0326597, IMG submission 203789) | Soil microbial communities from uranium-contaminated site in the Upper Colorado River Basin, Wyoming, United States - RVT100D185 | ecosystem: Environmental > Terrestrial > Soil > Contaminated >... | reverse complement strand
GATGCCCTGGCCAATGCGGTTGGGTCCGCCGCCGAGGATGACGACCTTGCGCCGATCGGTGATGCGGATCTCATCGTCGCAAAGCCCCGGCACTCCCGTGCCTGGGTCGGCCTCGCTGCGGTGAAACGGAGTCTCGTAGGTCGAGTAGTAATAGGGCGTGATCGCCTCGAACTCCGCGGCGCAGGTGTCCACGAGTTTGTAGACCGGCTCGATGCCCAGGCGCCGGCGATGCTCGCGCACGCGCAGGATCGCTGGTGTGGAGATGTCGCCGATGTAGAGGTTGGCCAGTTGAGGATCGGAGTAACCCAGGCGCTTGGCCTCGGCGATGACCTCGGGCGGCACCTCTTCGAGTCGCGTGTAGGAGCAGAGCAGATCCTCAAACTCGACGAGTTGGCGTATCTGGTCGAGGAACCAGGGATCGATGCGGGTGAGATCGTGAATCTGCTCATCGGTCCAGCCCATCTTCATGGCGTAGCGGATGTAGTAGAGGCGGCCCTGGCTGGGCACGCCGAGTTTGCGGCGGAGTTTCCCCGCTTCGATCGGCCACACGAGCGGCGAGCCGTCGGCCGCGAGGCCCGTCGGGCTGTTGATGTCGAGGGTGAGTTGGCGGTTGTGGTCGATGGCGCGCGTGGCTTCGAGCCACTTGTCGTTCTTGTCCAGGCCCAGCCCGAAGCGCTTGACCTCCATCGAGCGGATCGCCTTCTGGAGGCTCTCCTTGAAGGTGCGGCCGATCGCCATCGCCTCGCCGACGCTCTTCATCTGCGTGGTGAGCGTCTCATCCGCCTCGGGAAACTTCTCAAACGTCCAGCGCGGCATCTTAGTGACGATGTAGTCGATCGTCGGCTCAAAGCAGGCGCTCGTCGTGCCGGTGATGTCGTTGCGAAGTTCATCAAGCGTGTAGCCGATGGCGAGTTTGGTCGCGATGCGCGCGATGGGAAAGCCCGTGGCCTTCGAGGCGAGCGCCGAGGAGCGCGACACGCGCGGATTCATCTCGACGACGATCATGCGGCCGGTCTGCGGGTTGGTGGCGAACTGGATGTTCGACCCGCCCGTCTCGACGCCGATGGCGCGGATGATGGCGATCGCGGCGTCGCGCATCCGCTGGTATTCCTTGTCGGTGAGCGTGAGGATCGGCGCGACGGTGATCGAGTCGCCGGTGTGGACGCCCATGGGATCGATGTTCTCGATGCCGCAGACGATGACGACGTTGTCGGCCTTGTCGCGGACGACCTCGAGTTCGAACTCTTTCCAGCCGAGGAGCGATTCGTCGATGAGCACCTGGCCGATGGGGGAGGCGTCCAGGCCGCGGCGGACGATCTCCTCAAACTCATCGACGTTGTAGGCGATGCCGCCGCCCGTGCCGCCGAGAGTGAAGGCGGGGCGGATGATCGCGGGCAGGCCGATCTCCTCGATGAAGGCATGGGCCTGGTCCATGTCCGTCACGCTGCGGGCGCGGGCCTGCTCAAGGCCGATCGACTCGATCGTCCTGCGGAACTGCTCGCGGTCTTCGGCGCGGTGGATCACCTCGCGCGTCGCCCCGATCATCTCGACGCCGAACTCCCCGAGCGTGCCGTTGTCAAAGAGGGTGCAGGCGCAGTTGAGGGCCGTCTGCCCGCCGAGCGTCGGCAGCAGGGCGTCGATCGGGTTCCCGAGACGCTTCTCGTTGGCAATGATCTTGCGGACGGCTTCGGGGGTGATCGGCTCGATGTAGGTGCGGTCGGAGAACCCGGGATCGGTCATGATCGTGGCCGGGTTGGAGTTGACGAGGACGACGCGGTAGCCCTCCTCCTTGAGGGCCTTGCACGCCTGAGTGCCGGAGTAGTCAAATTCGCAGCCCTGTCCGATCACGATGGGACCGGAGCCGATGATGAGGATCGTGCGGATGTCAGAGCGCCGCGGCATGGGCCTCCCTGAATGCGGGCGTCTCGGACGTGAAGCGGGTCGTGAGCATGGCGGTCTTCGATCAGATGATGATAAACTCCGATACGTTAGGAGGGCCGCGGGATTTGCTCAAGTGAGATGAACCGCGCCGGTGCGGAATAGGGGGAAAGAGGAGGGCCCGGGCGCCCGGTGCCGTGGTCTGACGGGAGGCTCTGCGACCGAAGGGCCACGCCGAGGCGCGGACGGGCGATCAGAGTGAATCGACCGTCGATCGCGGGCCCGCGTGGCCTTCGCTCCCACGGCGTCGCTCAGACCACGGCACCCGCGCGCGAGGCGCCGGAGCGGATGCAGGGGGCTATTCGAACTCGTGCTCGACGACATTGGCCACGGTGCAGGTGCTCTGCTCCACGGCTCCGAAGAAGACGAGGCGACCGCTCGCCGCACCGGGGACAAACTGGCTGATCGAAGCGTGGCCCGAGCCGTTGGCGTTCGCTGAGCCAATGACCTTGGGCAGGTGGATCGTCACCCGCGTCCCCGGGCAGCCGGGCACCTGTGGCCCGCCGCCGAGCCGAAAGCCGTAGAAAAACGTCACGCGCCGGCCGGGAGTGGCGCCGATCACGTTGAAGTCATTCACGCGCCCCGCGGCCAGATCGACGTCGTGGAAGCGCAGGCCGGGGATGAGATTCTCCTCGACCCATTCGATTGCTTCTTCGTGGATGAGTTCGTCAGTTTCCTGATTGAAGACGATGAAGAAGGGTTCGGAGTTTCCCAGTGCCGGGTCATCGCTCCACAGCTCCAGCGCAAGGAGGTAGATGCCGGCGGGGGCGGGCTCGTTGATGACGTAGTTTAGATGGCGGTGCCACTCGCCGTTGGGTGCGACGGGCAGGCCGAAGCCCTCGACGAACCCCGTGCCCGTCTCGATCTCCAAGTTGGCGAAACTGATGGTGAAGGTGACGGGCGACCTTGTCGCGAAGTTGTTGCCGTTCCAGAGGCGCACGGCGTCGAGCACGTTGAAACCGATGTTGGTTCCGGGTTGGAATTCGTCGGCCCGCGAGTCGAAGCCCGGTTCATCCGTGAAGTTGCGGAAGACCTCGCCGAACTCGGCCGCGAAAGCGCGATGGTCGTGAACGATGGTGCGTTCGGAAATCAGTCCGGAGATGATGCGGCCGCCCGCGCTCTCGACAAAGATGTCCCCCGCGTGCTGGGCGGAGGCTTGAGAGGCGCCCGCCAGCAGGGCGGCGCCGACGACGATGAGATGGCGGTTGATATTCATTGGATTTCACTTCCTTTCCCTTGGTGAGAGGGTACGAGGCCTATGTTGGTACTCAACCCGGTCGCGCGGTCAACGCGCCACCTCCGGGTCGAACTGATTGCGTTTCACCGTATCGTACACGGCGCTGAACAGGAGGCTCTCGGCGTGGCCGTCGAGGAATCCCCAATTGGACTTCGCGCCCCAGGTGCCCGGCTCGCCGCCGAAGGCGTGGAGTTTGACGTGCCGCGCCGCCAGCACGGGAACCGCGTCCCGACTGCCGATCCACCAGTTCTCGACGTGCGGATGGTCCGCCCCTGCGTAAGTGCCCTCCTCCGTCATGAGCAGGAATTGGACGGTTCGCGAAGGAGAGGGAACGTGGCTGAACTGCCTCCACGGCTTGAAGGGCGCGCGGCTGGTCAGGTAGTTGTTGATGCCGTAACTCGTCTTACGGTAGCGGTTGGAGCCGGGCACGCGCTGGCCCGAGCCGCCCTCCTCGGGAGGCCAGTAGATGCTCTGGTCGCCGGGCGAGCGCCGGGCCAGTTTGCTGCCGTAGTAGCGTTCGAGGGTGAAGATCCAGGCGCCCGGGTCTTCCTCCTCGGTTCCGTGGGCGAGTCCGACGTCCACGGTGAAGCCCTTGTTGTCATTGACGTACATGGTGTGGGCGATCTCCATCGTGCGGATCTGGCTCAGATCGACGGCCATGCGGCCGGCGAGCCGCGCCTTGGCGAGCGCGGGCAGCAGCAGCCCGATCAGCAGGGCAATGATGGAGATGACGACGAGCAATTCGACGAGCGTGAACGCGTGCTGACGCATCGCGATCCTCCTCGCAGGGTACTCCGACATCGCGCAGCGCAGGCCGCGCGCACCGGTTCGTTTCACGTTGAGAAAAAACAGAGACGCGGGATCAGGCGATCGACCGCGGCGGAGCGCGTGGCGACGCGGCGCGTGGCCGGCCGCAGGAGAGCGGCGTCCAGTCCGCGGGCGCGATGAGGCCCCCGACCGGCGCGGATGGTGCAATGGCGTGGTTCGCCGGCGGCAGAATCACGCCGCGCGCCTGGCCCGACTTCACAAAACCGCAGATCGGGCAGGAAGATTCGTCATCATGTCCGGGCGAATTCGAGTCCGAGGCGGGGCTGTGATCGGAGGACTCCGGCGCCCTCGTCGCACATCCCTCCATGTGCGCCGAATGCGCGGATGCGATCGGAGGCCGCGCCTCGCTCGTGGCGTGATGGCGGTGAAGCAGCGGCACCAACGCCGATGACAGCAAGGCGGCCAGCCCGAGGACGATGAACAGACCGTGGCTGCGCGGGCCGCGCTCGCTGAGCATCCTCGCCGTGCCGGTGTGCCTGTGCGACATCTCTCAATCCTTCAACAGCCCTCGGCCATGCTGTTGGTGATTATACGGCTCAATCCGGATGAGGTTCACTCCGTTTCAGCCCGGCTTGACTTTGTGCGGCGGGAGCGGATTCTCTTGGGCCGTGGCGACGCTCCTCATCCTTGTGCCGGCCGCCCTCGCCGTGATCGTGCTGTCAGTTGCTGGCGCGCATTGGGTGGATGGAAAGCGGCGGCGCAGCCCCAGGCCGACCTGTTTCGGCCTGGCCATCTGGTCGGCCTTTCGCCTCTACGCCCGCCTGTGGCACCGGACCCGCCACGTCGGGCGCAGCGCCGTCGAGCCTCGCCCGAAGGGTCCGATCATCATCGTCTCCAATCACACGGGGGCGGCCGACCCGCCGCTCATCCAGGCGGGCTGTACGTTCGAGATTCGCTGGATGATGATGCGCGAAATGAACAAGGGGTTCGTGGACTGGTTCACCCGCTACGGGCGGATCATCCTCGTCGAGCGCGACGGGCGGGATCTGGCCTCGACGCGTGAGGCGCTGCGCCATCTCCGCGCCGGCGGGGTGCTGGGCATCTTCCCGGAAGGGGGGATCGAGCGCCCGCCGGGGCAGTTGCGACGCTTTCAGGAGGGCGTCGGCTTTCTGGTGCAGCGCACCGGCGCGGCCGTGATCCCCGTCTGGGTCAGCGGCACGCCGAAGGTGGATATTGCGTTCGAGAGCCTCTGGAAACCCGGCCGGGCGCGGGTCGAGTTCGGTGAGCCGATGCGCTTCGGCCCGGCGCAGGATCCGCAGGCCATCACCTGCGCGATTCGCGATCGCATCGCCGCGATGTCCGGCTGGCCGATCAGTGATGATCCGACGCCCGCGCCTTGAATGAATTGCACCCGTGCGTGCTACGATGTGCGGCGATGATCGTGCGCATTGAAGGCGAGATCGTGGCAGTGGAGGGTCCGTGCGTTCTGCTGCGCGTCGGGCCGATGGTCTACGAACTCTACGTTCCGGCGTGCGATCTTCAGCACCTCAGCGGGCGGGTCGGCGAGTCGGCTGCCTTCGAGACTTTCCACTATTTCGAGAGTCAGGGCCAGGGAACGACGCTGCTGCCGCGCCTCATCGGCTTCGCCTCGCGCCTTGATCGCGACTTCTTCGAGTTGTTCACGACGGTGAAAGGCATCGGAAACCGCAAGGCGCTGCGGGCGATGGCTCTGCAGACGCGGCGAATCGCCGCCGCCATCGCCTCGCGCGATCTGGATGTGCTCAAGTCGCTGCCGGAGGTCGGCCGGCGGACGGCTGAGACGATCGTCGCCGAGTTGCATGAGAAGATGGAGCCGTTCCTCGTCGGCGGTGCAGCGCCGACGGCGGCGAGCGGTCCGATCGGCCGTGGCGCTTTGGCGCAGGATGCGCTGGCGGTGCTCATTCGCCTTGGCGAGCCGCGTCACCTCGCCGTGCAGTGGATCGACCGCGCCCTGACCCTCGAGCCGGAGATCGAGGATGCGCAGCGGCTCGTGACCGCGGCGTTCCGCGTCAAAACCGGCTGATCGCCGCTGCGTGCGGCCGCAGAGCAAAGGAGCCTGTCTTGCCCTATATCGCCCGCAAAGACCGCGCCCGATACCAGCGCGCCATCGACGAAATCGCCCGTCTCGTCCCGCAGGACCGCACGGCTCGCCCCGGACACATGAACTACGTCATCAGCCTGCTCATCCGCCGCGTCTACGGCGATTCGATGCGCTACGCCGACCACAACGAGGTGGTCGGCCTGCTCAACTGCGTGCAGCAGGAGTTCTACCGCCGCTCCACCGCGCCCTATGAGGATGAGAAGATCGCCGCGGAAGGCGACCTCACGGACCTCTGAACTCGTCGTCGGGAGCATGACGCGGCCTATGCTGGATCATGCGGTACATGGTGATACTCGCCGGGGGATCGGGCACGCGGCTGTGGCCGATGAGCCGCGCTGATCGACCCAAGCAACTCCTGCCGCTGGTGGGGGGCCGGAGCCTGCTCGAACTGGCGGTGCGCCGCGCTGAGGCGGTGGTCCCGTCTGATCGCGTGTTCATCTGCGCCGGCGAGTCGATGCGGCGGAGTGTGATCGACGCGGGGCTTGCAAGTGAGGAGCGCTACCTCGCCGAGCCGATGGGCCGCGACACCTGCGCGGCCATCGCGCTGTGCGCCGCGGTCTTCGCCGCGGGCGATGCCGAGGCGACAATGGCCGTGCTCACGGCCGACCACCTCATCGAACCGGTCGAGCGATTCGCCGGCGCGGTTCATCTGGGCTTCAGCGTCGTGGAAGGTGATCCGAGTCGCCTTGTGACCTTCGCCATCACGGCAGCGCATCCGTCAACCGCCTACGGCTATGTCGAACTCGGCGAGGACGTTGAAGGTTTTGCTCCGGCTGTGCGCGTCGAATCCTTCACCGAGAAGCCCGATGAGGAAACCGCCAGAAAGTTCATCGAGCGCGGGCGCTACGGCTGGAACAGCGGGATGTTCGTCTTCTCCGCGTCCGGCTTTCTCGCGGCGCTGCGGCTCTATCAGCCGCAGATCGCACAAGGCGTCGAGCAGATCGCCGGAGTCTGGAACACGCCGGCTCGCGGCGAAGTGCTCACCGCCGTCTATCCGACGCTGCCGCGCGTGAGCGTGGATGTGGCGATGATGGAGCCGGCCTCGCGCGAGCCGGGCCGACCCGTCTGTGCCGTGCCCATGAACGTGACCTGGCGGGACATCGGCAGTTGGCCCAGCCTGGCGCAGACTCTCTCAGCCGATGAAAGGGGCAATCGCACCAACGCGACGCTGCACACGATCGACTCGAAGTCGATCACCGCCTTCTCCGATGATCCGTCGCACACGATTGCCGTAGTGGGCTGCGAGGATCTGATCATCGTACACACCGCCGACGCCACGCTGGTCGTCCATCAGTCGCAGGCGGAAAAGGTGAAGCACATCGCCGCGATGGTTGAGCAAGGCGGGCCTCCGCCCTCGACTTGACAGGGTGAACCACTGCGGTGGCGAATCACATCCCGCCCGTTACGATTGCGCTTCCCATGCCGCACATCGAATCGATCCCAGCCCAGGTCTTCGTCAGTGTGATGGTCTGCCTCGCCGTCTTCGCGGGCATTCAGGGCGTCATTGCCTACCTCATCCTCTGGGAGCGCAAGGTGGTCTCGTGGATCCAGGACCGCATCGGTCCCAATCGAGTCGGACCCGGCGGCATCCTTCAGCCCATTGCCGACGGCATCAAACTCTTCTTCAAGGAAGACTACATCCCGGCGCTGGCGGACCGAACGCTCTTCATCCTCGCCCCGGCATTCATCATCATCCCGGCGCTGATCGGCTGGGCGATCGTGCCGTGGGGCGGCGTGTGGAACTTTCCGGGCTGGATCGTCTGGGGCTGGCTGCCCATCATCGGCGGGGCGGTGATCGAGCCGGCGGCGGTCCACGTCGCGGCCGCGGGCGAAGTCAGCGTCGGCATCGTCTACGTCATCGCCACGGCCAGCATCGGGGTCTACGGCGTGGTGCTCGGCGGCTGGGCCTCCAACAGCAAGTTCGCCTTCCTCGGTGGCCTCCGCGCCGGCGCCCAGATGATCAGTTATGAAATCCCCCTCGGCGTCTCGATTCTCATCGTCCTGCTCACGGTCGGGTCGCTGCGTCCCGACGCGATCATCGCCGCGCAGACCGGCGGAATGTGGTTCGCCATCGCTCATCCGCTCGCGGCGATTCTCTGCTTCGTCGCCATGCTCGCCGAGGCCAACCGCGCCCCCTTCGATCTCGCCGAGGCGGAGCAGGAACTCGTCGGCGGCTACCACACCGAGTATTCGGCGATGAAGTGGGCGCTCTTCTTCTTCGCCGAGTACGGGCACATGATCACGAGCAGTGCGATCTTCGCCGTGCTTTTCCTCGGCGGGTGGCACCTCGTGCCATTCATGCCGCAGCCGGTCGAGGGCGGGCTGATCGCCGTGTTGCTCAAGGTGCTGGTGTTCGTCGTCAAGGTCGGCCTGCTCATCACCTTCATGATGGTGGTGCGGTGGACTTTGCCGCGCTTCCGCTACGACCAGTTGATGAATCTCGCGTGGCGGATGCTCATTCCCCTTTCGGGCCTGCTGCTCGTGGGAACTTCTGTGCTGGTGTACATGGGGAGGACACAATGGTGGTGGATGCTGGCGATGAATCTCACACTCGGAGCGGCGATCTATGTGGCCCAGCCGATCCTGCCACGCGTTCGCGGCAGCAACGAGAAGGTCCGCCTCCCCGGCTCGCGGTTCTTCGCCCCGCAGGGGTGATTTAGCGCATGTGATGATCAAAGCGCGCGCCAACCTGGCATGGGCGCTCTCTCCGCTAATCCAAACTCTTCCAGAATCGCAGCCAACCGGGAATGAGCCACGCCAGTGGAAGTATCAGCAAGAGGAAGATCGGGGCGTAGGGCGACTCGGACTCGATGAGGTGTCGGCCAAGCCAAATCAGTATCACGACGATTCCTCCCACCAGTGCAATCCGTAGAGCGATCTGGCGAAGTGTCATCGGCCGTTCCTCGGCTGGTGCAGGTGGATTCCAGGGAGACCTGGCGAGTCACGCATTGCTCACCCATTCTACACGACTTCGCGCGCGATCGTCGCTTATGATGCCTTGAATGAACGGCGATCCCGGCGAGACGCACGTGACGGAGCAACGCCCATGAACCGGCACCAACTGCTGCTCATCGCACTCTCCGGCACCCTTGCCTTCAACGGCGCCGGCTTCGCCCAGGACGGCAACGACAGAAAGACCATCGGCCAACCGCACCCGCACCTGCCTGCCGACGAGTCGCGCTTCACGACCAATCGTGTCGGCAACAAGTTGTACCTCCCCGCTGAGGCGGATGCCTTCACCTTCATCGTCTTCGGCGATCGCACCGGCGGGCCGGCCGAAGGCGTGAAGATCCTCGCCCTGGCCGTCAGGGATACGAATCTCATTGAGCCTGACCTGGTGATGACCGTGGGCGATCTCGTTGAGGGCTACAACGACACGCCGCAGTGGCTCGAACAGATGCGCGAGTTCAGGGGGATCATGGATGACCTGCTCATGCCGTGGTTCCCCGTCGCCGGCAATCACGATGTCTATTGGCGCGGGCAGGGGCCGCGGCCGGACGGTGAGCACGAAGCCAACTATGAGATGCACTTCGGCCCGCTGTGGTACGCCTTCGAGCACAAGCGCTGCTGGTTCATCGCGCTTTATTCCGACGAAGGCAACCCGCTCACCGGGGCCAAGGGCTTCAGCCAGCCCGACCGGCAGACCATGAGCGATGCGCAACTCGACTGGCTCAAGGTGACGCTCGTCAAGGCGAAGGAGGCCGAGCACATCTTCGTCTTCCTGCATCACCCGCGCTGGCTCGGTGGCGGGTACGGCGATGACTGGAACCGCGTGCATGCCGCGCTCGCCGGGGCGGGTAACGTCACCGCCGTCTTCGCCGGACACATCCACCACATGCGCCACGACGGCGTCCGCGATGGCATCGAGTACGTCACCCTCGCCACCGTCGGCGGCGGGCAGAGCGGCGCCGCGCCCTCGGCCGGCTACCTGCACCAGTTTCACCTCGTCACGGTGCGCAAGAACCAGATCGCCCTCGCGTCGATCCCCGTGGGCGAAGTGATGGATGTGCGGCGTCTGACGGGCGAAGTGAGCGAAGATGCCGAGCGACTCGCCGGAGTGCGGCCGGCGTTTTCCTCTCACCTGCCTCTCGACGCGACCGGCTCGACTGCGGCCGAGTTGACTGCATCCATCACCAATCCCGCCCGCTCGCCCATCGAAGTGACCTTCACGCCGTTGAGCGCCGACAGCCGGTGGTCCTTCGCACCGGATCACGCGCACAAGGTGCTCAACCCCGGCGAGGCGATGGAGTTCACCTTCCTTGCCGCGCGCGGGGGACATGCCCTCGATGAGACCTTTCGATCGCCGCAGTTGACAGTGGATATCGATCTGCTCGCCGCCGGCCTGCGCTACCCGATCCCGACCTCCACGACCGATGTGCCGATGCGTGCCGACCTCGCGCCGCCGCCGGTGCCGGAAGTGGAAGTCGCGGCGGATTTCGACGGCGCCGGAGCGTTCATCGCCGTTGAAAGCGATCGCGTCGATCTGCCCGACGGCCCGCTCACGCTTGAATGCTGGTTCAACGGCGACGACTTCACGGGCCGCCGCGGTCTGGTCGGCAAGACGGAGAACTCCGAGTACGGCTTCTTCGTCAGCGACAGCGTGCCTTCCTTCTACCTCTTCCTCTCGGGAATGTACGTCGAAGTCATCGCGCCCGGGGCCATGCTCGAAACCGGGCGGTGGCACCACATCGCCGGCGTCTTCGATGGGCGGCAGACGCGCCTCTATCTCGACGGTGCGCTCATCAAGGCCGTTGATCGCGTTGGCTCGCGCCGCCGCAACGACTTTCCGCTGATGATCGGGGCGGATGTGGACGGGCGCGGACGGCCGACGTCATACTTCGACGGCCGCATCGACGCCGTGCGCCTCTCCAGCGTCGCCCGTTACCGCGGCGAGCGTTTCACCCCTTCGCGCCGCCCGGCCGCAGACGCCGACACGCTCCTTCTCTTCAACATGGATGCAAAGGTCGGCCCGTGGCTCTTCGACGAATCCTCCCGCGCGGTTCATGCGATCTCGCCGGGTCCGGTGACCCTGTCGTCGGATTGACGCGACAGTCCCGGATGAGCGGAACGAGAACGGGCGCCCGGAGTAGGGGCGCCCGTTTCGTCGTGCCGCGATTTGTCGCGGGCCGCCCTGGCGGCAGGTCAGGGGGAATGCGGCCCGCGTTGGGGTCAAGCCATCAGCGCGTCGGCTTCTCGTGCGACGCCTCATGCGCCTCGACGTGCTCAGTGTCATCGGCTTCGTGCTCGCGATTCTCGAACGCCTTGACGATCTCCGCGAATCGCGGGTGATCGTGAAGACTCTTGAGGTCCGGATCGGAAGCGATGAACTCGGCGGTGAGGAGGTCGTTTTCCGATTCGGCGGCGAGTTGTGCGAGGATGTCCAGCGCCGCGTCCGAGCGGCCGAGTTTCGCCTGGCAGCAGGCGATGTTGTAGGAGGCGATGTCGGGCGCGAAGCCGAGTTCGCGCTGGCGGGCGAAGGCGGCGGCGGCCTCCTCGTGACGGCCCAGTCGCAGCAGCGCCCAGCCGTGGCGGAGCTGCGCGCCGCCCTTGGTCGAGTCCTTGGCGATTGCCGCCTCCGACTGGCGCAGCAGGTGGGTCCAGTCGGCCGCGCCGAAGTTCTGGAGCACGCCCGCATCGTTGGCCTTGTTCACGATCGTCTCGAAGCGCGGATCGCTGCGGAGCGAGGCGAGGTCGTCGTCGCCGCGCATGTGGTCGCCGTCGGTGAAGCCCGCATCGATGGAGGCTTCGAGATAGCCCAGCGCCGCTTTCGTGTTGCCCTGCACGGCGTTGCAGCAGGCGAGGTTGTAGATCGCGTCGCCGGCGTCGTGGCCGTTCTTGAGCGCGCGGATGAAGGCTTGCTGCGCTTCCTCATACCGACCGGCGCCGAAGAGGGCATAGCCGAGGCTCCACGACGTGTCGCCGTTCTCGTCGCCTTCCTTGCCGATCCGGGACAGGAGTTCCAGGGCGCGCTGGTACTCGCCCCGCTCCATGGCCTTTTCAACTTGCGCCTGCGCGTCGCTGCGTTTCTCAACTGAGGCGACGAGGTCGGCGAACCGGTCGCTGCCGCGCAGGCCGTCGAGATCCGGATCGGTCTGGATGAGTTCGAGGTCGCTGAATCCCGCGTCGATGGAGGCGGCCAGGTTGTTCAGGCCCGATTCGACCTTGCCCTCGATCGCGTCCACGCACGCCATGTTGTACCGCGCCACGCCGGGAAGGAAGTCGAGATCGATCTGCGCCTTGAGCGCGGTGCGGGCGCGATTCAGGTGTTCGCTCTTCGCCGCCTGGCCCGAGGCGCCGCGGCTGGCGAGAATGCTCGAGTAACTGAGCATGTGGTGCGCCTGGCCGAGTTTCGGCGCGACCTTGGCGAGTTTGGAGTAGTGGATGACGGCCGCGTCGTAATCCTCTTCTCCGATCGCCTCCTGGCCCTGTTCCTTGAGCGAGGAGATGAAGAGGGCGTCTCCGGCGAAGCCGCGGAAGCGATCATCTTCGCGAAGAGTATTGAGGTCGGCGTCCTTGTTGATGAGGTCGAGGTCGGCAAAGCCCCAGGTGATGGCGGCGCCCAATTCCTTGAATGCGGCATTGGCGTTGCCCCGACGCGCTTCGATGCACGCGAGGTTGTAGTGGCCCACGCCCGGCTCGCGGCCCTTCTCGATCTGCGCCTTGATGATCTTTTCGGCCCGGTCGAGTTCGCCCAGCGCGATGAGGCTGTAACTGAGCCGGTGCGCCGCATGGCCGTCGTCAGGATCGGCCTCGACGATCGCTCCATAGGCCCCGGCCGCAGCCTCCCAGTCCTGCGAGTTGAAGAACGTCTCGGCGCGGCGCCTAAGAATGGCGCCTGTCACCAGCGGCCGGTGAGCCGGCGCGATCGCGGGATCGACTGCAACTTCGGGGGGCGGCGCCAGGCGCTCCAGCGCTCCGCCCGCCCACGAGGGCACGAGCACCGCCGCTGCGAAGAGCGCGAGCAGCGCCGCCACGGGGGACAACCGACACGAGGTCCGTTCCTTCACGATCATGACAAGTCTCCTTTCAACAAGGGCGCGATGTGACGAAGTCCCCACCCCCAGCGCCAATGCTGCCCGGGGAGCCGTCGAAAGTTGTTCAATCAAATCGACAATGGATGCGGCGTACCGGCGACGATGGCCCGGCAGCATCGACACCACCCACGAGTCACACGCGAGGTCGGCATACTCGTGCAGGCGCCGCCGCGCCAGGTGCGCCAGCGGATGCCACCACAGCAGCGAGATCGCGATGATCTCCAGCCACGCCAGCCAGTGGTCGCGGCGGCGCAGGTGGGCCAGTTCGTGGACAATGATGCCGTCGCAGCGCTCGCTGTCGTGTTCGAGGTTCTGAACATCATTGGGCGGCCAGATGAGCGTCGGGGTGCCAAAGCCCCAGATGACGGGAGAACTCAGGCCGGGAAGCAGTCGCACAACCGGGGCGGCGATGCGCAGTTGCTCCGCCAGATCGCGCACGCGCCGCGTCAGCCAGTCTGAGGCGAGCGGTGCGCGGCGGACGGCGGCATGAAAGCGCGCGATGCGCCGGCCGTGAATCGCAAGGGCGATCACGACGCCGCCGAGCCAGAGGGCGAGCAGCGCCGCGGCGATGATTCGGCCCGATGCGCCGAGCAATCCACCGCGCGAGACGATCGCGGCCGCAGGCCAATCTCCCTTTTCGATCAGATCGCGCTTATCGGCGAGGTAGTCCTTGCGCTCGCCCAGGTATCGAGCCATCTCGGTGGCCGCCATCTCTTCGTTCAGAGGCGGTGCCGCTTTGGCGGGCGCACTCGCCCACTCGGGCGCCGCGGCCGAATCGCCGGGCGGTTCGGAGGGCCATTCCACGCTCGAATTCGCCGGGAGTTCACTTGTGAGCGGCGGCTCGGCCTCGGGCGTGGAGGCGACCCTTTCGGGGAGCAGCGCCGGTTCAATGGGGTTGGGTTGAACCGGCGCTGCGGAACCGGCATCGACGGAGCGGCTGTCGATGCGATCGGCTCCTCCCGAAAGAGAAAGGAAGCGGGCGATCTCGGTTGAGACGCCCGAGGAATGCCTCTCGACCAGGGTCGCGACCTGCGAGCGCATCGGCGCCGGCGGCCAGTGCGCGATCGACACCGGCGGCATGACCAGTCGCGCCAGCACCAGCGCCCAGAGGAAGTGGCAGACGGCGGGCTTGGCGCGGAAGACGCGGCACGCCAGGCAGACGCCGACGGCCATCACCAGTGCCATCATCGTGTTTTCGAGTATCCACTGCAGCATGGGAATCGCTCCGCTCTCTCTTCGTGAACCCCACTCGTTGCGATACGTGGGTTTGATCAGTCGTCCGTCTCGGGTCGATCGATCCGCCGTTTGCGCCTTCGCGTCGAATCGCGGCGATGCTCCTCATGCGCGTCGCGTTCAGGCGCCACTTCATGTTCCATTTCCCGCAGCAGCGCCCGCAGCGCGGTGATGTCATCGCGCGAGAAGGAGCGCCGCTGTACGAGCGAGAGAAGCAGGGGAGAGGCCTCGCCCTCGCACAGGCGCTCCATGAG
>Ga0326597_10007710_pt1 | contig 14604 bp, 11 predicted proteins | sample RVTome_12_FD_203789 | JGI IMG/M metagenome (GOLD analysis project Ga0326597, IMG submission 203789) | Soil microbial communities from uranium-contaminated site in the Upper Colorado River Basin, Wyoming, United States - RVT100D185 | ecosystem: Environmental > Terrestrial > Soil > Contaminated >... | reverse complement strand
GCGGCAGCCCTGGGCGCAGGCTCAGCCTGCCGCTGCGGCCTCTGCACTCCTGCTTTTCGGACGCCGCGCGGTAGCTTATGGGTGCAGGCTCAGCCTGCTGGGTGCAGGCTCAGCCTGCCGAGAGGCACTGCTATAATCCGACTGCCGGGGCAGGGGTCTGCCCGCCCCGAGCCCCGTCTTTTGGACGTCGTAACCGAATATGACCCTCCAGACCTGGGTTGCCAGGTTCGTCGTCGACAACGGTCAGGTGTCAGAAGAGGGCAGCCGGCTGCGCATCTTCCAGCGCCGCCACCTCGACGAGCCGGACGCCGACCTCTACCTGATCTCGGAGCCCACGGGACCACGGGGCGACGAGCACGCCGGCCAGGCCCTGAAGGAGATCGGCGCCATCTTCGTCGCCGACCGCCAGTCCCTGACCGGCGGCCTCATCCGCGCCCTGCGAGCGACGAACGAGAAGCTCGTCGACTGGAACCAGCGCAGCATCGCCCGCGAGCAGGTCGGCGCCAGCATCGCCGGCCTCATCCTCTGCGGCGGCGTCGTCTACGTCGCCCAATGCGGGCCGATGCTCGCCCTCTTCCAGCGGGGCGACCGCGGCCAGCGCTTCGCCGCCAGGGACGAAGCGGCCACACCCCTGGGCGAGGCGCCGATAGAGCCCGACCTCCGCCGCTTCGACCTCGCCGTCGGCGACCTCCTTCTCCTCGCCTCGCCCAGCCTCAGCGAGATCGTCGACGGCGAGACGCTCGACACCCTCCTCGAGCGCGGCGCCGAGGCCGCCCTGCCCGAGCTCTACCTGCGGACCCGCCACCTGCCCGGCTTCGCCCTCCTCGCCGTCACCTGCTTCGAGGCGGCGGTGCCAGAGCCGGCGCCGGCGCCGGCCGAGGAGCCGCCCCTGTCGGTGCTCGAGCAGGTAGAGGCGGCGGTCGCGACCGCCGCCCCGGCGCCCACCGAAGCGAAGGGCCGGCAGACGCCGCCCCTGGACATCTCCCGCGCCGTCGTCAGGCTGCGCGGCGAACAGTCGGCCGGCCGCGGCGAGTACACGCGCACGACCGGGCCGCCGGCCGGCTTTCGCCTCGACCTTCTCCAGGCGCGCTGGATCGGCCTCCTCGGCGTCATCGCCTTCCTCGCCCTGATCGCCGTCTTCATCGTCCCCGGCTTGATCGACGAGAGCCGCGGTACGCAGCTCGTCACCCGCATTGCCTCGTCGCAGGAGCAGCTCAGCGCCGCCCTCATCGAAGAGGACCCCGCCCGCAAGCGCGAGCTCTTCGAAGGAGCGCGACGCGACGCGAGCGAGGCGCTGCGGCTCTCGCCCGACAACCCGGTCGCGGCCGACCTCCATGAGCGGATAACAGCCCAGATCGAGGCGCTCAACGCCATCCTGCCCCTCGGTCCGATGACGACCCTGACCCGCCTCAGCCAGGAGCTTACCGGCGAGGTGTCGCTCGACGGCCTCGTCGTCGCGACCGACGTCGCCTACCTCCTCGATACGCGCGGCGGCCGCATCGTCAGCGTGCCCCTCAGCGGGTCGGAGCCGCCCAGCGTCATCTTCGAGCAGGGCGAGACCTACGGTGGCACACCCGCCGAGCAGCCGCTGTTCTTCGCCTGGGAGGCCACCGCGGGCGCCAGCCGCCTCCTCGTCCTCGACGCTGAGCGCAAGCTCTTTGAGGTGCGCCCCGGCCTGCTGCCGGCGCCGCTGCCGCTGCGACAGACCAACCTCTGGGCCTCCGTCGGCGGCATCGCCGCTTACGACGGCAACCTCTACGTCCTCGACCCCGCCGCTAGCCAGGTCTTCCGCTATCTGCCGGCCGAGGTCGGCTTCGACAGCGAGCCTGAGCCCGCCCTCGCCGCCGGCCAGGAGCTCGGCGAGGGCCTCGGCATCCTCGTCGCCGTCGACATCTACGTCTTCGGCCAGGACGGCAGCATCCGGCGCTTCCGTAACGGCGAGGACGCCGGCTTCAGCCTCGGCGGCATCGATCGGCCGATCGAGACGCCGATCGCCGCCGCCCTCCTCGATGCCGCCGAGGAGATCCTGATCGCCGACTCCGGCAATAAGCGCATCGTCGTCGCCAGCAGGGACGGCGTCTTTCGCCGCCAGCTCGTAAGCAACGACTTCACCGATCTGCGCGCCATCGGCGTCGACCCGGCGGGAGCCGGCCTCTTCGTAGTCGTCGGCGACACCCTCCTCACGGCCCCCCTCGTCCGCTAGCAGCTTTCGCTGCACCTGGACTCCTGGCGCGCTCTTCATTCGTAAACGCAGGTGCCTGGGCACAGTCCTTGTTTGGGGGTATGGGGGAGTCCCAAATAAACCCCTTCCGTGTTATCAGCTGAGCAGACCCAGGCTGCCGGCCTGCACTCGCCTGTAGATGTAGACGAGAGGCGCACTCTCTCGAGTCCTGAGTTGATGAATTCGCTACGCCGCCGGCCCGGGAAGCGCAGGGTGCATCCCTGCACCCAGCTTTCGGACGCCGCGCGGCAGCTTATGGGTGCAGGCTCAGCCTGCCCACTCCCGGCAGAGGCGCTGCGGCCTCTGCACTCCAGCGTTTCGGATGCCGCGCGGCAGCTTATGGGTGCAGGCTCAGCCTGCCGGGCTGCGAGCGACAGCTTTTGCCGTCACGCTGTGACCTGCGCATCCCTGGCGGTCTGCTCCGCCACGGTTATTGCAAAGACGTGAGGGGTCACCCCTCACGCTCCCCGACAGGGATTGCATCCCTGCACCCAGCTTCGGACGCCGCGCGGCAGCTTATGGGTGCAGGCTCAGCCTGCCGGATAGCCCGCGGTAGCCCTGCGCCGTACGCTAGTACCATGCTCGTTCTTGGCATCGAGACCTCCTGCGACGAGACGGCGGTAGGCATCGTCGCCGACGGCCGCCGCCTCCTCACCAACATCGTCGCCTCACAGGCCGCGGTTCACGCCCAGTACGGCGGCGTCGTGCCGGAGGTCGCCTCGCGCCAGCACATCGAGGCGATCCTACCCGTAATCCGCGCCGCCCTCGCCGAGGGGCGCTGCACTCCCTCCGACCTCGATGCCGTCGCCGTAACCGCCGGGCCCGGCCTCGCCGGCGCCCTCCTCGTCGGCCTCAACACCGCCAAGGCGCTCGCCTTCGCCTGGTCCAAGCCCCTGATCGCCGTCAACCACCTCGAAGGCCACGTCTACGCCAACTGGCTCTCGGAGACACCGCCGCCGCTGCCGGCCGTCGCCCTGATCGTCTCCGGCGGCCACAGCGAGATCATCCTCGCCGAGGACCATGGCCGCTACCGCCTCCTCGGCCGCACCCGCGACGACGCCGCCGGCGAGGCCTTCGACAAGGCGGCACGCGTCCTCGGCCTCGGCTTCCCCGGCGGCCCCGCGATCGAGCGCGCCGCCCGCGACGCCGGTCCGAAGGCGCCGCGCCTCCCCCGCGCCTGGCTCGGCAAGAGCAACGACTTCAGCTTCAGCGGCCTCAAGAGCGCCGTCATGCGCCTCGCCCAGGAGGGAGCGGCACCGGCCGCCGCGATCGCCGCCGGCTTCCAAACGGCGGTCGTCGACGTCCTCACGGCCAAGACGGCCCGCGCCGCCGCCGCCGTCGGTGCGCGTAGCGTCCTCCTCTCCGGCGGCGTCGCCGCCAACGGCCCCCTGCGCGCCGCCCTCGCCGAGCGCTCCCCCGTCCCCCTCTGGGCGCCGCCCCTGGACCTCTGCACGGACAACGGCGCCATGATCGCCGCCGCCGCCTTCTACCGCGCCGAGAGCGGCGCTGCAGGCCTAGACCTCGACGTCCGCGCCTCTTGGTCACTAGCGTGACGACAAACTGCTGCCGCTCCTGCAAAGGTGGCGCAAACGGCCCTATAACGACCCGCCTCTCGCAGTGGCCCGCCGCCCGCGCAAGCCGATAGCAAGGTGCAGGTCCGGTCGTCCGGTTCCGGCGCAGGAGTGCAGAGGCCGCCGCAGGGCCTCTGCCGGGGCGTGGGCAGGCTGAGCCTGCACCCATAAGCTGCCGCGCGGCGTCCGAAAGCTGGGTGCAGGGATGCAATCCCTGCCGGGGAGTGTGAGGGGTGACCCTCACGTCTTTGCATTAACCGTGGCGGAGCAGACCGCCAGGGATGCGCGCAGGTCACCAGCGTGACGGCAAAGCTGTCGCTCGCAGCCCGGCAGGCTGAGCCTGCACCCAGCAGGCTGAGCCTGCACCCATAAGCTGCCGCGCGGCGTCCGAAGCTGGGTGCAGGGATGCAATCCCTGCCGGGGAGTGTGAGGGGTGACCCCTCACGTCTTTGCCGCCACTCAGCCTGCCGCGGCAGGCTGAGTCACTCAAGAGCCTCGACAGCTTGCGCGTCAGCCCTTGCCGCCACGCAGTGGCCGCAGTGGCCAAAAAACTCGCCGCCACCCTCTTGCGCGAGACTGTGCGCCACCTTAAACTAGCGCCATTAGCACTCGGGGCAACCGAGTGCTAACGACAACCCCCGACACAATCTCAAGTAACTTCTCGAGGAGGTCACAATGGCTTCGAAACTAGTTCCCCTCGGCGACAAGATCGTGCTCCGGCCGATTGTGCAGGAAGAGGTCCTCGCCAGCGGCATCGTCATTCCCGACACCGCCCGTGAGAAGCCGAACCAGGGCGAGGTCGTCTCCGTCGGTCCCGGCCGCAAGGACGAAGCCGGCAAGCTGATCCCGATGGAGGTCGCCGCCGGCGATCGCGTCCTCTACGCCAAGTACACCGGCCAGGAGATCAAGGTCGAGAACGACGAGTACATCGTTCTCAAAGAAGCCGACATCCTCTGCAAAGTCGAGGTCTAAGTTAATGCCCAAGCAGATCATCTTCGACGAAGAGGCGCGACGCTCCCTGAAGATGGGCGTCGACATCCTCGCGTCGGCCCTCAAAGTGACCCTCGGCCCCCGTGGCCGCCGTGTCGTCCTTGACCGCAAGTACGGCCCGCCGGCCATCGTCGACGACGGCGTCTCCATCGCCAAGGAGATCGAGCTCCGCGACCCCTTCGAGAACATGGGCGCCCAGCTCGCCAAGGAGATCTCCTCCAAGACCAACGACGTTGCCGGCGACGGCACCACCACCGCCACGGTCCTCGGCCAGGCCATCGTCCGCGAAGGCCTCAAGAACGTCGCCGCCGGCGCCAGCCCCATGGCCCTCAAGCACGGCATCGAGCTCGGCGTCCAGGCTGCCATCAAGCACCTCTGGTCAATGGCCACGCCCGTTACCGGCAAAGACCAGATCGCCCAGGTCGCCGCCATTTCCGCCGACGACATGGAGATCGGCGAGATGATCGCCGAAGTCATGGAGAAGGTCGGCAAGGACGGCGTCATCACAGTCGAGGAGTCCAAGGGCATCCGCATGGAGACCGAGTTCGTCGATGGCATGCAGCTCGACCGCGGCTACAGCTCCCCCTACTTCGTCACCAACACGGAGCGCATGGAGGCTGTCCTCGAGGAGCCCTACATCCTCATCACCGACAAGCGCATCGCCGCCGTCACCGACATCCTTCCCGTCCTCGAGAAGGCCCTTCAGGTCACGAAAGACTTCGTCATCATCTCCGACGACGTCGATGGCGAAGCCCTCGCCACCCTCGTCGTCAACAAGCTCCGCGGCACCCTCAACGTCCTCGCCGTCAAGGCACCCAGCTTCGGCGACCGCCGCCAGCAGATGCTCGAAGACATCGCCATCCTCACTGGCGGCACCTTCCTCACCGAGAGCATGGGCCGCAAGCTAGACAGCGCCCAGGTCGCCGACCTCGGCCGCGCCCGTCGCGTCATCGCCAGCAAGGACGACACGACGATCATCGAAGGCCACGGCTCCGACGAGGCCATCCAGGTCCGCATGAAGCAGATCAAGGCCCAGATCGACTCCACCGCCTCCGACTTCGACCGCGAGAAGCTCCAGGAGCGCCTCGCCAAGCTCGCCGGCGGCGTCGCCGTCCTCAAAGTCGGTGCCCCCACCGAGGTCGAGCTCAAGGAGAAGAAGCTCCGCGTTGAGGACGCCCTCTCCGCCACCCGCGCCGCCGTCGAAGAAGGCATCGTCGCCGGTGGCGGCGTCGCCCTCATCCGCTGTGGTCCCGTCCTCGACGAGCTCGCCGCGACCCTCGAAGGCGACGAGCGCACCGGCGTCGTCCTTCTCAAGCGCGCCTTCGAAGAGCCCCTCACCCTCATCGCCGACAACGCCGGCGCCGAGGGCACGGTCATCGTCGACGCCGTCAAGAAGAACCCCGACCCCGCCTTCGGCTACGACGCCATGAAGGGCGAGTACTGCAACCTCCTCGAGCGCGGCATCATCGACCCCGTAAAGGTCACCCGCTCCGCCCTCGAGAACGCCGCCTCCATCGCCACGATGATCCTGACCACGGAGTCACTCATCACCGACATCCCGGAGGCGCCCGGCGCCGCCCCCGCCATGCCCGCCGGCATGGACCACATGGACTACTAGCGTAGGGCACACCGCTGCCGCGTGACCTCGCGAGAGGTCGGCGGCAACTCGATAGGCACACAGAGGGGCCGGGCCCAATTGCCCGGCCCCTTCTGTTGCCACTAGCATTCGGCGCCGGCGAGGCCTCAGGCGCGGTCTAGCATCGTCCGCGCGGCAAACCAATTTCCGCTACAATCAGCGAGATGACAACCCGTCCGACCGATGACCCATTCCGAATGGGCAAGGCTTACACCGTTCGCGAGGCCGCGAAGCTAGCCAAGACTAGTCCCGCTACTGTAGGACGCTGGTTGAAAGGCTACGACGCTCCTGGCCGCCATATGGAACCGGTCTTTGGTGAGAGAGAGAAACCGGCGAAGGGGGAAGCGATGCAGGTCTCCTTCTTGGAGTTGATCGAGATCGCAGTAGCAGTCCGCTTCCGTACCGATGAGACACAAGACTTGACGCTTGACCGCGTGCGCCGCGCCCACACCTTTGCTCGCAAGACGTGGTCAGTGCCGTTTCCTTTCGCAACCATGGATTTCAAGTTGTATGGCGGTCACATCATGCATGAGTTTGAAGACGCGGAGCCGGGTCGCGGCCATATGGCCTTTGACATGGGTGGTCAATGGGCGCTCCCCGGCATGGTCAAAGAGGTTGTAGTCGCCATCGACTTCGAGAGCACGGATCAGTACGCGGCCAGATGGTTCCCCTATGGCAGGGAAGCGAATGTGGTTGTTGATCCACATCTCGCCGCCGGTCGCCCAGCAATCGTTGGTACGCGCATACCCATCAGCGCCATCCGCGGGCGTTTCGAAGCGGGCGAAAGCATCCATTACTTGGCGAGGGACTACTCGCTCAAAGTCGCAGTTGTGGAAGACATACTTCGCCTGCCGGCGGCGTGAAACTCTTTTTCGATGAAGATCAGGGAAAGGGAATTTCTGAAGCTCTACATGCCGTTGGCATCACAAGCGATTACGTAGGGCCAGGGAGGCGCATTAAGAAGGGTACGCCGGACGAAGAATGGATACCGCTTATCGGCCAACGTGGCGATCTCGTAATAACGGGCAATAAGGAGATTCTCCGGACCGAAGCGCAGCGCGGCCTTTGGATTCAAAATGGCGTCGGTGGCGTCTTTCTCACCACGAACCACATGACAGCGCTAAACGAGCTCAGACTGCTTTTGCGGAAGTTGGCGTGGCTGGAACGAATCGACCGAGAGGAACGCCGACCCTTCGCCTTTATGCTAACGCCGACGGGCAAGACCCGTCAGGCTCCCGAAGTGCCGCTCCTGTGAAGTGTTCGTCCGTGGTACGAGCGGATGGTACAGCCTAGTAATCTCTCTTTATTCCAGCTCGGAGCGGCGCGAGAGCGATGCGCAGCGTTGCCACCCCCCTCTTCGAGCTGCCGCCCCGGCCCTCACGCTGAAGAGGCCTCCCCACCTCGCGCGGCAGCCCTATAAGGCCAGCGAAAGCTGGCCACGGCGCCAGGCGACCCGGTGCCGGCGCGGCTCAAGAGCCGTCCCTGCGCCGCGCGGCAGCCCATGGGTGCAGGCTCAGCCTGCTTACTCGGTGAGGCGGCGGTAGAGGGTGGGCAGGCGCGACGGCAGGATCTCGATGTCGCCGAGGACCTCGTAGGCCATATCGCCGCACATCTGACCGAGGTAGTCGTGGCCCTCCTTGTCGACCGTCAGCGCAAACGGAACGATGCCCTTGTGCTTCGCCTCGATCAGGGCCTTGTGCGTGTCGTGGATCGCGTAGTCCTTCTCCGTGCGGTCGCGGCCGTAGCCGTGGTCCTGAGGCCGGCCGTCCGAGACCAGGAAGAGAATGCGGTTCTTGGCGTCGCTCTCCAGGAGCTTCGACGTCGTGTGGCGGATCGCCGGGCCCATGCGCGTCGAGCGGATCGGCGCCACCTTGTCGATGCGGCGGCGGACGATCGCACCAAAGGGCTCTTCGAAGTCCTTGATGACGAAGTACTCGACGTTCTCACGGCCGTAGCCGGAGAAGCCGTAGATGCCGTAGCGGTCGCCGAGAACCTCGAGGGCATGCGTAAGGAGCACGAGGCTCTCCTTCTCGAGGTCGATGATCCGCTTCGGCGGCTCCATCAGCCCGCCGCGGCCGATCGGCCAGTCGGGGCGGCGCGGCTCGTTCTGGTCGGGCGGACCGTCGCGGCGGGGGCGGCGCTTCTCGATCTCCTCGTCCGTGGACGCGGACATGTCGAGGAGGAAGGCAACGGCGACGTCGCGCTCCATCTTGTTGCGGCGCCAGTAGATCTTCTCGAGGTCGGCGTGGCCGGCGCGGCGCGAGACGACGAACTCGATGGCGGCGTCGAGGTCGATGTCCTCGCCGTCCTCGAGGCGCTTGATCTTGCGGAACGTATCCGGCTTCAGCAGCTCGAAGTGGCGCTGCGTAGCCGCGACCAGGCTGGCGTTATCGGCGAGGATCTTCTCGTAGTAGTCCTCGGTGCCCTCTTCCAGCACGCGCTGGTGGACGGCGCACCAGCGCGGCTTGTAGTCGGCGGCGCGGAAGTCCCACTCGTCGTAATAGAAGGTGCGGACGCCAGCCGCCGGCGGCTCGACCGGCGCCTCGATGACCGGCGTGTCCTCCGGCAGGTCCTCGGTCTCGAGGCCGGAGTCGCTCTCCAGGTTCTCGAGGAGGGCGTTGAAGGAGGACATGTCGAACTCATCCTCAAGGTCCATGTCGACCTCGACGCTCTTCTCCAGGAGCTCCTTGATCTGCTCCGGCGTCAGGGCCGAGAGGTCGGTCTCGGACTCCTCCGCCACGTCCTGGGAGCGCATGCGCATGAGGAGCTGGACGAGCTCCGGCTTGAAGTCACCGCGGAAGTCGACCAGGTTGGGGCTCTCGTACGGCACCTCGTCGCCCTCCGGCAGCTCCTCGAGCTGCTCGATCGGCTCGCTGCCGCTGGACGAGGCGGCCTCCTTCTCGAGCTCCTCCATGAGCTCGTCCGTCATCGCCTCCCAGTCGAGGTCCTGAAGGAGCTCCGGCGGCAGGTTCGGGATCTGCATGGCGATCTCGTAGAGGATGATCGCCGCCTCGGCCGCGTCCTCGACCCTCGCCGCCATGGGGCGGACCTGGCCCAGAGCCTGGAGGGCGCGGATCATCGCCGGCTGAAGCGGCTTCGGCCACTCGATCGTTGCCTCGCCGTTGAGGCTGGCGCGGAGGAGGTTCTCGACGAAGACCTGGCGCAGCGGCAGCGTGCGGATATCGGGCCGGCGGACGAGCTCGCTCTCCTGCACGCGGGCGTTTGAGCGGCGGATGCCGCTGTACTCCTCGTGGACGCGGCTATCGATGCGCAGGTCCTCGGTGATGGTGAAGAGGTCGGCGCCGATCTGGCGCTCCGGGAAGAGATCGAAGAAGCGCTCCATGTCGGTGAGCCAGCTCTGCTTGGCGAGCGCGCCCTCGGCCTGGCGTTCCGCCTCGACGAGCTGGCGACGTCGCGGCAGGACGCCGCCCTCCTGACGGTAGTCGAATTCAAAGCTGCCGAACTCGAGGTGGGCAGTCTGGTGGGTCGTGTATACCTTGAGGACGGCGAAGTTCTCCGCCTTGCTGTCGTGCGCCTCGATGTACTCGGGGAGGTAGACCGCGGAGCCCTCGGTCGACGGGCCACGCTCGCTCACCCAGCCGATGCCCTTGCCCTCGAGGCTGGCGATCGACCGGACGGCGATATCGGTGCCGCTCAGCGCCTTGCCGTAGAGGCGGAGGAGCTCGTTGACGTTCGTTAGCTCCACGCGGGACGTGAGGGACTGGATGACCTGCTCCGCCTTGCTGGACTCGAGGCGGAAGTAGGCTTCACCGCCCTCGCTGCTCTCGCGCAGGATTTCGAGGCCAGCGGCGTGCCACTGCTCGAGAGCTTCGCCTTGGAGGCGGCTAACGACGACGGGCGCCGCTTTCAGCGTCGCCATCGCCGCCGTCGGTGAGAGGTTGACGAGGCCGCCCGCAAGCTCGATCAGGTGGCCGTGCTGGGCCGGGTCGACATCCCCGAGAGCGACGGCCGCCTCGGCGAAGAGGGCGTAGGCCTGGCGGCCGAGACGCCGGGCGACGCGGGTGGCGAGCTCAAGGAAGGCCGCGCGCTGGCTCGGGTCAAGGTGGTTCAGGAGCTCCGGGCCGCGCTGGAAGTAGAGGCTGGCCTCGGGCCAGGCGGAGTCGGCGATCGCGGCGGCGAACTCGAGGAAGGCGAGGCGCTCGGCGTGGTTGAAGACGCTGAAGACGCTCGGCGCGGCGGCGAGGCAGGCGGCGGCGAGGTCGGCGGAGCGGTCGGAGATGCCTTCGAGAACGCGGACGAGGCGGCCCGCTTCCGCCAGCGAGAGTGACTCGAGAAGGCTCGGCGACAGCACAAAGAACTCGCTGCTCAGCGAGATCGACTTCCAGGTGCCTTTGTAGAGTCGCTGGCCCAGATCGACCCAGTCCCGGATCTGGCTGCCGGCGAGATGGGGCAGGACGGCGGGGCTTACGCGAAAGTAGGCGCTGGCGATCGACGCCGACAGCTCGGCCAGAGTCCGGCCTCTCTCCGCCCATGCTTTGAAAGAGGCCTCGTCCAGCTGGGACAGGACGCTCGCGCCGACCTGGAAGTAGTCGCCGCTCGCTTCCCAGGAGCGAAGGGAGTCGTCGGCGAGAGCAATGGCTTCGTCGGCCCAAAGCTGGAGCTTCTCCTCCGGGACGTCGCCAATGGCGGCGACGGCGGCTCGGAAGGCTGCCGGCAGCGACGGCGACAGCTGGCCAAGCCGCGCCTCGGCGTCGGCGAGAAAAGCTTCGCTCAGGGGCATCCGTACTTCCCGTTCATGAAGAAGCGCTCTCGGGCAGGCGGGCCTAGCATACGGGCTATTCTAACGGCGCTCGCCAACTATTAGCGAGGCCATGGCTCGCCCACCGCCGACCGACAGTTGGCGTGCTAGCTCTCCGCGATCTCGATGCGCTGGATCTTATCGCCCTGGCGGACGGCCTGCACGGCGTCCAAGCCGCTCGTAACCTTGCCGAAGACGGTGTGGTGGTTATCGAGGTGGGGCTGCGCGGCCAGGGTGATGAAGAACTGGCTGCCGTTGGTGCCGGGGCCGGCGTTGGCCATGGAGAGCATGCCGGGGCCGCTGTGGTGCCAGCCGGCGCTGAACTCGTCGCCGAAGTTGTAGCCGGGGCCGCCGGTGCCGTCGCCGCGGGGGCAGCCGCCCTGGATCATGAAGGGCGGGTCATTGATCACGCGGTGGAAGTTGAGGCCGTCGTAGTAGCCCGCGCAGCTGAGGTAGACGAAGTTGTTGACGGTATTCGGGGCGTCCTTGGCCGCGAGCTCGATCGTGATCTCGCCACGGTCGGTCGTTAGCGTCGCCGTGTAGCTCTTCTCGGGGTCGATCACGCGCTCCGGCGGCGCGCTGAACTGACGTTTGCCGCTACGTTCGAGGTCGGAGATTGCCACAGGTCGCTCCTTGCTAATTCTGATCTCAGCGCTCGACGACGCTGACGCTAATGATATCGTCCCCGGCTCGGATGGCGAGCACGACGTCCATGCTATCCGCCTGAACCGTCCCGAAGACGGAGTGGCGGTCGTCCAGATGGGGCGTGGGGGCGAGGGTGATGAAGAACTGGCTGCCGTTGGTGTTCGGGCCGCTGTTCGCCATCGAGAGGGTACCGGCGGCGGCGTGACGGAGCCCTGGACTGAACTCGTCGACGAAGCGATAGCCGGGACCGCCGGTGCTGTCGCCGCGCGGGTCGCCGCCCTGGATCACGAAGCCGGGCTCGTAGCGGTGGAAGTTGAGGCCGTCGAAGTAGCCGGTACAGCTGAGGAAGACGAAGCTGTTCACCGTGATGGGCGCGCCGGCGGCGGCGAGCTCGACGACGATGTCGCCGCGGACCGTTCTCAGTGTCGCGACGTAGCTCTTCGCCGGGTCGATGACGATTTCAGGCGGAGCGCTGAAGCCGCGCTCGCCGGTGCGCTCGATGGCGGCGATGGCGCTGCCCGCCGGCTCGCAGACACCGCTCTCGACAGGCGGTGCGCTGACAGTCGGCGTGCTGACGACAGGCGCGCTGGACCCGCCCGCGTCGCCATTGCTACCCCCGCTGCCGTCGTCGCCGCCGCAGGCGAGAAGGAGGAAGAGGCCCGCAAGGCCGGCAGCGCAGAAGCGCCCATCCAGGCCCAGACCTCGGCCGAAACCCCTGATCGAGGCCGGAAAGAGCAGCAGCCTACTCAAAGATCGAGGTGACTACTTCTTCCAGCGTGTGCTGGACCTCGAGGTCGTCGGTGAGCGCCCAGACGATCGCCGACTGGCAGGCGACCCGGGGCGCGATGCCCTTGCGGATCAGCTTGCCGGCGTAGATCAGCAGGCGGGTGCTGGCGCCCTCGGAGAGGCCGTGCTCGCGCAGGTTGCGCACCTTTTCGCCGAGCCGGGCGAGATCGGTGGCGGTGCGCTCGGGGAGGCCCGCCTCGTGGGCGATGATCTCCGCCTCCTGGCCGCGCGGCGGGTAGTCGAACTCGATCGAGATGAAGCGCTGGCGGGTGCTGTGCTTGAGGTCCTTGAGGGCGCTCTGGTAGCCGGGGTTGTAGGAGACGACGAGGAGAAACCCGTCCGCTGCCTCCAGAACCTGGCCCCGCTTCTCGATCGGCAGCAAGCGCCGGTAGTCGGTGAGGGGGTGGATGAGGACGGTCGTGTCCTTGCGTGCCTCGACTACCTCGTCGAGATAGCAGATGGCGCCGGCCTTCACGGCGCGCGTAAGGGGCCCGTCGATCCAGCGCGTGGTCTCCCCTTCGAGGAGGTAACGGCCGACGAGGTCGCTGGCGGTGAGGTCTTCGTGACAGGCAACGGTGACGATCGGCAGGGCCTGATCGAAGGCCTCCGCCTGATCGGGAGCGGCGTCTCCATCGCGGACGCGACTCAGGGGCCGGCCGAGACGCCAGGCCATGTATTCAACGAAACGGGTCTTGCCGCAGCCGGTGGGGCCTTTGAGGAGAACCGGTATTCGCTCTTCGAAGGCAGCCGTGAACATCTCGATCTCGCCGCCGATCGGCAAATAGTAAGGCTCCACGTGGGGCTTGTACTCTTCGATCGCGTATTCACGGAAGGAAGAGAGCTCATTCTGGTATCTGAAGTCGTTGCTAATGACGGTCCTCCAAACGCTATTTACGAATCACTCGGTCCATTCTACTATCCCAGGCGCTTCTGAAGCAGGGCCCAGGCTTCGGCGGTACGTCGTGCCAGCGCACCGAGGTCAGCCGCATTATCAATCACGACGGCAGCATAGGGCACTCGCGTCGCCGCGTCGGGCTGGGCGGCGATGCGCGCGGCCGCCGCGGAATCATCGAGGCCGCCGCGCTCGAGCAAGCGCTCGCGCACGATGGCGTCCGGCGCGCGGACGAGCCAGACCTCGTCGACGAGGTCCTGCCAGCCGGCCTCGATCAGCAGGGCGACCTCGATCACGAGGACGGCCGTGCCTGCCTCCGTCTCCGCCCGCTTCAGGGCCTCGATGCGCTGCCGCGCCAGGGGCCAGACGATGGCGTTGAGACGAGCGCGGGCCGCCGCGTCGGCGAAGACGAGCCCGCCGAGCGCGCGGCGGTCGATCGTCCCGTCCGCTGCCAGCACGCCGCTGCCGAAAGCCTGGAGGATGGCAGCGTGGCCGGGGCTGCCGGGCGCGTAGGTCGCGTGAGCGAGGCCGTCGGCGTCGAAGACGCGGGCGCCGTGGCCGCCAAGGAGGCGGGCGACGCTGCTCTTGCCGCTGGCGATGCCGCCGGTGAGGCCGATGGTGAACACGACCGTATTGTAGTAGCTGCGGCGAGCCGAGGCTGGCGTACAGCGCTGCGGCGCAGTCCCCTGGGACGACAAAAGAAGAGGCCGGCCCCTGATGAAGGGACCGGCCTCTCTTGGTTACAAACCTGGACCTTACTCCGACGAGTCGGAGTACTGCCCTAGCTCATTACCGGCGGGCGAACCCAAGGGTTGCCAGACCGGCGAGAGCGAAGGCCACCATGCCGCCGATGGCGAAGAGGGACCAGCTGGAGCCGTTGCTGCCAGCCAGGAGACCCGCGTCACCCGTGCTCGGAGGCGTGATGCCGGTTCCGGTGTCCGGCGCGACAATTGTCGGAGCCGGGGCCGGAGCCTGAATGGTGCACTCAACCGTGACTTGCGCGCTGATCGGGGCCGTAGAGAAGAGGCCGCCGAACGCCGTGAAGTCGTTGCTGGTGCCGCTGAAGTCGAAACCTTCGCCGGAGAACTCGAAGTCGAAGCCGAA
>Ga0326597_10007709_pt1 | contig 14604 bp, 11 predicted proteins | sample RVTome_12_FD_203789 | JGI IMG/M metagenome (GOLD analysis project Ga0326597, IMG submission 203789) | Soil microbial communities from uranium-contaminated site in the Upper Colorado River Basin, Wyoming, United States - RVT100D185 | ecosystem: Environmental > Terrestrial > Soil > Contaminated >... | reverse complement strand
TGCGGGCACGCTCGACCATCGCCCGCGTCATGTCGACACCGATCACGCGGCCCGCCGGCCCCACCGCTTTCGCGGCGAGGAAGGCGTCGAGACCGGGACCCGATCCGAGGTCGAGGACCGTCTCGCCCGGTCGGGGAGCGAGGTGGGTGAGGGGCGCTCCGCAGCCGAGTCCGAGGTTCGCGTCCTCGGGAGCCTCGCTCAGCTGCTCCGCGCCGTAGCCGACCTGGACCGCCATCGCGCTTCGGTCGCCGCCGCACGGAGACGGACCGCAGCAGCTTCCCGACGTCTCGGCGATCTCGGCGTAGCGTGCCCTCACCTGGGACACCACCGACTCGGGGTCGTTCGTCCGCCCGGCCCCATCCCTCGACGGCTCGACCCCGACCCCGCCGCCGCAGCTCGACCCCGCCGCTGTGGGCGCGATCCCGCCCTCAGCGACGGCCCCCGCACTCGTCCCAACGCTCGGCTTGCTCATGGCTCGTCTCCTTCCTCGATTCCTCCGGCGGAGCACGGCTCGGGCCCACACCCACCGCCCGTTCCCCCGCCGATCGTTATTCCCTCGCCGACGCGCTTCTTGCGCGGCAGCCCCTCCATCAGGTGCTCGTACGCCCCCGGGCAGCAGCTCTCGGTCGCCTCGCGCACCGCCACGAGCAGATCCTGGAACGCCGCCGCCACCACCACCCGCCGCTCGACCGGAAGCCCGTCGAGGACCTGCTGCGCGAAGGCCAGCTCCTGCCGCTCGAGCGACCGGGCGGCAGCCCGACCCCGGGCGGTCAGCGCGACCCGGGCCGAGCGTGCGTCCTCGAGATCGGCCTCGCGCCTGACGAGCCCGGAGGCTTCGAGGCGCTCCACGTTGCGGGTCAGCGTGCTGGCGGCGATGCCCAGCCGACGAGACAGGGTTCCCAGGCGCAGCGGTCCATCCGCCAGCAGCGTCTCGAGCGCGGCGGCCTGCGCCACCGTCACCCCGCAGCACGAGACGTCCGCGCGCTCCGCCACCGAGAAGCGCCGGACGAGGCCCCGCAGCCCCAGGAGGAGCTCCCGAGCCGGTTCGAGCGTGGACACCGCTTTCGCCATCAATGTAATTGTATGCTACAAGTATATGCCCGTCAAGCCCTCTGCCACGTCTTTCTCCGGGTGGGGGCGTTTCGACGGCCGGCTCGCCCGGTCTGCCCTCCCTGGGTCCCTCTGCTAATCTGTTGAGTGCTGGTTCTTTGACGAGGTGGGGCGAGGCTCGGGTGGGTCGTCCCCCGAGCGTGCCTCCCCCGAAGGTAGGTGAAGGTGAATCCGATGAGGCGTCTCCTCCCGGCCATGCTTCTCGTGCTCCTCGGCGGCGGTCCGTTTCTCGGTGCGGACGACCGGGCCTTGAACCTCCCGATCGGAGACCCCGCCCGCAGGGACAAGACGATCCCCCTCGTGCTCGACGGGATCACCGACACCGCCGCCGGCGCCGTGGTCACCCCAAAGGATCTCGCCGCGCGCCTCGACGGGGTCCGGCTCCTGTTCGTGGGGGAGAGCCACACCGACATGGACTTTCACCGCGTGCAGCTCCGGGTCCTCCAGGAGCTGCACCGTCGCGGCCGGCAGGTCCTGGTCGGCCTCGAGATGTACCCGGTCGAGGCTCAGTCCTGGCTCGACCGCTGGACCCTGGAGCCGGGCATGACGGAGACCTCCTTCCTCGAGGAGTCGCACTGGTACCGCAGCTGGGGCTATCACTGGAACTACTACCGCGACATCTTCCTCTTCGCGCGGCAGAGCGAGATCCGGATGTTCGGCGTCAACGTCCCGCGGGACGTGGTCCAGGCCGTGCGCAAGGAGGGCTTCGCGGGGCTCTCTCCCGAGCAGAAGGCGCTCCTGCCCGAGCGCGTCGACACCGACAGCGCCGAGCACCAGCAGCTCTTCCGCGCCTTCTTCGGTGACGAGGACTCGCTCCACGGAAACCTGCCCGAGCCGATGTTCCAGGGGCTCTTCCGCGCCCAGTGCACGTGGGACGCGGCGATGGGGTGGAACGCGGTGCGCGCGCTCGAGACGCACGGGGACGAGGGGGCCATCATGGTCGTCCTCGTCGGATCCGGACACGTGGCCTACGGCCTCGGGGCCGAGCGGCAGGCGCGCCGGTGGTTCGACGGGAAGACCGCCTCGCTCATCCCGGTCCCGGTCGCGGACGAGACCCACGACGAGAGGGTCGACGTCGTGCAGGCCTCCTACGCGGATTTCGTGTGGGGCCTGCCCCCCGTGACCGACCCCCTCTACCCGACCCTCGGGGTCTCGACCCCGGAGACGAAGTCGGGCGAGCACTACAAGGTGATCATGGTCTCGCCGGAGTCGGTGGCCAGGGCCGCGGGTTTCGAGGTCGGTGACGAGCTGGTGGCCATGGACGGAGTGGCTATCGACGACCGGGAGACCACCAATCGCCTGATGGCGGAGAAGCGGTGGGGAGACTCCGCCACGTACACGATTCTTCGCGACGGAAAGGAGCTCACCCTCACCGCCTACTTCCGGCGTCACCCGCCCGAGCCGGCTGCTCCCGCCGCGTCGGCTCCGGGCCACCCCACCGGAGACGGGGAGTGAGAGCCAAAGGCGCGTCTCGAGCGGGGGAGGGACGGCGGCGAGCCGCGCTGCTCGTCGGCGTCCTCGCCTCGGGCCTCGGAGGAGGGCTCGCGCCGCGCGGGCTCGCGGCGGAGGCCGCGCCGGCGAAGCGGGTGCACCACTCCCTCCGGGTGACCCTCGATCCCGGCACCGGCCACCTGGGCGTCAGCGACACCGTCGCTCTTCTGCCGGGAACCGCGGAGCTCCAGTTCCTCCTCCACGGGGCGCTCCGGATCTCCGCCGCCGAGCCCGCCGTCGAGGAGGTCCCCCTCGGCGACGCCGGGGCCTTCGTCGGCATCAACACGAGCGGGCTCGACCTCGCCGGCCAGGGTGAGATCAAGCGTTACCGCGCGGCAGTCCCCGCGGCGGGGGGGACGCTGCATCTCGAGTACGGCGGCACGTTCAACTTCGGCCTCGCCGACCAGAAGGAAGAGTACACGCGCGGCTTCCGCGAGACGCGGGGCATCGTGTCTCCCGAGGGCGTGTACCTCGCCGGCAACGGCTTCTGGTATCCCCATTTCGACGACGGCCTCCTCGAGTTCGACCTGGAGGTGAGCCTGCCCGAGGGCTGGCACGTGATCAGCCAGGGCAACGGGACGTCTCGTGACGCATCGGGCATGGCCCGCTGGGACTCTCACGGCGCGATGGACGAGATCGACATCGTCGGCGGCCCGCTCCAGGTCTACCGGGAGGCGGCGGGAGCGGTCCTTGCCCTCGTCTACCTCCACGAGAAAGACGACGCTCTCGCCGCGAAGTACCTCGAGGCGACGGCCCAGTACCTCGAGATGTATCGGAGCCTGATCGGCCCCTACCCCTACGGCAAGTTCGCCCTCGTCGAGAACTTCTGGGAGACCGGCTACGGGATGCCGTCCTTCACCCTCCTCGGACCGCGGATCATCCGCTTCCCGTTCATCCTCACGTCGTCGTACCCCCACGAGATCCTCCACAACTGGTGGGGCAACTCCGTCTTCGTCGACTACGAGACCGGGAACTGGTGCGAGGGGCTCACCGCCTACATGGCGGACCACCTGATCAAGGAGCAGAGGGGGCAAGGCGCAGAGTACCGGCGCGACACACTCCAGAAGTACGCGAGCTACGTCCGCGAAGGCCGTGACTTCCCGCTCACCGAGTTCCGCTCGCGCCACAGCGCCGCCACCGAGGCCGTCGGCTACGGCAAGACCCTCATGGGATTCCACATGCTGCGACGCCGCTTCGGCGACGAGGCGTTTCGGCAGTGGGCGGAGCGGTTCTACCGCGAGCACCGGGGCGAGCGGGTGTCGTTCGCCGACATCCGGCGGTCCTTCGAGCAGGTGGGGGGCGAGGACCTGGGCCGCTTCTTCACCGACTGGGTGGAGCGCGGGGGCGCGGCGGAGCTCGGGGTGAGCGACGTGGAGGTGACGAAGGAGATCGAGGGCGGCTGGGCGGTCGAGGGGACACTGGAGCAGGTCCAGAAGGCGTCGCCGTACGCGCTCGAGGTCCCTCTCGTCGTGCAGACGGAGACGGGCGAGGAAACGGCGAGCGTGCCGATGGACAAGGTCGGGGTCCTCTTCACGTTGAAGACGCAGTCGCGTCCCCTCGCGCTCTTCGTCGACCCCGAGTTCGACGTCTTCCGGAAGCTCGACCCCCGCGAGACCCCACCCTCGATCGGGCAGATCTTTGGCGCTCCGCGGGTGGTGGCGGTCGTGCCGGCCGATGCGACACCGGTGGAGGCCGCCGCGTACCGGGAGATCGCCTTGGCCTGGCGCAGCGAGGCCCACGAGCCCGACGTTCGAACCGACGTCGAAGTGTCCGAGATCCCGACCGACCGGCCGGTGTGGGTGTTCGGCCGGAGCAACCGCCTCGCCTCCCGGCTGTTCGCCTCCGGCCCGGATTTCGCGATCGAGGAGAGCGGCCTCGTGGTCGACGGCGAGCGTCTGCCCCTCGCCGGTCACACGGTGGTGATCGTGCGCCGGCATCCGGCGAACGCCGAAGTCGCCGTCGGCTGGATCTTCACCGACGACCCCGCTGCCCTCCCCGGTCTGGGGCGCAAGCTGCCGCACTACGGGCGCTACTCGTACCTCGGCTTCGAGGGTGAGGAGCCCACGAACGTCCTGAAGGGGCAGTGGGCGGCCACCGACTCCCCCCTGCGGGTCGACCTGCGCTCCGAGGACGAGCGCGGCACCGCGCTCACGGGGCCTGGCCTTCGCCCGCGGTCCGCCCTGGCCGAGCTGCCCCCGGTCTTTTCGCAGAAGTCCCTGATCGAGCACGTGCGCTGGCTTGCCGACCCCGCCCGCGAGGGGAGAGGGATCGGGACGAAGGGCCTCGAGGCGGCGGCCGAGTACGTGGCCGAGCAGCTTGGGACCATCGGCCTCGAGCCCGGCGGCGACGACGGGACGTTCTTCCAGTCGTTCGAGACGACGCGAACACCGAACGGAGAGCCCTCCACGTTGCGCAACGTCGTGGGGCTCCTTCCGGGGTCGAAGACCGAGTGGGCGGGCCAGTCGGTGCTCCTCACCGCGCACTACGACCACCTCGGCCTCGGCTGGCCCGATGTTCACAAGGGCGACGAGGGACGGGTCCACCCCGGGGCGGACGACAACGCGAGCGGCGTCGCCGTCATGATCGAGCTCGCCCGCAGCCTCGCCTCGGCCGGGGCCCCGCAGCGCACCGTCGTCTTCGTCGCGTTCTCCGCAGAAGAGGCGGGGATGCTCGGCTCGCGGCATTACGTCGACCACCCGGTGTTCCCGCTCGAAGAGGTCATGGGCGTCATCAACCTCGACACCGTGGGTCGCCTCGGCGACGGCAAGGTGTCGGTGCTCGCCAGCGGCAGCGCCTCGGAATGGGCGCACATCTTCCGGGGCTCGAGCTACGTCACGGGGGTCGAGAGCCGGATGATCCCCGACGCCCTCGAGTCCTCGGACCAGAAGAGCTTCATCGACCGCGGCGTCCCCGCCGTCCAGATCTTCACCGACGCCCACGCCGACTATCACCGTCCCGGCGACGTCGCGGACAAGGTCGAAGGAGCAGGGCTCGTCCGCGTCGCCGCGTTCGTGAAGGAGGGACTGGTCTACCTCGCCGAGCGCGAGGAGCCGCTCACCAACACCATCGCGTCGATGAAGGGCACGGCGCCGCCGGCGGGGGCGGCACCGCCGGCGAGCGGGGCGGGGGTGACCGGTGGCTCCGGCCGCCGGGTCAGCTTCGGGACCATGCCCGACTTCGCCTTCTCCGGCCCGGGGGTGAAGGTGGCCGGCGTGACCCCGGGCTCGGCGGCGGAGAAGGCGGGGGTGAAGGAGGGCGACGTCCTCGTCCGCTTCGCCGGGCACGACCTCGCCAACCTTCGGGCCTACTCCGACGTGCTGAAGGGCCTCGCCCCCGGCCAGGCGGTGAGCGTGGTCATCGAGCGCGACGGCCAGCCGGTCACCCTGGAAGCCACCCTGGCCGAGCGCTAGGTTTCGGGCTCTCTACAGCTGCTCGCGCTCGGTTGCCCGGATCGCCCGATAGCGCTCGAAAGCGCGCCGCTCGCTCTCGAGGCCCACCAGCGAGCGCCAGCTGCCCCGCAGCGTGTGGCGGACCATCGCTCCTCCGTGGCGCAGGCAGAAGAGCGGGTTTCGGCGCAGCACCTTGGGGAAGTGCCGCAGCTTCATCCAGCGCTCGGCTCGCCAGCGGAGGAACTCGATCTCCTCGGCGGAGAGGGCCTCGCTGCGCACGACCGGCGTCGTCCCGTCGTACTCCTCGAGGCGATCGTGCAGGATGAGGCCCCGCTTGAGCATGTCCGCCGTCATCGGCGTGCCCGGGTACGGCGTCGGGTGCTGAATGTAGGGCCAGTCGACGTGGCGCCTCGCGAACTCGAGGTTCGCTTCGATCGACTCCCGGGTGTCGCCGGGGTTGCCCACGATGAGGCCGCCGACCACGACCATGTCGTTGCGGTGGATGTGCTCGATGGCCTCGAGGGTGGCGTTGCCGGCCGAGCGGCCGCCCTCGTGGCGCCGGTTCTTGGCCTCCGCCTTCAGGTAATCGAGGTCCTCGGCGAGGATGTTCTCGATGCCGAGGAAGACGTAGCGGAACCCCGCCCGCCGCATCTTCGGCCCGAGCGTCGCCCCGTGGTCGGCGATGGCCGAGGTCATCGCCTGCACCAGGTACTCGACGTCCTCGAGCCCGGCCTCGACGATGGCGTCGCACAGGGCCTCGAAGCGCTTCACGTCGAGGGTGATGTTGTCGTCGACCAGGAAGACGGCGCGGGCCCCGTGATCGCGGGCGTCGCGGATGTCGGCGATCACCCGCTCGAAGCCCCGGCGGTGGAAGTTGCGCCCACGCATGGCGATGATCGAGCAGAAGCTGCAGTCGAAGGTGCAGCCTCGCGACGTCTCGACGACGTCGATCGTCCGGCCGAGCAGGGTGTAGCCGGAGAGGACTCGCGCCGAGCGTTTCGGGAGCCGCAGCGTGTCGTCCTCCAGCGTCCGGGTGGGGCGGGGAGGGTTGTGGTGGAATCGGCCGTTCTTCCGGAACGAGAGCCCCGGGATCGCGTCGAGCCGTCCTTCTCCCTCGAGCGCGCGCAGCAGCTCGCAGAACGTCTCCTCGCCCTCGCCCCGCACGACGAAGTCGACGCCCGGCGTCTCTCCCGTCCACGCTTCGGTGGCGAGGCTGGGGTCGTAGCCGCCGACCACGACCCGGGCCTCGGGCCGCCGGCGGCGCAGCCGCTCGACGAGGCGGAAGGCCGTGCGCCGCTGGAACGTCATGACCGAGAGCCCGACGAGCTCGGGCGCGTGCTCCCGGACGAGCCGATCGACCGTCTCGCCGACCCTGCCCTCGGCCAGCACGAGGTCGGCAATCGCCACCCGATGGTGGGCGTCCACGTTCCCGGCGAGCGACGCGATCGCGGCGTTGGGGATGCGGATCGCGACCGGGGCCGTGTGCTCGAACGAATCCGGCATCGAGAAGAGCAGGACGTTCACGGTGTTCCTCGGGGACGCCTGGTGCGCCCGGATCGACACCCGGCAGCGTATCGCACGGCGAGGAAGTTGAAAACGGTTTTCACCCTCCTTGGGCCCTTCGCCGTGGCGGCCCGTGTTCCCGGCCGGCCGCGCAACGGGATGCCCATCGATCAGCTCCGCCCATCCAATCGGAGGCGCACTTCATGCGGCCCTGAGCATCTTGCGCGCGTCACCCGAGTGACCTAAGCTCCGCTCGGTGCGCCTTGGCACTGCCGGGGAGGCGCGGCCGACCGGTGTGCGGCCTAAAGCCTCGAGCCCATGAACGTCTGGTTCCTTCTCACGGTCGTGTCGCTGGTCTACGTGACCATCGACATCCGCCACACGCCGGCGCATCCGGTTCTGAAGTGGGCTTTCGTGATCCTGACCCTCTTCACCGGTCCCTTCGGCGCCTTCTTCTACGTTCTCGGCTGCCGAGAGCCCCTTCCGGGGACCCACGAGGACTACGTGCGAGCGCGCTGGCGCCAGGTGCTGGGGTCGACCATGCACTGTGCGGCAGGAGATGGACTGGGCATCATCGCCGGCGCCGCCATGGCCGCCCAATGGAGCCTGCCCCGCTGGGGCGACCTCTCGCTCGAGTACGCTCTCGGTTTTGGATTCGGGTGGGCCCTCTTCCAGGCGTTTGCCATGCGGGAGATGGCGGGTTCCTACCGATACGCTCCCTCCGCCTGACCTTCTTCCCCGAGTTCGTCTCGATGAATGTTCTGATGACGGGCATGGTCCTGACGATGAGCCTTCTCAGGCCTCGTCTGCCGGCCGCCGGTGATCCGTCGGCCCTCGCGTTCTGGTTCGTGATGTCCATGGCACTCCTCGCCGGGTTCGCTTTCGCGTATCCGATGAACTGGTGGCTCGTGGCGCACGGGCTCAAGCACGGGATGATCACGGTCCGACCGCACGGAGCTGAACTGGGCGTGCCCGGCGCGGGTCTCTCGCGCGCCCCGGGGCATGCGGCTCACTCGGCCGGCCTCCAGGATGCTGCGAAGCCGGCCCTTGTCGAGACGCTTCTCGTCACTCTCCTCAGCATCGTGGGACTCGCGACTGCCATCGTGCTGACCGCGTGAACGCTGGATTTGCGCGGCCCCGGGCGCTCGGTGAATATGGCCCCTCCCGGGGAGTGGGGCGACAGGGATGTCCGGACGCCCAGCGCCAGTGCAGTCGCGCCGAGCCGGCTTCCCGGGCCCGACGTGTCGCCCGTCATTGACCCCCGCCCGGGGAGACGGTAGTGTCCGGGACCGAGACGCCCTCGGGGCGGAAGGACCTCGCCCCCGGACCCGCGACGAGAGGTAAGACGAGATGAGAAAGGTGAAGATCGGCCTGCTGCTCCTGCTCTCGTCGACGGCGCTCGTGGCCGCGCTCCAGAACACCGAGGTCGTGACGTTGCGCTTGCTGGCCTGGGAGGCGCGCGTGTCCCAGGTCGCCTTGATCCTCGTGACGCTGGGCATCGGCTTCGTGCTGGGGGTCCTGGCCACGCTGTTGATTCGCCGGAAGTCCTGAGGTGGACGTCCTCGACTGGCTCCAGCAGGCGACCACGTCTCCATCCGAAGTCCGCGGGAAGCTCGTGGCGACCCTTGTCGTCGTCTTTCTCTTCTGGGCGGTGCGCTGGCTGTCGCTGCGCTTCACCTATCGGCGCGTCGACGACCCCCGCGCGCTGTACCAGTGGCGCAAGGGCATCACCTACGCCACGTTCGTGCTGGGCTTCCTCGCGATCGGGCGCATCTGGTCGTCGGGCTTTCAGTCGATCTCGACCTTCCTCGGCCTCCTCTCGGCGGGTCTCGCGATCGCGCTGCAGGACCCGATCGTCAACCTGGCCGGCTGGCTGTCCATCATCTGGCGGCGACCCTTCGAGGTCGGCGACCGGATCCAGGTCGGCGAGCACAAGGGCGACGTGATCGACATCCGCGTCTTCCAGTTCACGCTCCTCGAGGTCGGCAACTGGGTCGACGCCGACCAGAGCACGGGACGCGTGATCCACATCCCCAACGGCAAGGTGTTCCGCGAAGCGCAGGCGAACTACACGCAGGCCTTCGCGTACATCTGGCACGAGATCCCGGTGCTGGTCACATTCGAGAGCGACTGGAGGAGAGCCAAGCGTATCCTCGCCGAGGTCGGCGAGAAGCACGCGCTGCATCTGAGCGAAGCGGTTGCCGAGCGGATCCGCGCCGCCGCCCTGAGGGGCGGCGGGCGGCGTCTGGGCTGACCGACGCGATCTCACTCTCGGGTGAACACGGCCGCCCCCGTTCCTCGCCGGAGGATCGAGGCGTGGCGGGCGGCCTCCGGCCGAGGTCAGAAGCGCACGGTTTCTTCGGAGCCGGTGCCAGTTCTCCCTCATGTCGAAGGCCGACGCCGGGCGTCAGGTGGCCTCTGCCGCACGCCCGGGAGCCGCCCGTCGCGCCCGAGGGCGGACGAGGCGGGTTGACGCTCATGAGGGAGCGCCATAGTGTGTCGGCGCCATGACCACTTCCACCCCTCCCCCCTTCGACCCGCCCCAGCGCGTGCTGCTGGGACCCGGCCCCAGCGACGTCCCCCCCCGCGTGCTCCAGGCGATGGCGGCGCCGACGATAGGCCACCTCGATCCCGCGTACCTGCGGATCATGGACGACATGCGGGAGCTCCTGCGACGTGTCTTCCGGACCACCAACGAGCTCACGGTCGCCATGCCCGGCACCGGCTCGAGCGGCATGGAGACCTGCTTCGCCAACCTCGTCGAGCCCGGGGACCAGGTGCTCGTCGGTGTGAATGGCGTATTCGGCACCCGGATGGCCGACGTGGCCCGACGCTGTGGCGCGGAGGTCCACGTCGTCGAGGCGCCCTGGGGCGAGACGATCGACCCCGACGCCGTGGCGAAGGCGCTGGCCGAGCACCCGAAGACCCGGGTGGTGGGCATCGTCCACGCCGAGACCTCCACCGGGGCCCACCAGCCGCTCGTCGACATCTCCCGGCTCGTCCACCAGGCCGGGGCGCTCTTCCTCGTGGACGCCGTCACCTCCCTGGGCGGTGTCCCGCTCGAAGTGGACGAGTGGAAGATCGACGCCTGCTACAGCGGCACCCAGAAGTGCCTCTCCTGCCCGCCGGGGCTGGCCCCCGTGACCCTGTCTCCCACCGCCTTCGACGTCGTCCGCGCCCGCAAGACGAAGGTCCAGTCCTGGTACCTCGACCTGTCGATGATCGCGCAGTACTGGGGGGAGAGCCGCGTCTACCACCACACCGCCCCGATCAACATGTCCTATGCGCTGTACGAGGCGCTGCGCATCGTGGTCGAGGAGGGGCTCGAGGCCCGCCAGGCCCGACACCTCTTGAACCACCGGGCGCTGCGCGCGGGTCTCGAGGCCATGGGCCTGCGCTACATCCCCTCCCGCTCGCTGCCCAACCTCAACGCGGTCCACGTGCCGGAGGGGATCGACGACGCCACGGTCCGGCGCCGCCTTCTCCAGGAGCACGGCATCGAGATTGGCGCCGGGCTCGGGCCGTTCAAGGGAAAGGCCTGGAGGATCGGTCTCATGGGTCACTCGTCCACGCGGCGCAACGTGACCGCGGTGCTGGCCGCGCTCGAGACCATCCTCGGCGACCTCGGCCCGGGCCGGGAGCGCGGGGCCGCCCTCGCCGCGGCGGGAGAGGCCTATGCGGCGGCCGGTGCCCGTGGCTGATCGTCGCCCGGACGGCAGGGAACCGGGCGCCGGGCGATGACGGCCAGCGTCGGGACGCAGGCGCTCGTCTCGCTGCTGCCGATCGCGGTCGTCGCCCTGCTGCTCGTCGGCCTGCGCTGGCCCGCGAGCCGGGCGATGCCGGTCTCCTACCTCACGGCGGCGGGGCTGGCCCTCGGCGTCTGGAAGATCCCGCTCCTCCAGGTGACGGCCGCGACCCTCAAGGGGCTGATCGTCGCCGCGAGCCTGCTCTTCATCATCTTCGGGGCGATCCTGCTGCTCAACACCCTTCAAGAGAGCGGCGCCCTGCGCACCCTGCGCCGCGGACTGAGCGGCGTGACCTCGGATCGGCGCGTGCAGGTGATCCTGATCGCCTGGCTCTTCGGATCCTTCATCGAGGGCGCAGCGGGCTTCGGCACGCCGGCGGCGGTGGCGGTCCCGCTCCTGGTGGGCCTGGGCTTCCCGGGGATGGCGGCGGTCACCGCGGGCATGATCATCCAGAGCACGCCCGTGTCGTTCGGGGCGGTCGGCACGCCGATCCTGGTGGGGGTGAACACGGGCCTGTCGGGGGACGCGGGCGTGCGGGCCTTCGCCGAGGCCCTCGGGTACTCGGAGTGGACCGACTTCCTGGCCCTGATCGGCGTGAAGGTGGCGATCCTCCACGCGATCGCGGGGACCCTCGTCCCCCTCCTGGTCGTGGCCTTCATGACGCGCTTCTTCGGGGCGAACCGCAGCTTCGCCGAGGGCGTTCGGGTCTGGAGGTTCGCCCTCTTCGCGTCGCTGGCCATGACGCTCCCCTACCTGGCCGCGGCTTGGCTCCTCGGACCCGAGTTCCCGACGCTCCTCGGCTCCCTCATCGGCCTGGCGATCGTCACCGTGGCCGCGGGCAAGGGGTTTCTCGTGCCGCCGCCGGGAGAAGCCTGGGACTTCGGCCCGCGCGAGACCTGGCCCGCCGAGTGGACGGGGACGATCGACCCCCGTGAGGCCGACGGGTCGGGCGGGAACATGAGGGCGCTGCGGGCCTGGCTCCCGTACCTGATGGTGGCGGGGCTGCTCGTCCTCACTCGCTTGCGGTTCCTCCCGCTGTCGGGCTGGCTGCAGGCGTGGGGCGTGGGGTTCACGAACCTCTTCGGCACCGGCGTCTCGGCTCGGGTGGAGCCGCTCTTCCTGCCCGGCACGATCTTCGTGGTCGTGTCCCTGGCGACGGTGCTCCTCCACCGGATAGGGCGCGGCCCCTACGCGCGGGCCTGGGGGGCGTCCCTGAGGGCCACCGGCCGGGCCTCGGTCGCCCTCGTGTTCACGGTCCCGATGGTCCAGGTCTTCATCAACAGCGGGGACGGCGTCTCCGGCTTCGACGCGATGCCGATCGCGCTCGCGGACGGCGTGGCCGCGCTGGCCGGCTCCGCCTGGCCGGTCTTCGCCCCGTTCATCGGTGGGCTGGGCGCCTTCGTGGCGGGGAGCAACACCGTCAGCAACATGATGTTCTCGCTCTTCCAGTTCGAGGTCGGGGAGCGCATCGGCGTGGACCCGACCTGGATCGTGGCCCTCCAGGCGGTAGGGGGCGCCGCCGGCAACATGATCTGCGTGCACAACGTGGTGGCCGCCTCGGCGGTGGTGGGGCTCGTGGGGAAGGAGGGGGCGGTGATCCGGCTGACTCTCCTGCCCTTCCTCTACTATGCGCTCCTGCCGGGAGCGATCGGGTACGCCGTGGTGTGGTCCGGGACGCGAGGCCCCCTCAACCTCGGGACAGCCCTCGCGTTCTCGATCGTCGTCTTCGCCGTCGGCGCGATCGTGAAGCTCGGGCGGGGGCCGGCCCCCACGACGGGCCCGGGTCGACGGGACGCGTGAGGCTTCTCTTCGAAAGGAGGCGGGCGTGAGCGAGAGCGTGGGCTTCGTCGGCATCGGCATCATGGGGCGGGGGATGGTGAGAAACCTCGCCAAGGCGGGATTGAAGCCGCGCATCTGGAACCGCACGCGGAGCCGGCTCGACGATCTCGCTGCCGAGGGGTTCGAGGTCGCCGAGGACCCCGCCGCGCTCGCCGCCGCGAGCGACGTCGTCATCACCTGTGTCAGCGACACCCCCGACGTGGAGGCCGTGGTCCTCGGGAAGCGGGGCGTGCTCGAGGGCATCCGGGCCGGGTCCCTGGTGATCGACATGAGCACGATCAGCCCTCGGGCCACCTTGGAGATCGGAAGGAGGCTCACCGCCCGCGAGGTCCACATGCTCGACGCGCCCATCAGCGGCGGCAGCGAGGGCGCGGCGAAGGGCACGCTGAGCATCATGGTGGGAGGCGACGCCGGCCAGGTCGAGAGAGCGATGCCCTTCTTCCGGGCCATGGGCAAGGCCATCACCCACGTCGGGCCGCTCGGCGCCGGCCAGAAGGTCAAGCTCGTCAACCAGATCCTGGTGGTCGTCAACGCTCTGGCGGTGAGCGAGGCGCTGCTGTTTGCCCAGGCCGGGGGGCTGGATCTCGAGAAGACCCTTGAGGCGGTCGTTCCCGGGGCGGCGGGGAGCTGGATGCTCCAGTTCCGCGGGCCCCAGGTCGTGAAGCGCGACTGGCGACCCGGCTTCACGATCGACCTCCAGCAGAAGGACCTGCGCCTGGTGCTCGAGGCCGCCGACCAGCTCGGCACGCCCGTCCTCGGGACGAGCCTGGTCTTCAACCTCTACCGGACGCTCCAGGCGGAGGGCCTGGGGAGCGAGGGCAACCATGCTCTCGTGAAGGCGCTCGAGCGCCTCTCCGGCATCGAGGTCGGAGCGTCGGCGGAGCCCTAGTCGGCCCGTCGTTCGCTCATTCCGGCCGTGTGGCCTCGTCGAGCAGGTACCAGAACGACCGGTAGGGCCGCCCGGTCGCCCGCGTGAGTCCGATCTCGCACGTGCGGCTCGAGGAGTAGAAGCCGTCGAAGGCGCCGGAGCGCACCTCGCGGGCCTCGGCCGCCGTTGCCGAGGCGGTGAGCTCGGGCACCAGGAACCCGCGATCGCCGGCGAACCCGCAGCAGCCGGCGCTCGGCGGGGCGATCGCCTCCGAGCAGAACGGAAGGACGGCGTTCGCGAGCAGGCCGTCGATGCCCATCTTCACCGTCGAGCACACGGGGTGGAGAGCGACCACGCCTTTGCGGTGGCGGGGGTCGAGATGAGGCACGACCCGCCGGACTGCGAACTCGACCCCGTCGAGCATTTCCAGGCGCGCGTGCCGTTGGCGCAGAGCCGTCTCCAGATCGGGACCGCAGTGCCGCAGGGTGTGGGCGCAGGGGCTGGTGTCGAGGACGACCGGGAGCCGACCCCCCTCGGTCCACTCCAAGGTCGCGGCCACGAATCGGCGGGCCGCCAACGCCGCCGCCTCCTTGTACCCCTTGGAGCCGAACGGCATCCCGCAGCAGTGGTCGGAGACGCCCTCGGGGATCCACACCGG
>Ga0326597_10007708_pt1 | contig 14605 bp, 19 predicted proteins | sample RVTome_12_FD_203789 | JGI IMG/M metagenome (GOLD analysis project Ga0326597, IMG submission 203789) | Soil microbial communities from uranium-contaminated site in the Upper Colorado River Basin, Wyoming, United States - RVT100D185 | ecosystem: Environmental > Terrestrial > Soil > Contaminated >... | reverse complement strand
TCGGCGGAGAGTGCCGGGCTGAATCCCGATGACCGCTGCCGCCTCAGATGGTTCCAGCCCTTCCCAATAGACCAGGTAGATGGCGGCTCGCTGCTGCATTGGCAATTGCGCGACCGTGGCTGCCACGTCGGGAATAGCCGAATCATGTTCGGGAACTTCCTCGTCGATCAATTGGGCTGCTGCCGCCACCCTCTCCCTGGCCAGGCGCCTACTCCGCGACCGCGATCTATTGAGAACTGCCCTCATGAGATAGGCGCCGGGGTTCTCGAGCGACGCCAGGGAGCGACGGCGAAGCGTGGCCACCATCACTTCAGATACCAGATCGGCGGCTTCGTCGCGGCCCACCAACGACGAGGCGAACCTCATCAGGGGGCCTCGTAATTGTTCATAGACCTCTCGATCGGTCAACCTCTCACCGCCTGTAAGACGCTCCGCTCCGCCCCAGCGTTGCACTCGTACCCCAGAATTGCCCGCTGCAATAGCATCAAGGCGAGCGTTACGATGATGCCGTCCCGCAGGGCACGGGCGACCAAAGGTCTCATCGATAAGGGACCGGGCGGCCGAGGCTCAGCAATCGGGTCAGCCAAGACGTCCGCTGAGTTCCCCCTACCTGATGGAGGGGAGAGAGGAGCGAGCCATGGCCGACGAGGCCAAGGTCACAGTGCCAATGGTGCGAGCCCGCAAGGGTGGGCAGAAGCTCACCATGGTTACTGCTTATGACTATCCGTCCGCCCGCATCGCCGACGATGCCGGGGTGGACATGATCCTGGTTGGGGATTCCGTGGCGAATGTCGTCCACGGTCACGACTCGACCCTGGCGATGGATATCGACACCATGGTCCTCCATGCCGCCGCGGTCCATCGGGCTCACCCGCGGGCGCTGGTGATCGTCGACATGCCGTGGTTGAGCTACCACGTCTCGGTCGAGGACACCATCGCTCAGGCAGGTCGACTCGTCCGCGAGGGCGGGGCCGAAGCCGTGAAGCTCGAGGGTGGTCGCAAACGCCTACCGATGGTGCAGGCCCTGGTCGACACCGAGATCCCGGTGATGGGTCACATCGGCCTGACCCCGCAATCGGTCCACGCCATGGGCGGTTACAAAGTCCAGGGTCGCCTCATCGACGATGCTCGTGCCCTCATTGCCGACGCCAAATCCCTGGAAGGAGCCGGGGTCTTTTCATTGGTGTTGGAAGGAGTGCCCGACCTGGTGGCGGACATCATCACCAAAGAGATTTCGATCCCCACCATTGGCATCGGAGCCGGCGGCGGGACCGACGGCCAGGTCCTCGTGTTTCACGATGTCCTTGGCCTCTCCTACGGTCATCGGGCCAAGTTCGTTCGCAATTTCGCCCAACTCGGCGTCGAGGCGGTGGCCGCTCTGGCGGCCTTCAAGTCCGCGGTGGAGACAGGTGACTTCCCCAATGACGACGAGACCTATCGCCTTTCCGAGGAGGTCGCCGAGGCCCTGCTGAAGGAGCCGGCATCCGGCTGAGCGGTGTGGCGGGAATGATGCTGGTGGTGGCCTGCGCACTCAGGAATGAACCGGTCACCACCACTTCTCTGCCAGTTAGTTCCACCACGACCAACTCAACCACGGCACCGCGGTTGACAACAACGACGACGCCTCCGACTACGACCCTCAACCTGGGCGATCTGGACACTTGGGAGGTGGGGACGGTGCTAGTGGATGGCGACGAACTGATGGTGGCGGTGGCCGACGACCCCGGCGAGCGAGCGCAAGGCCTGATGGGAGTCGACGATCTGGGCACCCTGGCCGGAATGCTGTTCGTCTTTGAGTCCGATAGCCAGGGGGGATTCTGGATGAAGGACACGATCATCCCCCTCGATATCGCCTTCTTTGCGGAGGACGGCTCGTTGGTTGACCGCCAACTGATGGAGCCGTGCGAGGCCGATCCGTGTCCTCTCTATTACTCCGGCGTGCCCTACCGGTGGGCGCTGGAGACTCCAGCCGGGAACCTGGACGGCTTGGGACCGGAGGCGATCCTCGTTATCCCATGATTCCAGCGGTTTGAGGTCATCGGCGCAAGGTGCGTAAACTGATGTCGATCTCGGCGCCATTTGGCTGTCCAAAATGGTCTTCGGCGCCCCTTCACCTGCTCCGCTGTGAGGCGGGGCCGTCCGCGCAAGCGGATGTCCATAGGAGGAACAACATATGCGTACGTATGAGGTGATGACGATTCATCGCCCTGATCTGGCTGAAGACGATGTTCGCAGCCGGGTGGACAATCTGGCCGGGTTCCTCGCTGAGCGAGGCGCCACGGTCACCAACAAAGACATTTGGGGCAAGCGCCGCTTCGCATACGAGATCAAACATCTGCACGAGGGCTACTACTCGGTGCTGACTTTTAACGCCGAACCACCTGCCATCGCCGAACTCGACCGGATGCTTTTCCTGGCGGACGAAATCATCCGCCACAAGATCGTTCGGCCAGGGGATTGAATTCTGTGTCCCACCCTGGCTTCATAGTGGGAGCAGAGGAGGGCGGAAGGAGTATGAATGTCGACAAATAGCGTGGTATTGGTAGGCAACCTGGTCGAGGACCCAGAGTTGCGGTTTACCCCGTCGGGGGTGCAGATGACCAAGCTCCGATTCGCGGTCAACCGCCGCTGGCGTGATCAGCAGGGTGAGTGGCAGGAAGAGACCAGCTTTTTCGGAGGGACGCTCTGGCGCGATCATGCCGAGAATGCCGCCGAGACGCTGCAGAAGGGGATGAGGGTCATCGTGGTTGGCCGTCTCGAGCAGCGGAACTGGGAAACCCAAGAAGGCGAGAAGCGCTCGATCATCGAGGTCTCCATAGAGGAGATCGGTCCAAGCTTGCGTTGGGCCACCGCCACCGTCAACCGCACGGCGCGGACCGGCGGCTCCGACTTCGGTGGGGGATCCACGGTCCCACCTGGCCCGGTCGCCCGAGAGGAATACGGTCCGGACGAAGCCCCGTTTTGATAGTCAACCAACCAGGAGCCTGAAGCAATGGCACGCGCCACCAACCTCGACCGACAAAAGAAAAAGCGCCGCCCGGAACCACAGCTCCGGCGGATGCGCAAAAAGGTCTGCTATTTCTGCCAGGAGAGGGTCGAATACGTCGACTGGAAAGACATCGGCCTGTTGCGCAAGTACATGTCCGACCGCGGCAAGATCCGCTCGCGGCGGGTCAACGGCAATTGCCCTCGGCATCAGCGAGAGGTCTCGGTCGCGATAAAAAATGCCCGTGAGATGGCACTGCTTTCCTACATGGGGCGCTCGTGAAGGTGGTTTTGACTGCAGACGTGGCTTCCCTGGGCAGTACGGGCGACATCGTCGACGTGTCCGATGGCTACGCCCGCAACTATCTGCTGCCGCGCGATCTCGCCCAGAAGGCGACATCTGGGGCTGTGGCTTCCGCTGCCAAGACCGTCGCGAGTCGGGCTGCCACCGAGCGCAAGGCGCTGGAAGAGGCTCAGGATCTCGCCACTGCATTGTCGGGTTCGAGGGTGGTGCTGGCGGCTCAGGCTGGCGATGAGGGCCGCCTCTACGGCTCGGTCACTGTGGCGGATGTGGCTGAAGGGATTCGCAAATTCACCGGGATCTCCATCGATCGCAAACACATCGAGCTCGAACAGCCGATCAAGGCCATTGGTCTCCATGAGGTGCAGATCCGGCTCCACCCCGAGGTGGAGTTCTCGGTCAACATCGACGTCATCCCCGTCTGAATTGATTCTTCCGACTCAACTGAACTTACCGCGAAATCTCGGCAGCTTGAGTTGAGCCGACGCCGGGTGAATGTTCTACCGTGAAAACGAGCTTCCCCCGGAACCCGCGTGTGGCTGCCTCGCGCCCGGAATGTCTCCGAAATATGTACCTGGCAGTCGCTAAAAGGAGACATGACCGCAACCGTCGAGCGCAACCAGGGGCGGGGCGTGGGTCGAGTGCCACCGCACTCACGAGAAGCCGAAGAATCCGTGCTGGGGGCGCTGTTGTTGTCGCCGCACGCGGCCAACGAAGTCATGGACAAACTCGTTCCCCACGACTTCTACATCCCCGCCCATCAGTCGATCTTCGAGGCGATGGTCAGCCTCTACAACGCCAACCAACCTATCGATGCGGTCACGTTGAGCGAAGAACTCCGCCGCGGTGCGGAATTGGAGAAGGTGGGGGGCCTGGCCTATCTCACCCATCTGGTCGATGTGGTGCCTACCGCTTCCAATGTGGAGTATTACGCCGGGATCGTTGAGGAACACGGGCTCCGCCGCAGCCTCATCAAGGCCGGCTCGTCAATCACCGAACTTGCCTTTCGCACCGATGACGAGGTCTTTGTGGTCATCGATCGGGCGGAACAGGAGGTACTCGGTGTAGCCGAAAAACGAGCCGGTGAGGGCATGCTCGCGATCGGACCGCTGTTTCAGGAGGCGATCGAGCACATCGAGGCTCTGGAGGCGACCGGCTCCGAACTGACCGGTCTCTCGACTGGTTTTCGCGATCTCGACAAAAAGCTGGCCGGACTCCAGAAGGCGAACCTGGTGGTGATCGCGGCAAGACCGTCGATGGGCAAATCAGCCCTAACTATCAACATCGCGACATTTGTGGCCGGGACCGGGAAGGTGGTCGCCATCTTCTCGCTGGAAATGGCGAAAGAAGAGGTCGTCCAACGCATCCTCTCTTCGGTGGGCAAGGTCGAGTCGAGCAAGCTTCGAACCGGCCAACTCGGAAACCAATGGGACCGTTTGGTGGCTGCTGCCAACCGGATGTACAAGACGCCGATCTACGTCGACGACTCCTCTGTGGTCACCGTCACCGACATCCGCGCCAAATGCCGGAGACTTAAACGAATCAAGGGGCTCGATCTCGTGGTGGTCGACTACCTCCAGTTGATGCAAGGCTCGAGCAAGGAAAACCGCCAACAGGAAATCGCCGAGATCAGCCGTGGCCTCAAGAACCTGGCGCGTGAGCTCGAGGTTCCGATCATCGCGGTGTCTCAGCTCAACCGTTCGGTGGAACAGCGCGAGGACCGTCGGCCCCGTCTGTCCGACTTGAGAGAATGTTTGACGGCCGACACGGAGATCCTCCGCAGCGACAACGGTCAATCGATCACGATCGGAGATATCGCCCGACAGGGTCTGAAGGACGTTCCTGTCTGGAGCCTCGACAACTCGATGAAGATCGTGCCATCGGTCATGTCTGAGGCATGGTCGACCGGCGTTAAACCGGTGTTCAAGATCACCACGGCCTCCGGGAGGTCCGTCCGCGCCACCGCAAATCACCCCTTTCTAACCATCGACGGGTGGCAACAGGTCGGCGCCCTTGCTCCCGGCGATCGGATCGCGGTGCCGCGCCGTATTCCTGAACCGAAGCGCACAACCCGGATGGCTTTAGAAGAGGTCGTTTTTCTGGGGCACATGATCGGAGACGGTTCCTATCTCCCGCGACAGCCATTGCGCTATACGAGTGCAGATCCGGCCAATCACGAAGCTTTGAGCGCCGCCGCCCGCGGCCGCTTTGGGGTAGGAATCAAGGTCAATCCTCTGCTCGACCGCTCCTGGCAGACCCGGCTCGTCTCGCCCTATCCGGTGGCCCGCGGTCGACGCAACCCCGTCTGCCAATGGCTGGATGACCTGGGTATCTACGGGCAACGATCACCCCAGAAACGGCTCCCGCGGGTCCTGTTCGGGGTACCCGACGATCAGGCGAGGCATTTCCTTCGACACCTTTGGGCAACCGACGGGTCGATCTCGGTACGCTCGCGTGGCAACCGAGTCGGTATTTACTTCGCATCGTCGAGCGAGGGTTTGGCTCGCGATGTGTACCAGATGCTGCTGCGGGTCGGCCTTCAACCCCGACTGGTGATGGTGGATCAGGGTCGGTACGGACCGGGGTGGTGGGTCGTGCTCTCGGGTGCCGACGTGCAACGTCGATTTCTGACCGAGATCGGATGCCATGGTCAGCGTGGGCAGGTAATACCGGCGGCCCTGGCGGTTCTCTCGGATCGTGTACCCAATACCAATGTTGACACTGTCCCCATCGAAGTCGTCGATCGAATTCGGAATGTCATGCTTGAGAACGGGGTGTCAGCGGTCGACGTCCGCCGCGACCTCGGATCTTGGCAGCTTCAACGCAAAGCGCCCAGCCGAACCAGAGTCAGGCTCTTTGCCGAATACTTGGATGATCAAGGCCTATCTGTTTTGGCGGACAGCGACGTCCTCTGGGACAAGATCGTCGCGATAGAGCCGGATGGGGAGGAGGAGGTTTTTGACGCCGCCGTTCCCCATGGCCAAAACTTTATAGCGTCTCTAGTTTTCGCTCATAATAGTGGAGCTTTGGAGCAAGACGCGGACGTCGTCGTCTTCATCTACCGACACGAGTACTACCACCCCGACGACATCGAGAAGCGCGGAACCGCCGAGATCATCATCGCCAAACACCGGGCCGGCGCCACCGGTACGGTCGAGATGACCTTCATGCCCGACTTCACTCGCTTCGCCGATCTCGGCCGCGACTTGGCTTGAGTCGAAAGCCTTGAGCTAGCTTGTCGAACCGTTTCGATCTGGAGAGTTGGTGCTCGCCCAATGGCTACTGATTCGGCCGGCAACCGAAACGAGGCGAAAACTACCGTCGTGATCGGTCCAAGCGACCTGCCCGGCGACCGAGTCCGCCAACTGGTGGGTCTGGTGTTCAGTGGCGAGGCGACCGTCGGGGCTGAGTCGACCACCACCACAACGACTGCGGCTGTCGTCGCAGAGAGCGGAATGAACGTCTGGCTCCTGGTGGCAGGCGGAGTAGCCGTCGGGGTGATCATCGGCGTCGTCGCCAGCCGGCGTCGTCGCTCCTGACGGCGGAAAGCGGCCCGGGGGCCGCTTTCCTTCCCTGGCCACCGCCCGATGGAGGGGGATCTGGAGAAATCTCTCTGATGGAGGAGGAGAGGTTTTCCGAACGGTGCCTGGGTTTCTTCAGTTGTCGACTTGTATATCGACGGATTGCTCGAAATCATTGAGGGCTATATCTGACTAGCTCTCCTGTACTAGTCAGGAGGGGGCGCCTCCTCGAGGAAGTTTTCCCAGTAGCGGGAGGGGGTCGGGCCCACCTGATCGACGTATTTGCTCTTGAGCCTTCCCGAGCCGTATGGGTTCTCGGCTGGTGAGGTCATGCGAAAGAGGCTGATCTGGCCGATCTTCATTCCCGGGTAGATGGTGATGGGAAGGTTGGCAACGTTGGAGAGCTCGAGGGTGAGGTGACCGCGAAACCCGGGGTCGACAAAGCCTGCGGTGCTGTGAATCAACAACCCGAGTCGCCCCAACGAGCTCTTTCCTTCTAGCCGGCCGACGATGTCATCGGGTATCTCCACCCGTTCGACCGTGGTGCCAAGCACAAACTCGCCGGGGTGGAGGATGAAGGGGTCGTCGTCGGCAGTTTCGACCAGCTGGGTCAACTCTTCCATCGGCTCGCGAACGTTGATGAAGGGGTAGCGATTGTTGACGAAGACCCGGAAGTGCCGTCCAACCCGGAGATCGATCGAAGAGGGCTGCACGGCGTTCGGTCCGAGCGGCTCGACCACGAGACGCTTTGACTCAAGCAAAGCGCGGAGATCCCGGTCAGAGAGAATCATGAGCGGCGAGTTTACGTTCCCCTACCCACGCCTCTCGCCTCACGTCTCACGCCCGGTTTGCCCCCCTACCCCTGGTTCGCCTTGCTCACCAGCGGTACTTTCCCCCCACTTCGTGGGGGGACAAAAGGCTACGCGTTCTTGACGAGCGGATGAGGGGAATCGAACCCCCACTCCGGGCTTGGGAAGCCCGTGTTCTGCCGTTGAACTACATCCGCAAACCTCGGCCAAGGTTACCCAAGGGTCGTCTCCCTGGTGACGATGGAAGCCACGCCCCATAGAGTCATCAGCACGCCAACGACTAGCAGGAAGATCACCCGCCCCCGGCGGAACTCCCCTGCCACCCCGGTCGGACGCTGGCCCTTTCGATGCTTCCACCAAGCCAGCCCGTTCCCCACCAGCAACGCCAGGCCGAGCCCAGTCACGAGTTCGGCAAAGAGGCTGTCCAAACCGAGGATGTCGATCACTGGCTCGGGACGCTAGCCATGTAAGTTCTGGCTTATGCCACGCCACTGCTACGTGCTCCGGGTCTTCACGAAGGACGGCGCCGGTGGCAACCACTTGGGGGTGGTTACCGACATTCTCGGCTTGGACGATCAGAAGATGCAACGTTTGGCGACTGACCTCGGATTCAGCGAGACGATCTTTCTCTCATGGTTCGAAGGAAACATGCCCAAGGCGCGGATCTTCACCCCCGCCACCGAGATTCCGTTTGCCGGTCATCCACTGGTGGGGGCCGCCTGGGTCCTGCTCAACCTGAGCCCGCTCGATCCCGACTGGATTGAATGCCCCATCGGCGTCGTCGGCATCAGTCAGGAGAACTACACCACCTGGGTTCATGCGCCTGCCGATCAACAGCTTCGGGAGGTGGATGTGGACGTCTCGACCTGGGTTGCAGCCCGCGAGACGGTGGAGGTCACCCTCCCACTTCGGTATCTGGTGGCCCAGCTTGACTCACCGGCAGCGGTGCACGCCGCTCCCGTGCCCGGCGCGGAGTTTGGGGAGGTGTATCTGTGGGCCTGGGAGGAGCCGGGCAGGGTGGTGCGCTCTCGCTTCTTCGCACCCGGGGTGGGAGTCCCCGAGGACCCGGCCACAGGGTCGGCGGCGGTGGCCCTGGCCACGAGGATGCGCTGGGCCGGGCAGATGGAGGGCGAGCTGACCATCCACCAGGGTGAAGAGACCGGGTATCCCTCCCGAATTCTCCTTCGTTGGGACCAGACCCGGTCCGCGATCGGGGGGACCGTAGCCAAAGATGAGGTCCGGTTCGTTCACATCTAGCCTTCATTTGTGCCAAGGGCATCCGCACCCGCTTCCGCAGCCAACCTGGGTCCGGGGTTTGACGTTCTCGCTCTTGCCCTCGAGCTGCGATGTTCGGTCACCGCGGTTCCGGCCGATCGCTGGGAGGTAGTCCATACCGGTCCCGAACAGCCTCTCGGTGGTGACGATCTCGTGCTGGAAGCGGCCCAACGGGCCCGAGGCGACGAGGGCCCGCTGTCCATAACCGTCGACAACAACATTCCGATCGGACGCGGTCTGGGGTCCTCGGCGGCGACGGCGGCGGCGGCCGCCGGGGCGGCCTGGCGAACCCGGGGATGGGAGCCCCATCCCCGCACCATCTTCGAACTGGTGGCGGACATGGAGGACCATCCCGACAACGCCGCAGCAGCAGTGTTTGGCGGCTTGGTCCTCTGCACCCCCGACGGGCAGGTGCACAACCTGGTGCTTCACCCGAGCCTCGTACCGGTGGTTGCGATCCCCGAACGCCAGCTGGCGACGACCGAGGCCCGGTCTCTCCTCCCGGAGACCTTCACACGACAGGTAGTGGTGCGGAGTCTGGGACGGGTCGCCGCCCTTCTGGCTGGTCTGACCTCGGGCGAGCCCGCTCTCCTGACCGCGGCCACAGGTGACGAGTTGCATGAGGGCCCCCGCAACCAACATCGGCCCGAGGTTGCCAAGCTCATCGACGTGGCCAAGGGAGCTGGTGCCCTCCATGCGTGCTGGTCGGGAGCCGGCCCTTCGGTGCTGGCCTTGGTTCCCGAAGACTCGGCTCCGACTCTGGTCGAGGCACTCTCCCTGGAGGTCTATCCCGGCATTGTTCGGCGATTTCAGGTAGCCACGACTGGGCTGATTTGACACACCCGGGTTTGACACGGGCGCCAGCGACCAGCGAAGCTAGTTCCTCCCCAAACTGCTATTGATTCACGAGGTTTTATGGGTTCCCTGATCAAGAAGAGGCGCAAGAAGATGTCCAAGCACAAGTACCGCAAGCGTCTCAAGGCAAACCGCCACAAGAAGAAGTAACGAGAGGGCCGTCAGCGGCCCTCTCCCTTTGACCCCTCACCGCTCTTCGAGGAACCGCTCGATCTCTTCGACCAAACCGTCGACCGGGTTTGCCGAACGCCGCACCTCAGTCGACTCGGTCTGTTCGAGTTTCTCGATGTACTTGACCAGCTCTTCGTTGTCCGCGACGACTGCATCGACCGAGAAGCGGAACTCGGCGGCCGCCGCCGCCAATTCGGCCAGGTCCATCGGAAGTCCGAGGATTTGGGTGATCTTGCGAACCAGAGCGTGAATACCGGGCGGGTAGGTCTGGTTCGATAGATAGTGGGGGACCGCCGCCCATACCGACATGGCCTCCAGTCCATGTTCGGCCAGAGCTTGAGTCAATACACCGATGATCCCCGTGGGGCCTTCATAGCTGCTGACACCGACCTCATGATCTGTGAGGAGTGAGATGTCCGAAGCCGCTCCCACCAAAGGGACGGGTCGGCGGTGGGCAACCTGACCCAAAAAAGCGCCCAACAACACGACTCTGCTCACCTCGAGATCAACCAGGATTGCGGCGATTTCGTCGGTGAACGCCCGCCAGCGCAGATGGGGTTCCTCACCGACGAGGACCACGATGTCACCGTCAGGGTGATGGAGGGCGTGGAACTCGTTCTCGGGCCAGTAAACCGACCTGATACCCGATTCGAACTGCACCTCGGGCCGGCGAGCCTGGAACTCGTAGAAGTCGTCGGGATCGACGTCTGCGAAGGCGTCGCCCTCTAGGGTCGCGATGAGGTGATGGGCCGCTCCGGTAGAGGAGTCGCCCGCATCGCCCCAGCCCGCAAACGCGCAAACCGCTTGCGGATTGCGCAAGTGAGGACGGCGGACCCAGCGGATGGCGGTCACCAGATCACCCTAATACTCGGCCCGTAACGAGAAGAGGGCGCCGTATTGATCCAGCGCCTTCTCCTGTTTTTCGGTCCAGCGCCCTACCCCGCCGGGGACTCGTCGGCGGATGCGGGGCTTTCCGTTTCCTCGTCTGGAGCAGCGGCTTCGACCGGTGAATCCTCTTCGCCTTGTTGGACGATCTCGTCGTCGACGGGGCTCTCGACCACATCGGCGGCATCGGGCGTGTCACCCGTCAAAGTGTCCAGGCCCTGGGGAGTGTCGCCGGTTATGGAGGCCTCTCCGGTGTCATCGACATCGAATGGCGAGTCGAACTGGCTCAGAGGGCCAAAGCCGAGGTTGGTCGTGACCGTGACTTGGGCGACCGGGGTGATGGCCTGTGCATCGGTGAGAGTGATCGGCGGCGGATTCTCGGTTCCTTGCGTATCAGCTAGGGCCAGGCCGCCGATGCCCACCGCGCTCACCGCGGCGACGCTTGCTACCAGCTTCCAGTTGGGGGGGCGGTACATGTCTCGTGTCTGCATCAATGTTCCTTCCGGTCGGTCAAGTTGCCGCCAACGAGGGAGACCGACCTGAGACCGAGATGGGTCTGCCCTCAACTCGGCGAGCACTTTCCAGCCACCGCCTGACCAGGTCGAGCCGATCCCGAGTGGCATCGGGCCAGTTGGGCCGCTGTACCCGGAAGGGGCCGGTCGCCAGCGACATGATCACGGCGGCGGTGCGGCGGCGAAGGTCAACTGGGTCAAGGCCCGAGTCCGCCCTACCCAAAAATCCGTTGGCGAACTGACGAATTCGAGGATTGCTACGGGCTTGGGCCAGAACCGCTAGGTGCCCGATCATCGTGGCGGGGTCATCGGCTGCTCGACCCATCCCGAAAGTATCGAAGTCGAGCACTCCGGCTACCCGATTGCGGGCGACTATCACTTGGGCTTCATAGAAGTCGCCATGGACCGGACCGGTCACGGGCATGGTCTCTGGCCCGATTTCGTCAACAATCTCTTGAATCATGGAGGCTTGCTCGGGTAGTAGCGCCGACAGCAACTCTGCCAATCGGGGAACCCTGGTGACGGGTGAACTCGCTTTTCGGTCGGTGACCGGAAGCGCTTTCAGAAGAGCTTCGAGAGCAACCGGGCTGGGTAGCGGACCCCGGGACACCAGCTTCTCCCGCAGGGTGGTCCCGGCCATGGCCTGCAGAACGATGATGCCCAGATCCGGTGAATAGCCGAGCGAGGGAGGAACCGGAAGGTGTCCCACCAGCAACTGATGTGTGCGGTGGAGTCGCTGAGCCTGGTCCGGAGGCACGACCTTGAGGTACACCGAACCCGAAGGGCGGGTCACCTCAACCACTGCCCGTTGGCCGGGACGGTAGGCCCGCAGTTTCGCGTGGACCTTGCCAGCACGGAGCCCGAGGTGATCCATGAGGGCGCCGGTGGTACCGGGGTCGAGGGCTGAAGCTAGCCCGGGAAGCTGGGGGTCGAAGGGCACCCGCCACAGCCCGACCCGGGCACCGCTGACGCCTTCCACGATCAGGGCACCGTCGGGAATATCTCCCGCCACCGCCACCAGCTGGTGTTCGCCAGGCATGGCGCCGCCATCCAGTTTCGCCTGATAACGAACGGTGATGCCGCGACCCGGCCACCAGGTCACCTGAATGGCATAGGCGGTGGTGACTCTGGCTCCTAACTCGGTGCCCAGGGCGAGCAACGGCTCGGGAATTCCCGGCGCTAGGAGGGCCGCCACGGCGGTCACTCCTGGATCCGTTAAACGGGCGGTCAGGGGGTTGCTGACGGTCACGTGAGCATTCTCCCCGATGTCGATGAGAGGTCCATTAACGGTTAATGAGATGATTCTTAGAAAGGGATCCGCCCACCGTGGGTTTCGGACCGCCCGGGCGGTTTTGGCCCGCCCGGGCGGTTTTGGCCGTATTTACCCGAGTTTTTCCCGGAAGAATCTGATTACCCGCTCCCAGGCCTGGCGGGAGGCTTGCGGGTGGTGGCCCCCCTCTCGGTCGTCGTTGAAGAAGGCGTGACCGGTCCCTGGATACACAAAGAAGTTGGCCTCCCGGCCCAAGTCGCGCAACCGGCCTTCGAGCTCGGCCGTCGCCGCGGGGGGCGCCCAGTCGTCGTGCTCGGCATAGTGACCCTGATAAGCAGCCAGCGATTTGGTGTAGTCCGGTTGGGCGTTTTCCCAGGGGATGACCCCGTAGAAAGGAGCAGCGGCTTTGACTTTGCTCGAGAGGGTGGACAGCCACAGCACTAATCCACCACCCATGCAGAATCCGATCGCACCGATGCCCTGCCCTTTCACCGCAGGGTGGGTGTCTAAGTAATCGACGGCGCCGACCATGTCGCGGGCCGCCCGCTCGGTCTCCATGGCCATCATCAGCTTGCCAGCGTCATCGGGCTCGTCGGCATGCTCGCCGTGATAGAGATCAGGGGCAAGAACGACAAATCCTTCCCGGGCCAAGCGGTTGCCCACGTCGGTGCAGTGGCGGTCCAGGCCCCACCACTCCTGGATGAGTATCACCCCAGGCCCCTGACCTGAAGCGGGGATGGCCAGGTATCCCTGGGCCGACTTTCCGTTCGACGCAAATTCGACGATCTCTCCCACGATCGGATCCTTTCTTCATCCATTCTTGTGACGGTTGACCCGTTATATACCGGTCAACCGTCACAAGAACGGTCGGGAGAGGGAAAGTCAGGCGTAATGGAGGCCCCGGCGGAGGGGACGCCGGGGCCTCGTCCTTCTGGCGTCGCAGTATCGGGGGAGGGGGAGAGAACCTGAACCGCAACGCCTAGAAGACCTTTAGGTCCCCTCGGGGAGAATCCGGCCCCGAACTCGCGGGAATCGGACCGGTGCGTGCGTATAGCAGTAGTCGCGGCGGTTGTATTGGCTCAATTTGGTTACGCAGCCAGGGTGGGAACAACTGCGACCCTCGGCATATCGCCGGGAGGGCCTAGTCATCCCCTTGATGGCTGACCCTTTCATGGTTTCTGACATAAATAGGCCTCCTTCCCTGCAGGGGCCGGGTATCGATAACAACCGTCCGGGCGGGCGGATTGTTCCGACAGACCCTCCGACTCCTGGAGTCCCCTGATGTTCGGAGCCTCCCCAAAATCGGATGGCCCGGTTCCTGGCCGGGAGTGTGCCTCCAGGTGGATAAACCCCCCGTTAAGGCTCCCAACTTGGGCGCCTCTATAGGCACTCACACAGGTTTATACGCCTAGGAAGTGCTTTCGGTTCCAATCCCCAGCTTGACCAGGAAGGCTCTGTTGTTCGGCTCGCGCCCGAGAAAGCTGCGCAGCAGGTCCATGCCATCGCGGGAACCGCCTTTTTCGAGGATCTCCCTCCGATACTCCAAACCGACCACGGGGTTGGTGACGCCTTCGTCGGCAAATCGGCTCCACATGTCGTCGCCATAGACCTCCGACCATAAGTAGCCGTAGTAACCGGCGTCATATCCGAACAGGTGGCCGAAGCTGGCAGGGAAGAAGGTGCCCTCGTGGAAGGGAAATAGACTGACATCGACGGAGCGCCGTAGGACCGACTCGATCACTTTGTCCGCGCTGTCGTCGTGCAGCCACATGTCGAACAAACCGTATTGAGCCTGGCGCAGGTTGTTGAGGGCGATGTTGAGGTTTTTGGCGGCGGTCAGCTGTTCGACCAGACGGTCGGGGATCGGCTCACCGGTTTGATAGTGACGGGCGAACCGGCGGAGAACCTCGGGTCGCCACGTCCAGTTCTCCATGATTTGAGAGGGTGCTTCGACGAAGTCGTTCTCGGTAGATGATCCGGAGAACCGGACCATCTCCGCCCTGGTCAGGGTCTGATGAAGG
>Ga0326597_10007707_pt1 | contig 14607 bp, 9 predicted proteins | sample RVTome_12_FD_203789 | JGI IMG/M metagenome (GOLD analysis project Ga0326597, IMG submission 203789) | Soil microbial communities from uranium-contaminated site in the Upper Colorado River Basin, Wyoming, United States - RVT100D185 | ecosystem: Environmental > Terrestrial > Soil > Contaminated >... | reverse complement strand
GGCAAAAGCGCCGGCGCGCCAGGCCATCTGGCCGCGCCCCGACAGCCGGCCACCCAGATCGAGACCACGGAGCTCGACTTGGCGCAGGACCTCGGGGGTCGAAAGCCCGGCAAAATCAAAGCGGCCTTCGAAGCGCCGCGGCTGGTCCTGATAGGTGGCGAAGCTGCCGCTCGCGTGGCCGCCGGCCAGCCACGCTTCGCTGCTCGGCACCACCACATCATTGAGACCGTCGCCGCGCTCCCAGCGCACCTCCCCGCGGCCGCGCTCAATGTCGAGACGCCAGGCCGCGATGCGCTGCGCCGACCAGGATCCTTCGGCAACGAAGTGCCCGCCGTGCCCGCGGAATTTGCCCTGGAAGCTGCCGCTGCCGCCGAGGCGGGTGGAGATCGAAAAGATATTGCGCACCTCGTCGATCGAGTAGAGCGCGTTGACCTCGAGATCGTAGCGCGGCGCGCTCAGATCCAGGATCTGGCCTTGGGCTTGCAGCCGGGTTTGCCGCAGCCGAGCGCCGAGCCGCTCGATGAAGATCCGCCCGCCGCCGGCGGCGAAATCGCAGACCAGTCGCAGCGGAAAGGGGTTGAGCTGCTTGTAGCGAAAGCTCGGGGCGTAGAAGCTGAACTTGCCTCGGTAGGGCCGATCACCTGCGGTATAGGCGACATCGACGTCTAGATCCCGCAGATCCAGATCGAGCGGGTGGAGAGCGTCATTGATCGACACCTCCAAGTGGCGGATCACGCAGCGGCGCACGCCGAACTTCCACTTCCCTGCGCCGCCGGCCGCGCCGGCCCCGAAGCTAGGCCAGTTGCTGTGGCCGTCCGGATCGACGCGCAGATGGACGCTGGTCTGATCGACTTCCAGGCGGCTCAGGGTGATCGAGTGGCGCAGCAGGCTCAACCAATCCAGCGCCAGCGCCACCTTGCGAATCGACAGCACCGGCGGCTCGCCCGCTTCCGCGCCGGCGATGGCCAGGCCCCGGACCTCGAACTCCAGGAGCGGCAGCGTGGTATCGATCCCTTCGAGCTGCACTTTGCGATCGGTGCGCTGCTCCAGAAAGCCGCGCGCTTTCTCGGTGACCAGGCGATCGAACCCTGGCGTGAGCGACCAGGCGAACAGGCTTAAGCAGGCGATCAGGAATGAGCCAGCCGCATAGAGGCAGAGCCGCAGCAGCAGCGCCTTGAGGCGCGGGTGCTGGTGGTGCAGCCATCCGGTCCGGGCCATCGATGGGTTCATCCAAATAGCATGTTAGGGGCCGGCCGGCCGGCGCGCCATCGGTTCGCTTACCGCTGCTTTCCGACCCCATCTGCCGGCGCCCGAGGACCTACGGCTGGACCCGAACGGTTACTCGATTTCCACTAAAACCTGACCGGCCTCTACCGCCAGGCCCGGCTGGGCGGCGATACGGCGCACCGTCCCGGCGGCGGGCGCGCGCAGCTCGTTCTCCATCTTCATCGCCTCCACCACCACCAGCCCCTGGTCGGCGCTGACCACCTCGCCGACCTGGCAGAGCAGCTTCACCACCCGGCCGGGCATTTGCGCCCGCAGCGTGCCGCCGGCCCGGCTCTTGCTGCGACCCTCCGGGCCGATCCGGCCATCGGACACCGCAAGCAGGAAGAGGCGGTTCTGCGCGGAGACCGCAATGCGCTCACCGTTTCGCGCCACGAAGATCTCTTGGACCCGGCCATCCCAGCGCACCTTGCAGAGCCCCTCGGGTACCCCCAACAGCTCGAGGGTTGCCGGCTGGCCGTCGATCCGCAGCTTGAACTTGTTCCCCTCGACCGCGACCAGCTCGACCTGCTGCTCGCCACCCTCTGGATTTTGAATCCGCCAGCGCATGGATGGCCCGGTTGGAGATCAGCGCGCGGGTCTCATGGCGCGTTCCCGCCCGGCCGCGCGCCAGCGCGAAGCACCGCTGCGGAACCGGCCGGCCCCGCTGTCGCGGTGGACCCGGGCGGCCGCCACCGCCGCAGCCAGTCGGACCAGATCGGTCGACGCCGAGCCGCGCGGGAACCCTTCGAGCGTGCGGATGTCGTAATCTCCCGACACGAATTCGGGTTGCTCGGCAACCAGTTGGAGGAACGGCAGGTTGCTACAAACACCGTAAAGACGGTACTCGGCGAGCGCGCGGCGCAGGCGCGCGACCGCTTCGCCGCGCGTTTCACCGCGCACCACCAGTTTGGAAAGCAGCGGATCGTACTCGAACGGGATCCGGCTGCCGGCGCTGATGCCGCGGTCCTCCCGAATGCCGGGGCCGCCCGGCACCCGAATCTCCGCCACGGTTCCGGCAGCCGGACGGAAGTCGTGCTCCGGGTCCTCGGCGTAGATCCGCACTTCGATCGCATGCCCGTGCCAGGCGATCTGCTCCTGGCGCCAGGCCAGCTTTTCGCCGGCGGCGATCCGGATCTGCGCGATCACCAGGTCGCGGTCGGTCACCAGTTCGGTCACCGGGTGCTCCACTTGGAGGCGGGTGTTCATCTCGAGGAAATAGAACTTGCCGCCGCGCTCGAGCAGGAACTCCATGGTGCCGGCCCCGCTGTAGCCGACCGCGCGCGCGCCGCGCAGTGCGACCTCCCCCATGGTCTCGCGCTGCGCGAGAGTCATCGCCGGCCCGGGGCACTCTTCCACCACCTTTTGGTGCCGGCGTTGCAGCGAGCAGTCGCGCTCGCCCAAATGGATCGCGGCGCCGTGCTGGTCGCACAGGATTTGAATCTCGACATGGCGCGGCCGGTCGAGATACTTCTCCAAGTAAACCCGGCCGTCGCCGAAGGCCGAGCGCGCCTCGCTGGCGCAGGCGCGCAGCGCGCCCGCCAGCTCGGCGGCCCGCTCGACCCGCCGCATGCCTTTGCCGCCGCCGCCGGCCGCGGCCTTGAGCAGCACCGGATAGCCGAGCCGCTCGGCCTCAGTGCCGGCGCCCGCCAGGTCCTCCACCGCCGCCACGCTGCCGGGGACCGTGGGAACCCCGGCGGCCTGCATAGTGGCGCGGGCGCTGAGCTTGTCGCCCATGGCGCGCATCGCGGCCGCGGGCGGCCCGATGAACCGGAGACCGCGGGCCACGCACAGCTCGGCAAACTCGGCGTTCTCGGCCAGAAAGCCGTAGCCCGGATGAATCGCCTCGGCGCCGCTCGCGAGCGCCGCGGCGACGATCTTCTCTCCGTTCAAGTAACTTTCGGCGGCGGGCGCCGGTCCGATCTCGACCGCTTGATCGAGGTAGTTGAGAAAGTAAGCGCCGCGGTCGACTTCGGAGTAGACGCCGACCGCGCTCACCCCGAGCTCGCGGCAGGCGCGCGCGATCCGCACCGCGATCTCCCCCCGGTTAGCGATCAGGACTTTCTTGAACACGGGCGCATCTCTAACGAGAGCGAGGGGTTCCACCCCTCGCTCTCCCCGCGGGCGCCTCGCGCCCGGTACTTTCTGGTCGCGTCGTGCCGGATCGGGCGCAACGTGAACAAGGTTCTCGTTTCGGCATGCACAATGACTAAAGGGGGATGTTGCCGTGCTTCTTGGGCGGGTTGGAATCGACCTTGGTGGCCAGCATGGCCAGCGCCGTAATCAACTTGGGACGGGTTTGCGACGGTTCGATGACCTCGTCGAGGTAGCCGCGCGCAGCGGCGATATAGGGGCTCGCATGCTTGCTGCGAAAGTCCTCGACCGCCGCGGCCCGCACCTGCTCGGGGTCGGCAGCGCTGGCGAGCTGCTGCCGCAGCAAGATGTTCACTGCGCCCTGCGGACCCATCACCGCGATCTCGGCGGTCGGATAGGCGAAGTTCACATCGGTGCGAATGTGTTTGCTGGCCATCACGCAATAGGCGCCACCATAGGACTTGCGGGTGATCACGGTGATCTTGGGCACCGTGGCTTCGGCAAAGGCGTATAGCAGCTTGGCGCCGTGGCGAATGATCCCGCCGTGTTCTTGCTGGGTGCCCGGCAGGAAGCCCGGCACATCCTCGAACACCACCAGCGGGATGTTGAACGCGTCACAAAAGCGCACGAACCGCGCCCCTTTGACCGAGGCGTTGATGTCCAAACAGCCGGCCAGCACCGCCGGTTGGTTGGCCACCATCCCGACCGACCGTCCATTCAAGCGGGCAAAGCCGATCACCAGGTTTGCGGCAAAGTGCGGCTGCACTTCCAAGAACTGGCCGTGATCGACGACCCGGCTGATCACCTCCTTGATGTCGTAAGGTTGGTTGGGATTCTCCGGCACCAGGGTATCGAGCGCCGCCTCGCTGCGCTCTGGGGGATCGGTCGGTTCGACCGCGGGAGGATCCTCGTGGTTGTTGTCCGGAATATAGGTCAGCAGCATGCGCAGCGTCGCCATGCAGTCGGCATCGTCGGCGGTCTCGAAATGGGCCACCCCCGAGAGCGTGTTGTGGGTGTGGGCTCCGCCCAAACTCTCCATGCTGACCGTTTCATGGGTGACGGTCTTGATCACGTCCGGTCCGGTGACGAACATGTAGGAGCGGTCGCGCACCATCAGCACGAAGTCGGTGATCGCCGGAGAATAGACCGCTCCGCCGGCGCAGGGACCCAAGATGGCGGAGATCTGCGGGACCACCCCGCTGGCCAAGGTATTGCGCAGGAAGATGTCCGCGTAGCCGGCCAGCGAGACCACCCCCTCTTGGATCCGCGCCCCGCCGCTGTCGTTGAGCCCGATGATCGGCGCGCCGACCTTGAGCGCCTGATCCATGATCTTGCAGATCTTGGCCGCATAGGCTTCCGACAGCGAGCCGCCGAACACGGTGAAATCCTGCGAGAAAACGAACACCGTGCGGCCGTGAATCCGGCCGTGGCCGGTGATCACGCCGTCGCCGGCGATCTGGCGCTCGGCCATGCCGAAGTCCTGGCAGCGGTGGACCACCAAGCGGTCGTATTCCTGGAAAGTGTCGGGGTCGAGCAGCATCTCGATGCGCTCGCGGGCGCTGTGCTTGCCGGCGGCGCGCTGCTTGGCCAGACGCTGCGGATCGCCGGCCAGCGCGGCGGCGTTGCGGCGGCGCAGCTCTTGGAGTCTTTCGCTCTCGCTCATGCGGACCTCGCGCGCAGGAGACGCGATTATAGCGATGGTGCTGCCCCAAAGGGGACCGCCGGCGCGCCCATCAGGATGACCACCGCTCCGGCATAATTTCCACCATGGGTCAGGCTGACCTCGGCCTGCGACCAGCCGCGGGCGGCGGCGATCTCGGCGGCCTTGCCGCGCAGGACCAGCAGCGGCCGCCCGCTGGGCTGATTCAGCACCTCGATGTCGCGCCAGCCGACCCCAGCGCCCCAGCCGGTGCCGAGCGCCTTGAAGCCGGCCTCCTTGGCGGCAAAGCGCGCCGCTAAGTGCTGGCCGGGCCTTTTGCGCTGGGCGCAGTAGGCCCGTTCGGGGTCGGTGAAAACGCGCCGCAGCAGGCGCTCGCCGCGGCGCGCGATGGCCTGCTCGAGCCGGTCGATCTCGACCAGGTCGAGGCCCACCCCGAATCCCTGGGCCATCTCCGGCAGATCAGGCCCGCGCGCGCAGCAGCGCCGCCAGCCGCAGCCGGGCCAGCGGCTGCACCGCCAAACCGTCCTCGCCCCGGGTCAGAGCGCGGGGGGCGGAAAGGGCCGCCTCGTACTCGGAGCGGGCCTCGGGACCGTAGCCGAGCTGCTCCAAGCAGCGCCCCAGGTAGTAGTGAACGGCCGCCGCATCCACCTCGCCGCTCTCTTCCGGCTGGACCCGGTGCAGCTCCTCGACCGCCTCGGCCCAGCGGCCAAAGTGCATGAGCCCGAGAGCCAGATCCAAATGCACCAGCGGCCGGTCGGCGGCCTCGACGCCCACGCCTAGCTGCTGGCGCCGCTGCAGTAGAACCACGTTGTAGAGCAGATCGGGATCGTGCGGCGGCAGTGGCGCCGGCACCGGCAGCAGCGTCGCGTCGATGCGGCGCTCACCGGCCGGGCCGCGCACGCCGATCCGGACGGCTTCTCCCAAAGGCAGCCGGTGCAGGTAGGACTCCAGCTCGGCAGCGCTGCGGGCCGGATCGCTGTTGACCGAGGTGAGCAGATCGCCGGCTTTCAGTCCGGCCCGATTGGCCGGGCCGCCAGCTTCGATCTCCACGATCAGCAGTCCCCCCAAGAAGGGCGCATCCACCAGCCTGGCCCCCAGGCTGTTGCGGCGCAGGGCGCGCTCCTGGTCGAGGCGCGCGATTCCCGCTTGAAACGCCCGCTCATCCAACAAATCGAGCCGGGCTGCTTCCAAGGTTCGATAGGCCGGCAGATACAAAAACAAGTGGGCGGCGCGGCGCAGCGGCTCGGGCGGCAGGTAGGCCAGCACGATCAGCTCGGCCTCGAGCGCGGCCGACAAGTCGGAGAGGATGTTGCGGACCCGCTCCCCCAGATCGCCAGCGCCCGAGGACATCGCAAAGCGCTTGCGCGCCCGTTCGGCCGGCAGATCGATGCGACCGAATCGCTGGAGGCGGCCCAAAGCCTCGCGCAGGCGGGCATCGACTGCGGCGATATCATCGACCGGAACCCCGCCCTCGCCGAGCGTGCCGGCGAAAGCCATCGTTGGCTTGAGCTCTACCTCCAGGTCCTTGCGCTCGCCACGGGCCAGCCGCAGATCGGTGGCGTAGCGCCCGGCGCTGTGCTTGAGCTCGAGCCGGTACGTGCCGGCACACAGCTCCGACAGGATCGCCGGGGTCTCCCCCCGATAGTTGCCGTCCAGGTAGATCTTGGCGTCGGGCGGGGTCGAACGAACGGAAAGCCGGGCATAGGACCGCTCGAGCGTGACGACCTGCTTGACGTAGTCGTCGGGCGCCTCGATTTCCAAGCTCTCTTCGATCGGTTCGAAGCAGTCCTTGCGATAGACTAGCTGGTGTGCTCCGGGGGCGAGGTCGATCGCCCGCAGCGCACCCGCGCCGGGGGCCGGCGGGCCGGCCGGCAAACGCGACGCCACTTCAGCGACCGCGTCCGCTCGGGTGACCCCGGCGCTGCGCCCGTCAATCAGGACCTCCACGCCTTCGGGGTCGGTCAAAAAGACCACGGTGGCGAGGGTGCGCTCGAGCTTGTAAGCGAGCTTGAGCGTCCGGCCGGCCGGAAGCGTGATGGTCTCTTGAACCGGCGCGTAACCGGAGAGCTGCACCGTGAGGGCATGTTCCCCCACCGGCGCCCCGGTTTCGGTGAAGTCGGTGGTCCCGATCGCGCTGCCATCGAGCAGCACGGTGGCGCCGCTCGGAACGCTGCTGACCGTCAGCCGGCCGATCTCGCGGCGGCGCAGATCTTCGAAAAACTTGATGGTCGGGGGAGAGACCAACCCGGCGCGCAGCTGGTAATCGGGCCGCAGCGTCAGCAGCTCGCGGAAATCCAAGCTCGCGCTTTCGAGTTGGCCGTTGTTGAACAGAGCCCGGGCGCGGTATTCGAGCGTTTGGACCATCAGCTCTTGCTCCCCCGGCGTCAGCGACCCTTCGCCCTGTTTGCGATGCAGGACCCGCAGGATTTCGTCGAACTTCAGTACGCTGCTGGGTTGGTCGGGCGAATCGAACACACGCACCGCTTCGCTGAACCACTCGCGCAGCTCCACTTCATCGGGGAGCTGGTCGGGAACCGGAGTCGGAGCCGGGGTTTGGGCCCGGCTGAGCAGGCTCAGCAGCAGCAGGGCCGCGCAGACCCGCCCGAGGCGCGCGCAGCTCATTGATAGCGGGTCACCAGCTTGCGCTTGCGGTCCAGAACCAACAGCCGGCCGGTCGAATCGACCGCGAGGGCGATCGGCTCGCCGTACTCGGAGCGCAAATTGACCCGTCCCGCCGGCTTGAGACCGGCGTCGAAAACCGCCACCTTGGGCCCGGACTTGTCCAACACGTAGAGCTGGCCGGCGAGATCGAAGGTGATCGCGACCGGCTCGGCAAACGAGCCGCCCGCCGCCAGTGCCGCGACCTGATTGCCGGCGGCATCGAACAGGGCGACCGCGCGCCGTTTTTCGGCCAGCAGCGCGACCCGCCCAAACGGATCGGTGGCGACCGCGTCGGGCTCGGCAAAGCTGGGGGCAAAGTCGCCCACATAGGCGTGGTTGGAATCAAAACGAACCGCCACCTTAGCCTTGCTGTCGAGCAGCAGCAGATCACCAAAGGTCAATCGGACGCCGCCGATCAAGTTGTCGAGCTGGTCGCGCTTGCCCTCGCGCAGCGCTACCGGCTGGAACACGTCACCCAGGACATGCACTTCTTTCTTGCCGACGATGCCGACGCCGCCGCCGTCCTCGCGAAACAGCGCCAGCGGTTCGGTGGCCGCGATCTCACCCATCGCTCGGCCTTGGGGATCGAACCGCAGCACCTTGTGGGCCTTGGAATCGGCCACTGAAAGATCGCCCGAGCCGATCGCGAGCAGCGCAACCGGCTTGTCGAGCTGACTGCCGCCGGCGGCGTATTCGGGATCGAACTGGAGGTTTCCACCTTGCTGGGGCGCGCGGAACCGAACCCGATAGATGGTCGAGATCACGTTCAAGGCCGCCGCCGCCTCGGGTCGATCCGGGGCCGAATCGCGCAACCGCTGCAACTGATTGAGCGCGCCGGTGACATCCCCCAAGGCCAGCACCGCCAGGGCCAGATCGTATTGAGCCATGGTCCCGAAACTTCCGGCCGAATCCAGCTCGGCCACCCCGGTCAGATCGGCCACCGCATCCTCGAAGCGGCCTTGATACAAGCGGGCGCGACCACGAATCAGCAGCGCCTCGGGAGCATCCAGCGAGCGGGCGCCCGCCGAGTCGGCGGCGGCGATGGCGGCCGCAAGATCGCCGCGCGACAGCGCTTCGCGCGCCGCCTTCAGTCCCGCCTCATCGACCGCTGCCGCAGCGGCCACTCCCACTGCGGCAGCGCAGGCGGCGCAGAGAAGATTCCTGTAGCCTCGGCTCGCTTTCCACATCGGAAACGCTATTGTAGGGTGAACCCCCCTAGGATTGAAGCGTTTCGCTAGCGGGGCAGGCGCGCGACGATTTCGCCTTGGGAATCGGACTGGACTTCGAAAGTCTCCTCGTAGGTCGCGCCGTTCTGCCAGACAAAGCGGACCTGATGACGGCCGGGAGCCACCGGATGATCAAAAAGTGGAGGTCGGCCGATCGGCGTCCCGTCGAGAGAGATGTCGCAGTATTCGGGAAAGGCCTTGAAGCTGCGCCGGCCCAGTTGCGGAAGCCTGAGCACCTTGCTCTCCCCCGCATGCAGCTCGAGCCGGTGATCCTGGCGCAGCCCGTATAGCGGTTGGACCAAAGTGAGCGTGTAGTCCCCTGGGTCCAAGCGCAGGCTCTCGCCGGGGCCGAGCTCGGCGAGACGCCGCCGACCCGAATAGATCCGAACCGCGTAGGAACCTTTGGTGCGCACCACCGCAGGAGGCAGCTTCTCCAAGCTCATGGAGATCAGCTCGCCCGCGTCCTCCGGCCCCAGGGTTCGCTCCGCCTCCTGATAGCCCCTCAGTCGTAAAGCGATCTTAGGATGGACAGCAGGGTCTAATGTCAGACTAGTCGGCGTGGTCGCTTCGATAGGGTCGCCATTGATCAGCACGGTCGCGCCCGGCGGCACGCTTTCGATCCGCAAACTCCGCAGGCCCGCAGCCGGGGCGGCGGAACCCGGGCGGCTCGACTTTTGGGTCAGCGGCGCCCGCGAAGCCTCCGTTGGGCCGATCCGTTCCCCGGTCCCGTGGGCGAGGAGCCAGTACAATCCGCCCAGCACGGCGACCAACCCAGTAGCCCAAGCGATCGGTCCAATCCAGCGCCGGCGCCGGCCGGGCGGCTGGACTTCGTCCTCGGCATTGGCCAGCTCGATCTCCAGGTCCCCCACCGAGGACCGCTCCAGTCGGCCGGTGTTGAAGTCCAGGCTGGAGCCCACCGGGATCTCCTCCCACCGCGGCGTGCCCAACTCCGGCCCGTGAGGAACCGGCACCGCGGCGCTGGTGACCTCGTGGGGCGCTTCCTGGAAGGCGGCTTGGAGCGCCAGGACCAGTTCCCGCCCACTGGCAAACCGGTCTGCGGGCTCCTTGGCGAGCGCGCGATCGAAGACCTCATCGACCTGGCGCGGCAGAGCAGGATGGAGCGTACTCGGCGCGGCGGGTTTCGCTTGGACGATCGCGATCATGGTCTCGTTGAGGTTGGCCCCACGGAACGGCAGTTGCCCGGTCAGCAGCTCATAGAGAATCACCGCGAAGGAGAAAATATCGCTGCGCCCGTCCAGCTTGCGCCCCAGCACCTGCTCGGGTGAAAGGTAGTGCAAGGTGCCGAGGATGGCGCCCTTTTCGGTGATCGTGGCATTCACGATCTTGGCTACTCCAAAATCGGCCACCTTGGGCCGACCGTCGGCGGTAAACAGGATGTTGCCGGGTTTGAGATCGCGGTGGACGATGCCGCGGCTGTGCGCATAGTCGAGCCCGTCCGCGATCTGATCGGCGAGCTCCAGCACCTGCTCGGCGTTCAGGGCAGGACCTTGGCGCAGCCGCTGATGCAGATTAGGGCCCTCGACGAACTCCATCGCGATGAAGGAATCCGAGCCTTCGTCCCAAGCGTCGTAGATGGTCACGATGTTGGGGTGATTGAGAATGCCGGCCGCGCGCGACTCGCGGCGCACGCGCTCCCGCACCTGCTCCCGTGCATGGGCGGTCGGCGCGCTGTCGAGCTGGACCCGCTTGAGCGCCACCCAGCGGCCGATCGCCGAATCCCGGGCCTGGTACACCACTCCCATGGCGCCCCGGCCGACTTCACGCTCGATCTTGAAGCGTCCGATCTGGGAGGGAAGCTGTATGATGCGCGACATGATGGTTCGGACCGCGGCCTTGTTGATCGTCGGTGACGAAATCTTGAACGGTGAGGTCGAAGACCGCAATACCCGGCTGCTCACGCGCGGACTCTGGAATGCTGGCATCGAGGTCGAGCGGGCCCTTTGGCTGCGCGACCGGCCCGCTGCGATCGCGCGGGCGGTGGCTGAGGCGGCCGGCGCCGCCGACCTGGTGTTCGTCTGCGGCGGCATCGGACCGACCCACGACGATTGCACGCGGCCGGCGGTCGGCAGTGCTCTGGGGTTGCCGCTGGAACGCCACCCGGAGGCCGAGGAGCGCCTCCGGCGCGCTTACGGTGAGCGCCTGGAGGCGGCCGACCTCGAGATGGCCGATCTGCCGCGCGGCGCTCGGCTGGTGGTGGGTCGGCGCAGCGGCGTATTCGGCTTTCAGGTCGAGCGGGTCGTGGTCCTGCCCGGGATCCCGGAGCTGCTCGAGGACATCTTGGAAACCGCTCTGGCAGGCCTTAGGGGCCCGGCGCGCTATCGCGAAGAAATCGCAGTTCCCTGTGGCGAAGGGATTCTCGCCCCGCTACTGAGGGAGGTGCAGGGACACTACCCGGATGTAGCGATTGGCTCCTACCCGACCCTGGTTGGCGGCCGATTCCGCGTCCGCTTGGTCCTCCGATCGCTCGATCGGATCCGCCTCGACTCCGCCACCGAGGAGCTCAAAGGCCTTCTCGGGGCCGTTTCCTGACTCTTTACAGTCCCCCCTTGAGGGGGACCATCCGCTGCCGCCCGACAGGTTTTGGCGGAGACGTCCAAGACTGGGCGATTTTCTTAGTCTTTCGCAGGCAACCTGACCTGTAGTACACTTGTTTGGTTGGCCCTGAGCGATTTGGATGTATCAGAAAGCGGACTCGGCCCTCTTCTTGAAGAAGGGGCCTTCCGGATCAGCCGGGGCTTCCACTCACGCAAAGGAGCCGACGGCCATGAGACAATTGGTCGATCGGCTGGAAAACTTGGAAGGGGGAGACACAATGTCTTCGGTCTTACGTAGATCCACCTTACCGCTCCATCTTCTTCTCCTCGGCGCCTGGATCGGCTCGGCCGTGCCCGCGGCGGCTCAAGAGGATTTCAAGAACTTCGACTGCTCGACGATTGATGCCAAGGGCATCAACATCCAGGAGAACCATCGCGCCGGTTTGATCATGATCCACTGCGGACGCGCGCTCGGCGGAGATCCCGACCTGGCCCCGCCGGGTCGTGACGCCGCCCCGATCTTCGTCCCCGAGGCCTTGGGCGGAACCGACGTCGACCTGATCACCGGTACCGAGACGCTGCCGCACGTGACCCAAAGCGAGACCTTCGCGTGGGCCGAGGGCAACACGGTGGTGGTCAACTACAACGACTCGAGGACCGCGCCGGCCTGCTACGGCGGCCTTTCCTGGTCCACCGATGGCGGGGTGACGTTCACCCGTCCGAACCCTTCGCCGCTTTGCACCGGACACGGCACCAACTTCGGCGACCCGATCGTGGTCTTCAACAAGAACCTGAACAAGTGGTTTGTCGGCGATCTGGCCACCGGCTGCGGCGGCCAGGGCATCGGCCTGTGGGAATCGCTTGACGGCATGAACTGGACCCCCGGCGCCTGCGCCCACAGCGGCAGCGGTGACGATCGGGAATCGATGTGGGTCGATAATACCCCGGCGAGTCCCTTCTACGGCCGCATGTACATCTCGTGGAACGACTTCAGTACAGCTAACGCAAACCTCCGCGCTGTTTATTCGGACAACGGCACCACTTGGACCACCGTGGATGTCCACACGACCAGCTTCCACCGCGACGTTCAGCTTACCGGTGGACCGGATGGCACCGTGTTCATCGCCGGCATGGACGAACAGGGCGGCGGCAATGCCACCCGCACAAACAAAATGTATCGTTCCACCAACGGGGGCGTTTCCTGGACCGAGCTGGTCGGCATCACGGGAGTGAATTTTCCCTCACCGGGCGATATCCTCTGCGACAATCCTTATTTCAAGGCGGTTTCACCGATCTGGCGCCACATGGGCTGGGGGCAACCGGGGGTGGGCCCCAACCAAGTAGTGCACTATGCCTATGCGCAGCATGGCGCCGGGGCCGATCTCGGCGACATCATGTACATTCGCTCGACCGACAACGGCACCGCTTGGTCCGCCCCGCTCAAGCTCAACACCGATGCGACCACCCGCGGGCAGTGGATGCCGTCCCTGGCGGTCTCGCCAAGCGGATCGGTGTTTGTCGCCTGGTATGACCGGCGCAATACCGCCAACAGCGACTATGAGCGGTTCGGTCGGACCTCTCCGGACAACGGAGTGAGCTTCCTGCCCGATATGCCGGTGAGCGACGTCATCATCACCCAGCCGGCCCAGACCGATCCCAACGTGCAAGCCTGCTATGCGGGCGACTATGACTACCACAGCGCCGGCACAGTCAAGGCCCATGGCGCGTGGACCGACGGCCGCGACCAGGTCGGCGGCACCAACCAGCAGGATGCTTACTACGATCAGATCTCGTTCCAGCAGGGCTTTACCCTAACCGCCAACCCGAGCAGCCAGAGCGTTTGCGCGCCCAATGATGGCATGTACATGCTCAACCTAGCGGCGCTCACCGGCTACACCGGCACGATGGTGACATTGAGCAACGGGGCTCTGCCGACCGGCGTGACGGCCATGTTCGTGCCCAATCCGGTGGTGCTGGACGGCAGCTCGACGCTCACCCTCGATACCAGCGGAGCTACTCCGACCGGAAACTACTCGATCAACATCACCGGCACCGGCAACGATGCCGGCACGACGATGAACACGATCCCGGTGGGCCTGCAGGTTTCCAACGGGGCTCCGGCCGCGACGACTTTGACCAACCCGGCCGACGGAGCCCAGAACCAGCCCTCGGTGTTGACGTTCATGTGGAATAGCGTCGCGGGCGAAACCTACCACCTGCAAGTCGACAATCACCTCAACTTCTCCGCGCCGGTCATCGATGTCATGGGTCTGAGCGGTGGATCCTATACCAATACCGGATCGCCGCTGGCCCCCGGGCGGCTCTGGCACTGGCGCGTGATCCCGACCAACACCTGCGGGCCCGGCCCGGCGAGCATGACCTTCAGCTTCACCACCATCCCGGGCTATGCGTTTGATGACACCCAAGCGCTCAACTTTATCGGCGGCACTGCTGATATCGGCAACCACGGCGACGACATCGTCACCAACATCGCGCTGCCCTTTGCGTACAACTTCTACGGCAACATGTTCAACAGCGTGAACGCGAGCAGCAACGGCAACCTGCAGTTCACCAGTAGCGACAACGAATGGACCAACGCCTGCCTGCCGTTCGGGGACTTCAACAACGCGGTATACCCGTTCTGGGACGACTGTCTTACCAGTGGCGCGGGCGGCGGAATCTTCACCCAGACCGTCGGGGTGATGCCCAACCGAACCTTCGTCATCGAGTACCGCAACATAACGCTGTTTGCCGGCGGCAACGCCGGCACTTGGGATGTCCAACTGTTTGAAAACTCGCCGAGGCTGTCGGTCAACTATCAGAACATGGTCAGCACCGGCGGCAGCGCAACCAGCGGGATCCAGAAGGACACCGGCTCCGACTTCCTGCAGTACTCGTGCAATACCGGCGTGCTAACCACCGGCAAACGGGTGGACTACTTCCTGTCCAACCCGACCGCCAAGCTGGTTGTCGGCCCCGGCGCGATGGGCGCCAGCGCAGTCAGCACCATCCAAGGGCCCTAGCTCCAGCGCTACCATCCGATTCTCCCAGAGCGGGCCCCCCAAGCGGGGCCCGCTCCTTTTTTTTGCCGACCCCAGCGGAGGTGCCAGCAGCCAGCGTTTCGGTTAAGATCTTCTAACATGAAGAA
>Ga0326597_10007705_pt1 | contig 14608 bp, 14 predicted proteins | sample RVTome_12_FD_203789 | JGI IMG/M metagenome (GOLD analysis project Ga0326597, IMG submission 203789) | Soil microbial communities from uranium-contaminated site in the Upper Colorado River Basin, Wyoming, United States - RVT100D185 | ecosystem: Environmental > Terrestrial > Soil > Contaminated >... | reverse complement strand
GTGCGAGCCAGCTCTGCTGGGGTGCCGGCAGGGTCGGGGCGGGTCATCGCGTCGACGGCCTGTTCGGCCAGGGTTCCGGCGGTGGCGTGCAGCCGGGCCAGCATGCTGATGGTCCCGTCGCGGTGGTGGACGAACCGGGCAGACCGGCGTCGGAATGCGCGTTGCGCGTCGCGGTCGGCCAAGTCGACCTCGCGCGCTGCTGCGGCGCGGCGAACCGTGCGGGCGAACTCGTCGGCCCCGGCCGTCAGCGCGACCGGCAGCAGCGCGGCCTCGGTCGCCGCGGCGTCCCCGAAGGTCCCGTCAACGACCCGTCCGGCGATCACGTCGGCGTGTTCGACGGTGATGGTCGCGTCCGCCAACGCGCCCGCAGTGGCCGGCAACCCGGCCAGCATCCGTGACCGCCTGGCACGTCGGGCGGCTTCGCGCCCTGACACGCCCAGGCTGTCGGCCAGCCACGCCGCAGCCGACGAAGCCCCGGCTGCACGTGGCACGCCGAGTGCAACGGCCCGGGCGAGCACGCCAAGCGACGCGGCTGCCACCTCGGATTCGATCCGTGCGAGCCGATCCACCAGTGCAGCGACGGCAACGGCGTCACAGCTGGCGGCTATCGATCCGACAGCCCGCACGGCCACAGCGGCGTCGTCCAGCCGGGCCAGCACGGCTTCGGTGGCGCCCGGTTCAGCAATTGTCAGAGAGGTCAAGATCCACTGTCGCTTCCCCGCCCCCGGTTCCGCGTCGTACAACAGTTCGGACTTTAGCAACGCAGACGCGACCGCGTCAACCGGGTGCTCCACATGCGCACACGGCATTGCACCGGGCGCACTGCGATGGCCCGCGCGGGGCACCACCCGCACGCCGAGAGCGGCCAAATCAGCCAGCAGGGCGTCCGCAAACGCGAACTGCACCACTCAGCCTCCGCGTGCTTCGGAACGTACGCTCCGATTGGGCAGGGGTGTGTCGCATGAGACCACCCCGTAACGCCTTTTCGGAATGATCGCGCCGAATAATCTGCTTGCTTGGGCTCGCCCAGTCGGGCACACTCCTCCGTATCGGAACGTTCACGCCGATTGGTGGGGCCGATGCTGACACCGGAGGACCTCGGAACGCAGGTCCGTGCGGCCCGCAAGGCCAGCGGGCTCGACCAGTTGTTGTTGGCCGACCTTGCAGGCGTGTCCGACCGGTTCGTGCGTGACCTGGAGCATGGCAAGCCGACCGTGCAGCTGCGCATGGTCCTGGCGGTGCTGGACACCCTCGGCCTCGACCTCGTGGTGCAGGCACGGCGATGACCGCGGTGGCCGCCGACGTCCACAAGGGCGACACGCCCGTCGCGACCTTGACGCGCGATGACCACGCGGTCACCACGTTCACCTACCGACCCGACTACACGGGACCTGCCCTGACCCGCCATCTGCCGGTGGGTGCGTCGGTCTCGCGACCCTCGGGTGGCCTGCCGGCGCTGTTCTCCAACCTGCTGCCCGAGGGGCGTCGTCTTGAAGCGCTGCGGCGTGAGGTGAAGACCTCCGCGGACAACGAACTCGCCCTGCTGCTCGCGATCGGCACCGACCTCGTCGGGGACCTTCGTGTGGTCGCCGCCGGTTCGGGGCTGGTGGGGTCACCGGTCGTGGTGGTCGACCCGGATGCCCTGGACAAGGTGGAGTTCTCCGCGCTGCGCGGTGGACCCACCTCCGGGGTGCCCGGCGTGCAGGCGAAGGTGTCCGCGCGCATGTCGCTGCCCGTGCGGACCACGTCGCTGTCCACGCTGCTGTTGAAGTTCGGCCAGGACAACCTCGGGTTGCTGGTCGACAATGAGGCCGCCTGCCTGGACCTGGCCCGGGCCGCGGGCCAGCCGGTCACCGACGCACGGGTCGTCACCGACGCCACCGGCGAACGGGCGCTGCTGGTGACACGGTTCGACCGCACGATCGACGGCGACGGGGTCAGGGCGCATGCCCAGCTCGACGGCTGCCAGGCCACCGACCTGTACCCGGCTGACAAGTACGACGTCGAGGTGGCCACCGTCGTCGCCGCGCTCGCCGAGGCGTGTGCTGCACCGGCCATCGCCGCGCTCACGCTGATGACCCAGGTGGCGCTTGGCTACCTGCTCGGCAACGGCGACCTGCACGCCAAGAACCTCTCCGTGCTGGACACCGGCAATGGCTTCGCCGCCTCACCGGTGTACGACGTCACGTTCACCCACCCCTACGGCGACGTCGACACCATGGCGCTGCCCGTCGCCGGCGAGTCCAGGGTCACCACCCTGGGCCGCCGCCACTTCCTCGCTGCCGCGCAGGCCTGCGGGGTTCGGCCGCGGGCAATGCACCGCGCCCTGGATCGCCTCCTGGCAGCGACCACCGACGTCCCCGACCGGCTGGCTGACCTGCCCTGGCCCCACGATCGGGAGACGTACCGCCGCGTGCTGCACAGCCGCCGCGACCGGCTGGCCCGCTGACCTCCGGCGATGCGTGGTCGCAGCGGGCCCGGCGGCGGCGTGTCAGGGTGTGAGGGTGGGAGACCGGCGCTCCAGCAGGTCGGCATTGTCCTCGGCGGCGCCTGGCAGGATGCGGATCAGCGTCCGGTCCGCATCGCGACACCGGAGCAGGCCTGTGGACACTGCCGCAGGACAGTCGGTCAGCCGCGTCCCGTGTCGACCAGCGCAGGGCACCGGCACGCGACCGCGCGGACGGTGCCGCGCTGTCACGTGAAGGTGCACGAGTCAGCACATGGGCATGGGTCTCACGGCAAGGGTTCTCCCAACGCACCTCGGCGAAGCGGGCGAAGTCGGTGTCCGCGGTCACCACGGTCAGCCCGTGCTCGATCGCGAGCGCGGCGAGCTGGGCGTCGGGGACGAGGTTGCCAGTGTGATGTTGGTCTGCGCATGCAACGACGCGAGCACGGCCCCCGTGCCGTGCGGTGGCGCCGGTCATGGATCGCCGAAGATCGCGTGGCCTCCGACGCGGCGCCAGCGGACCGCCGGATGCTCGACCCCCTCGACCGTCACGGTCGCCCACTCCCAGGTCGCCCGGCCGTCGGGTGCTGCGAAGCTCCATGTATGACTTGGGGTGCCCGGTTCACACGGGTGAAGGTCAGGTCAGAGGCTGTTTCCGAGAGGAAGCCGCCTCGCTGCTGTTCTGGGCCCCGACGCCGAATGGTCACAGAATGGTCACAGGATTCCGCCGAGCGTCCAGCCGGGCGGGCTGAGGATCCGCCCACGGAGCGGTGACTCTCAGGCCTCCACCTTGTCGGCGTACCGCTGTCGGGCCGCCTCCCCGGAGGTCCCGAGCTCACGGCCGACCTTGGCCCATGACGCACCGGCCTCCCGTGCTGCCCGTACGGCGGCGAGGGTCTCGCGCTCGAGCAAGGCACGCTGGTACGCGACCCGGCGCAGGGCGAGGAGGCTGGGTTCCCCGCGGTCCTCGTCGCTCGGGTCGTAGTGCTCGAAGGCGTCGGCGAGGTCGTCTGCGCGAGCCATCAGTTCGTCCATGGATCGTGGCATCGGTGTCACCTCAGGAACTTCCGGCGGGCAGGCATGGCGTGGACGATGGCGACGTCGTCGTGCCACTCGACGACGCCGACCTCCAGGAGCTGGCCGGCGCGGCCGGGGCCGATGTACATGACCAGGCCGTCGCCGACGTCGTACGCGTCGATGGCGAACGCCCATGCGTGCACGGCGTCGTCCTCGGCGATGCCGTGTCGGGCAGCGCTTTCGAGGAAGACGGGCGGGTCGACATGCACTCCAAGTTACCTTGGCAAACGTAGCTGGGCAAGTTTCCTTGCCTCGAGCGATCTCACGAGGACGCATCCTGGTCGTCCTCGAGCCCGTCGTCGGCCCCGGGGGAGTCGTCGCGCACGATGGCACCGCCGCGATCGGATCCCGTCCGCCAGCGCGCCCGCAGTCGCCGGCAACCCGGCCAGCATCCGTGACCGCCTGGCACGTCGGGCGGCCTCGCGTCCGGACACGCCCAGGCGCTCGACCAGCCACGCGGTCGCCGACGACGCACCGGCCGCGCGCGGCATCCCCAACGCGACCGCACGGGCGAGCACGCCCAGCGACGCGGCGGCCACCTCGGATTCGATGCGGGCGAGCCGATCCGTCAGTGCAGCGACCTGGTCGGCGTCACAGGTGGCGGCCATCGTTCCGGCCGTGCGCACGGCCGAGGCCACCGCGTCCAGCCGGCCCAGCACGTCGCAGGTGGTGCGCGGTTCGGCGGTTGTCCGAGGGGTCATGCATCCTGTCGCTTCCCCGCCCCCGGTTCCACGTAAGTACAACAGTTCGGACTGTAGCAACGGGATCGGACACGTCAAGCACGGTTGGTGACGGTGGCGGCCTTGAGCCCTTCGACCCCGCGGGTGTGGTCGGCGAAGGCCTGCCGCAGTTCCCAGTGCGGGTCGATCTCGTCGGCCAGCGTTCGCGCCACCGAGCCTGGGTCGCCGTCGTCATGCCCGACCGCAGGATCGGCGCCAGCGCGGTCGACGACACCGGGGTCGACGTCGTCCGGCCCACCGACGGCGGCGTCGTCGGGGGCGGTGACGATCAGGTCATCGGGTTCGAACAGTCGCATGCCGCAGCCTCGCACGCCGATCGCGCCACCGGAGCAGGCCTGTGGACGGTGCTCCAGGTTGTCCCTCTGCGCGTCCGCGCCGAGGTGGCGAAGGGTCTCGCCCCATGGCGCCGCAACGTGCGTCGCAGGGCGCGTTTGCGCTGGTGCACGAGCGTGCCGATCGGGCCGCCACCACCGCCTTGCCGTGATGCGGTACTGCGGGCCGCGAACTCGGCGTGTCGCGCGGCGCCCGGATCAGGGGCGCCTGAACACGTCGTGGCTGCCCACTCGACGCCACACGACGTGCGGCTCATCAATGGTCTGGCCAGGGCCGTACTGCCATGTGGCCCTGCCATCCGGCGCCCAGGACAGCTCCCAGATGTCCTTGGTTGCCTCAACCCGTTTCACCCGCAGGCTGCGCCGGAACCCGGCGTCGCCCCGCAGGTCGGACACGAACTTCTCCACCGCGCGCCGAAACGCTGCACGTTGCTGTGGTGTCAACGCCTTGAGGTCCAGGTCGAACGTGGCGGTGGTCTCCCAAGTCGGCACGCGGTGCCCCCTCCATCGTCGCACTTTCGCACTTTCCAACTCTCCCACTTCAGGGTAGTCTTTCGAGAACCCACAGCACAGGGACAGCATGCCCGCGCACGCCGCCATCACCGCCTTCGTCCGCCCCAAGGGCCAGATGACGCTGCCACCCGAAATCCGCGACGAAGCCGGAATCACCGAAGGCACCCAGATCGAGTTCATCCGCACAGATCGCGGCTGGCTTCTGCGGCCAGTCGTGACCGTCCCCGCGGATCAGGCATGGTTTTGGGACCCGCAATGGCAGCAGGGCGAGCAGGCCGCGAACGCCGACATCGCCGCGGGCCGCACCACATCCTTCGGCTCGGACGACGACTTCCTCGAAAGCCTCACCTGAACGGCGGGCGCGCGGGTTGGCCGCGATGTCGACCATGACGCAGCCGTCCGGGCGGGGGCGGACCCGCTCGTGGCCGCCAGGCCGCCGGTAGCTTGCAGGCGTGAGCACAACCATCGACGTGGCGGAGTTCCAGGCCCGGCTGGACGAGTACCTGGCCAGGGCCCAGCGTGGTGAGCGCATCGTGGTTCGTCGCGCCGATGGATCTACGGTCGACGTGGGGCCGAGCGCGATTGCGCAGCACGCCGTCGCGGGTGCGGGGAGCCGACGCCGCTTCCGCAGCGACCGAACCGTCGACGAGGTGCTTGGGCGAGGACCGCGGCGCGTGAGCCTGGACGTCGACACCAGCGCGTTGCTGAAGCTGTACGTCGACGAGGCTGAGAGCGACGCTTGCGAAGCCCTTGTGGCCAGCGATCCCGACTGGGTCGCCGCGCAGCACACCCTGGTCGAGGTGCGACGCAACCTCGCGCGGTTGCCGAGCCCCGACGTTTACCCGCCAGCCGTCGCGGCCTTCCGGGCCGACTGGGGGAGCATGCGGGTGGTCGCACTGGACGCGGTGGTCTGCGAGCAGGCAGCTGCGCTGGCCGAGCAGACGGGGGCCGCGCAGCCTCGACGCGCTGCACCTGGCCGCCGCGTTGCAGGCCCAGGTCGCGACGATGGTGACCTACGACGTGCGGCTCGCAGCCGTGGCACGACAGGGCGGCCTCGCCGTGGCAGCGCCAGCAGGCTGAGCGCTCCGGTAGCCGTGGACGAGCAGCGCGCCGGCTGACGGTTCTCAGGCGCAGTAGCACGGTCGCGGCGGACGTGACCTGGTGTGAACACCGCGGCCGCCGCGTTCGGCGGCGCCGGCGTGACGCCGGTCGCGCTCCTGGGGCAGCGATCGGGCCGCAACGCGCTGCGCCCGCCACCAGGGCGGGCGCAGCCGGCCAACGAACTGGCCGGAAAAGAACCGGAGCCCCGGTCACAAGACCGGGGCTCCGTCGAGCTCAGACTCTCAAGGAGTCATGAGGCTTGGATCAGTGGCTGAATGTCGCCGTCAGGTCACCGTTGTCGCCGCCCGCGGTGGTCACCGCGCCAGCGTCGATCTCAACCGTGTAGGCGACATCGGTAGCTGCATCGTTGATGGCCGTCGACAAGGTGAATGTGACCTTCTTGGCGTTCACACCATCGATCGCGCAGTCCGTGAGCAATGCCGGCGAGTTCGTGATACCCGGTTGAGCAGTCGGGTAGACCGTCAGCAGCCTCGCGTCGTTGCAGAGCGTGATGTCCGTATCGAAGATCACGATCAACTCGTCGTTCGTCGCTCCGGTCGTGCCATCATTGACGTCGTTCACCGAGACGGACGTGATCATCACGTCGTCGGGTGTCGGGTCAGTTGTGGCGTCTTGGTAGACGGTCTCGGCGCCCTCTTCCCCGTTCGGGGCGACCTGGCGTGCTGCCAAGTCGTACTCCGTGCCGGCGGTGAGTCCGCTGATCGTGAACTCGTAATCCGTCGTTGCGGTGTCCTCGTCGTCGGCCGCCGTGAACTCAGCCATGACCCACGTCGTGTCGTCAAACGCCGGGTCGGTGTCCGGGTCGTCCTCGATCGAGAAGATCTGGATCGTTGCACCCGAGACGACCTCGGCCTTGAGGATTGTCACCTCGAAGCCGTCAACATTCGTGCCACTCGGTGCACCGAAGGTCAGTACGCCTGGATTGTAGTTGTTGAGCGTGAAGATCGACTGGAAGCTCGGCTCGCCTGCGTACACGGTGGTTGTACTCTCGAGGTCGTCACCGATGGTGAGCATGGCCTCCCAGGCCGCCATGGTCTCCTGGTTTGCCAGGGTTGCGGTAGTCCCGTCTGCGCCGGAGGCGTAGAACAGGTCCGTGTCGTCGTAGTACACGAGCGTCGGTCCACCAGTCGTATCGTCCACGACGATCCAGTTCGCGTCCGTGTCGAACCCGAGGATGTCAGCGTCAGCACCGAAGGTCGCCGCTGGCTCCTCGATCGGGAGGACCGAGACCATGCCGCCGAGACCGAACGGCTCAGCGGCAACCGGGACGCCAGTCGCGTCAAGGTCAAGGCGCGTGTCACCGTCAGCGTCGTAGAAGACGATGGCGTAGAAGTCCTCGAAGCCACTGCCGTTGGTGGTGAACGAAAGGCCACCGTTGACCGGTGATGCTGCGGCGTAAAGGACCCCACCAGCGGCCGAACCATTGATGACATCGATGGTGGAGTCGAGCGTCGCGGTCTCCTGAATGAAGCCCGCGTCCTCTACGGCCCCAGCAGCGTCGAGGAAGCTGACGTTGCCATCGGCGTCTACTACGACCAGGTCGGCATCGACCAGAATGATGTCGTGCTCCTTGTCAGCAGTCGGGTTGGACACTGAGAAGGAGACGTTGTCTGCGGTCTTGGTGGAGTCAGTGTCACCGTCGTCCATCACGTTCTGCGTGTCGCCCGGCGTCACCGTGAACGACTGGTTGTTCGGGGGGGTGGGGACGTCGTAGGCGGTTTCGATGATGCCGTTCTCGACGGCGTCCTCGACCGGACGGGCAGCACCCATCTGGAAGGCGTCGCCACGAGTGGCGTCGACGGCCGGGTCGAACCCGGTCGGCAGCCAGCCAGCGTCCTCGAGTGCGTCACAGGCGGCGATGATCTCGGCGTCGGTGGCGTCGGGGCAAGCGGTCTGCGTGCCGTCACCGGCCATCGCGGCAAGGTCGTTCTCGGTGCGGATCAGGTTGGCGGTCCGGTAGGCGAACAGCACAGCCTGGACACCACGAAGCGTGCCGAGGGGGTCGTAGGTGTTGGCGCCCGTGCCAGCAACGATGCCGAGCTGGTTGAGGATGTCGATCGCGTCACGGAACGTGCCATCGGACGGCACGTCGCCGCCGTTGGCCTCAGAGAACGGGAAGTCCGCGTCGGAACGCGGTGCGGGCATGATGATGCCGGTCGCAACCAGGACGCGGTGCTGGATACCGGCCCACTGTGCGCGGTTCACGGTGCCGTCCAGGTCGAGGGCACCGTCAGTGCCGCCCTGGAGGATGTCGCCGTCCGTGCCCTGGTAGCCACCGCCGGCGAGGCAGTTCACCATCGCAGCAAGTGCCGGGTCGGTCGGGAAGTCGGTGAATTCGGCGCTCTGGTCGGGCGCGCCGGTGCATGAGTCCGCGATGTCGGCCTCGGTGATGTCGTCCGCGACGGCAATCGACGCCGGAAGGCCCGAAAGGGCCATGGCGCTGATTGCAACCGTCGCGAGCGAGCGCCGAGCCCGGCCACGCAGGCGGGGTGTGCTACTCAAGGTGAGCCTCCTATAGAGCCCGGAAGGTGCTGTACCGCTCCGGGGTGTAGCTGCACGTGCAGATGCGCGTGATGATCACAAAGGTGTCAGCGGCGCGCGAAACAGTTCGGGTACGCGTCCTCTGGACGAACCTGGCTGGATCGCCAGGGGCCGTTCGAACCGTTCCAGCCGTCACCGAGCAGACGCACGGGCGTCGGCAGCGGTGGCAACCGCGGCCCACATTAGTCAACGCGCGACCCCGCGCCACCACCGCGGTAGTAGGTCTCCAGGGCGCTGCGACCACGCGTGGGGACGCCGATTCACCGCTGCGGACCCAGCAAGCGCCAGATTCGCCGGTTCTGGGGCGAATCCTGCGAGGATGGCCTCCCGCCGAGCCCGCGCGGGACGGCCGCGCCGCGGCCCGCCCTGCCCGAACGTCCCCGTCCGATCGGCCCATCTGTCCGGTTCTGCCACGAGCGTTCAGCGCGCATGACATGCGTCCAACGCGTGGACCGGTTCCCCACGAATCACACGATTGCTCTGGCACAACATTGACTGCACCCATGGACACCGATGGCCCGGCCCACCAGCGCCTGTTGCGCGTGGGCTGGTTGGTCGTCCTCGGGGCGTTGCTGGCCTGGGCGGTGGCCACGCGCCGGCAGGGGCTGGCCGACCTGGTCCGCGGTGCCCGACCGGGCCTGCTGGTGGTCGCCCTGGCCCTGCAGATCGGCCAACTCCTGCCGTCGGTGCTGCTGTGGACCGTCGCGGCGCGTGACCTCGGAGCCGCAGGCCCCGGCCCGGCACGTGACCTCGGCGCGGCACGTGATCTCGGCGCGGCGCGTGACCTCGACGCGGCAGGCCCCGCCGCGCCCCGGCCGCACGTACTCGACGTCGCGCGCGCCACCGCCCGAGCCCTGCCGGCGCGCTATCTGCCCGGCAGCGTCTGGTTCGCGCTGGGGCGGGCGACCCTGCTCACGCGAGACCATGGCGTGCCCGCCACCTCGACGGCCCTGATCGCCCTGCTGGAGACGGCCCTGTCGCTGCTGGTGGCCGCCATCGTGGGGTCCGGGCTGCTGCTGGTCGGCGGAGCGGGGTCGAGCCTGGAGGGACTGGCCGCACCCGCGGTCCTGGTCGCCTGGGCCGGGTTGCTGGCCGTGGCGCTGAGCCCGCCGGTCCTGAACCGGGTCGTCGCCGCGATCGGGCGGCGCCGAGGTGTCGAGACCCCAACGCTGGGCTGGGCCACCCTGTCCCGGCTGGTCGGACTGACCTGCCTGCACTGGATCTGGTGGAACACCACGTTCCTGGTGTTCCTGGCCGCCTTCCCGGCCGCACAGCCCGAAGGCGGCCCGGCCACCTCGGCCGGGGCATTCATGATCGGCTGGGTCACGGGCTTCCTTGCCCCGTTTGCGCCCCAAGGAGCCGGAATCGCCGAGGGAGCAACCGCGCTCATGCTGGGCGGCGGCGCGGCCGTCGCCGTCCTCCTGGGTGGCCTGCGCGCCCTTGGCCTGATCCGCGATGCGCTGGTGATCACCCTGGAACGCCTCACCCGCCCGCCCGACGTCGACCGCGCCAGCGCCTGAGGCGCCGCTCCCTCGCTGCCATGAGATCGGCACCAACGTGCCGGATCGTCGCGCGGGGTGTGGTGCACCGACGCCCGGTCATTCAGCAGCCATGCTCCGTTGGTCACCTGAGCCGACCGTTGCGGTCTGCGGGTGCGGGGTCAGCGGGTGCCGGGGGTGGCGGGCGCGGCCCTGGGGTCGGGCTTGGCCAGCGGGGTGTAGCTGTTGGTGTTGGTCGGCGGGGGACTCGACGCAGGCGTGGAGCCTGGGTCCTCCGTGGCCGGGTCCGTGGCCGGGTCGTCGCTCGGCTCATCGCTGGCTGACGGCTCATCGGTTGGCTGGGCGTCGGGGTCCGCGTCGGGGTCGGAGCTGGCGTCGGTCGGCGAGGCGTCCGGGTCCGGGTCGGAGCTGGTGGTGTCCGAGTCGCTGGCCTCGGCGTCAGACGGCGTCGCGGAACCGTTGCCTTCTGCGCCGTCCGTGTCGTCCATGCAGGCGGGCTCCTGGTCGGCTGGTGCGTCACTGGCGCCATCCGACCCGTCGGCAGGCGCGTCCGTCGGCTCCGTGGAACCGTCCGAGGGATCGGTCGAGCCGTCGGTCGGCGTGCCGTCGGTCGGCGTGCCGTCGGACGGGTCGTCCGTCGGCGTGCCGTCGGACGGGTCGTCGGTCGGCGTCCCGTCGGTCGGCTCCGACGACGGCTCGTCGCTGGGCTGGTCGGTCGACTCGTCGGTCGGCTCGACGGTCGGCTCTCCGCTGGGCTGGTCGGTCGGCTCTTCGGTCGGCTCTTCGGTCGGCTGGTCGTCGGCTTCCTGGACCGTGTGGCCGCCGCGGGTGGAGCCGTCCGACGGGGCATCGGAGCCCTCGGAGCCGTCGGGCGCGGGGTCGGCGCCGTCGTCTGCCTCGGATGGGTCGTCCGTTGGGGTGGGCGTCGCTGTGTCGTCCTCGCCGGCGGCGACGATGACGGTGTCGCCGGTGGCAGGGTCACACATCTCCTGCGGGGCGCCGTCGTCGGCCACCGGGGTCGACCCGACCGGCCGTGGCGCGTTGCCGGCCCGGGCCACCAGCGGATCCAGGCTTGGGACCGGGGCTGCGACCGGCTCCTGCGGGGCAATCGCGGACGCCGTGACCTCCGGGATCGCGGCAACGATCACCGCTGGTGGCTCCGCCTGCGAGTAGGTCGTCCAGTCCCACGGCCGAATGACGATCGACAGGGCCGACACGGCACGATCCACGCGGTCCGGCAGGTTGCCGGTGGCGGCCAGGCCGCCAGTCGCGGCGGTCGCCGTCACGGCCGTCAACACGATCTTGACCGTCGTGGCCGCCATCAGCTGGCCAGCGCGTGTCCGCCACGACAGGGCAGCAGGAGCGACCCCGACCTCGCGGCGCTGCACCTCGAGGCGGGATGCCTCGACGATGGCGCCCACGTGGGTCCGCGTTGTCCGGTCGTCGATCGGTTCGACCAGGGCGTCGCGCCACCGGCGCAGGCCGGCAGCGACGGACGGTGACAGCGGCGGGCCGTCCTGCGGCGACCAGCCGGTCGCGCCCACGGCTGCATCGCCGGGGCCGTCAACCGCGCCGCCGGAAGGGCGAGCGCCGGGGACGCCGTCGGAAGGGCGAGCGCCGGGGCCGTCAACCGCGCCGTCGGAGTGGCGAGCGCCGGGGACGCCGTCGGAGGGGCGAGCGCCGGGGACGCCGTCGGAGGGGCGCGCACCGGGCGCGCCGGCGGGGGGGCGGCGAGGGTCATTCATGTCACGTGTGTGAGCGCCCGCATGTCGTCGGTCGGGTACGGATGAGCGCCCAGACGAGCCCGGAGCGTGACGATCGCTCGGCGCTGCAGTTGCTTGACCGCTCCGGGACGGCGGTCCATCACCTCGGCGATCTCACTTATCGTCAGCCCACCGACCACCCGCAGCAGCAGCGCTGCCCGCTGGTCATCGGTCAGCGACGCCGTCAGGCGGTGGACGTCCTCGGTCGCCATGGACGTCAGCACGTCGGCGACCGGGTCCTCGGGCGCGGCCGGCATCACCGCCTCGATCGTCTCCGGCAGCACCGGTTCGACCGGACGGCGGGCCGCATAGCGCCTGGCATCCAGCAGCCGGTGGTGGGCGATGGTGAACACCCACGAACGGAACTGGGTCTCCGTGCCCTCGAACCGGTGCAGGTCGCGCACGACCTGCAGGAACACCTCGCTCACGATGTCGTCCGGCGACGGAGCGCATTGGCCGCGCAGGTAGCCGCGCACGACCGGGGCGAGGCGGGTGTAAATGCCCTCCCACGCCCACTCGGCCCCATTGCGGGCGGCACCGAGGACGTCGTCGAACTCCACGCCGGCCGCGCGATCGGCTGCCCGGGTGCGGTCGATGACCGCTCCACGGCGCAACGCGATCGGGCCCTGGCCTGCGGCGGTGACGCCGCTGGCCGCCCGCGGGCTGACCGACATGTTGATCCTGGCAGTGACGATGAGGAATCCATAGCAGACGATTGGCGGGTCGGCGAGGGACCGATGTCCCGGTGCGAGTGTGACGACCAGCCAGGCGGTGCAACCCTGCCGTACGTGCGCGGGGCGGCGGGGCCGCGGGCCAGTCCAACGGCCACCGGCCGCTTCCCCGGTCCGGTGGCTCACGCCCAGCAGGCTACGTGACGAAGGGGCCGCTGGCTCCTGTCCGTGGGCGCACCCGGCCTATCGGGCGTCGGCGGCGAGCAGGGCGGCGAGCACCGCTTCGCTCGGGCGGACGTCGGGGATGGCGGGTGGGCGGCGGTGGCGCTGGGCGTTGGCGACGAACTCCCTCGCTGCTGTTGGGTCGTGGTGGGACAGCACGACGTTGGCCCCCAGGCCGTCGGGTCGTTCGGAGCGCTGGCGCCACAACAGGGTTGGCACACCCAGCAGCGCGCACTCCTCCTGGATGCTGCCGCCATCGGTGATCACCCACGGGGCGGCGGCCAAGCGCGCCACGAACTGGCCGTGCGGGAGCAGCGGCAGCACCTCGAGGTCGTGCGCCTGCGGTTGGTCGTGCGCCTGCGGTTGGTCGTGCACCTGCGGTTGGTCGTGCACCTGCGGTTGGCCGTGCGCCTGCGGTTGGCCGTGCGCCTGCGGTTGGTCGTGCGCCTGCGCTTGGCCGTGCGCCTGCGGTTGGTCGTGCGCCTGCGGTTGCGGTGGTTGTGGTGCGGCGGCCTGGCGGAGGCGGGCGAGGTGGCCGGCCTTCTCCAGGGCCTGCGCGGTCGGCCCATGGGTGACGAACGTGACGGGTTGGTGGCGCGCCACCTCGAGGACAAGGTCGACCAGGTCAGCCACCCGCTGCGGCTTGTGCAGGTTCTCCACCCGGTGCATCGTCACGATGGCCCGACCCGTCCCCGCGACCGCGGCGACATCGATGTGCGCGTCGGCCGTGGCGTGGGCGGCTGCCTCGATGATGGCGTTGGGGACGATGTGCACCGTGCCCCGGACCTGCATCCTTGCGAGGTTGTCCGCCGCCGACTGGTCCGGCGCGAACAGCAGCCCGGCAAGGCGCATGACGACGACGCGGATGGCTTCCTCGGGAAAGGGGTCGAGCAGGTTGCCGCTGCGCAGGCCCGCCTCGAGGTGGGCGACCGTCAGGCCGGCGCGCCTGGCCAGCAGGGTGCTCAGCAGGGTCGATGGCGTGTCGCCATGCACCACGCAGACGCCGGGTTGGTCGTCGAAGATCTCCCTGCGCAGGGTGGTGGGGCGGGCCAGCATGCTGGCCATGCGGGCGGCCCACGCGGCGGCCTGCGGGATGGTCGTGATGTCGCGCTGGTGGCCGTGCCTGGCCTGCCCGAGGGCGACGTCGGGCGCGCGGACCTTCAGCTCGTCGCGCAGGCCGACGCTGAGCGCCCCGTGCTGACCCGAGTCGATCAGCCGGTACGGCACCCGGCGCTGGTCCATCAGGCGCAGCAGGGGGGCCGTCTTGATGTACTGGGCCTTGGTGCCCAGGAAGACGTGGATCATGGCGGCGACGCTAACTTGGATTCACGCGCAACGGCTGTTCAGCCGGCGTTGATCGGATTTTGGGCGGCAGCGTGGTGATCGTGCCGTTTTGGGCGGGTGCCTGGGGTTGGTCTCGCTGAATCCGGTGATGCTGTTGGGGATGTGGTGGGCGCTGCTGGTTGATGCGCGGGCTCGCGGCGATCGCGTTTCCGGCTGAATTACGCCGATGTGGTTCGTTGGACGGTCGATGGTCCTTGATACGGAGCTGCCACTACTCCATACTTCACCATCATGGGTTCAGCGAAACAGACCCAGAAGGGCTTCCGGGTCGGGTCGGCGTTCTTCGCCGAGCCAGAGGGTGTCGCGCAGCGCCGCTACGAGGCGCTACGCGCCTACCT
>Ga0326597_10007704_pt1 | contig 14608 bp, 14 predicted proteins | sample RVTome_12_FD_203789 | JGI IMG/M metagenome (GOLD analysis project Ga0326597, IMG submission 203789) | Soil microbial communities from uranium-contaminated site in the Upper Colorado River Basin, Wyoming, United States - RVT100D185 | ecosystem: Environmental > Terrestrial > Soil > Contaminated >... | reverse complement strand
TGGCTGGGAGCCCGATCCAGGGCGGCGATGAACCCGACGCCGCAGGCATCACGGTCAGGGCCCGGATCGAAGAAAGGTGCTGTCATTGCTCCCAGGGTTTCTCGGGGAGCGATTAAGTGTAAACAGGCAAGACGGGGGTCAGGCTGTGCTTTAGCCCGCCCCGCCTCTCCCGTTAGCCTCGGGCTTATGAGATTCGGAGCATTTGTGCCCCAGGGATGGCGTCTCGATCTGACCGGGATCGACCGAAGCCGGCACTGGGAGACCATGACCAGAGTTGCCCGGCGTATCGAGGAGACCGGTTTCGAGTCGCTCTGGGTGTACGACCACTTCCACACCGTCCCAGCCCCCACCCAGGAGGTGACCTACGAGGCATGGACGTTGATGGCCTCACTGGCCGTCGTCACCGAGACTGTTCGACTGGGCCAGATGTGCACGTGCAACACCTACCGCCCGCCCTCGTACCTGGCCAAGGTGGCAGCCTCGATCGACGTCATCTCGGGAGGACGGCTCGAGATGGGGATCGGGGCCGGTTGGTACGAGCATGAGCACGACGGCTACGGCTACCCCTTTCTCGAGCCTGCCTCCCGGATCAGGATGCTGGAGGAGGGCGTCGAGATCATGAAGGCGATGTGGACCGAGGACGTCGTCGACTACGAGGGAAAGCACTACAAGATGAAAGGCGCCATCTGCTCGCCCAAACCGGTCCAGGATCCGCACATCCCGTTCTGGGTCGCCGGGGGCGGGGAGCAGCTCACCCTCCGTGTGGTCGCCCGGCATGCCCAGTACTCCAACTTCGGGATCAAGCCCGAGATCTTCGCCCACAAGTCCGAGGTCCTGGCCGGGCACTGCCTCGACGTGGGGCGGGATTTCGACGAGATCATCAGGTCGGCCAATTTCAATGTCGTCTGCGCCGAGACCGAAGCTGAAGTCGAGGAGAAGATTGCCTGGGTGGAGGCCCGGATGCGTGAGCACGTTTCCGACGAGCGCGCCGCCGAGCAGGCCAGGCTCTATCGCCACGCTTCGGGAACCCCCGAACAGGTCATCGCCTGTCTCAAGGAGTGGGAGGCGCTGGGCTTGGACTACGCCATCGTCTACTTTCCCGACCCGGCATATGACATGTCAAGCCTCGACCTGTTCGCCGACGAGGTGATCCCCGCCCTGTCGGGCTGAGATTCAGCCGGGCAGCACAGCCAACCGGTTCAGCGCCTCGGTGAGGAGGGCTTCGTCCTTGCAGAAGGCGAAGCGGACGAGGGACGCCCCTTCCTCGGGGCTGTGGTAGAAGACACTGGGCGGGATTGCCACCACCCGTGCCTTCTCCGCCAGATGACGACAGAAGGACCGGTCGTCGGAGAAGCCGAAACGGTCGAACCCGGCCATCATGAAGTAGGTCCCCTGGGGGCGGTATACGTCGAAACCGGCATCTTCCAGACCGTCGGCGAGCAGGTCCCGCTTTTTCAGGTAACCGGACCTGAGATCCTCATAGAAGCCGTCGGGTGCGCCCATCGCCGCCACGGCACCGTGCTGCACCGGGGTGGGTGTGGTGAAGGTGAGGAATTGGTGGGCCGATCTGAGCCCGGCACTGAGGGCGGCCGGTGCTATCCCCCACCCCAGCTTCCACCCGGTCAGGGAGAAGGTCTTTCCGATCGAGGACAGGGTGAGGGTGCGCTCCCACATTCCCTCGTAGGTGGCGAGACGGCGATGCGCTCCCTGGTAGACCATCTCCTCGTACACCTCGTCGGTGATGGCGATGACGTCGTGCTCGACACACAGGGCGGCGATGGCCGCCAGTTCCTCGTCGGTGAGGACGCGCCCCGTCGGGTTGTGCGGGTTGTTGACCACGATCGCCTTGGTCTTCGCTGAGAATGCAGCCCGAAGCCGGTCGAGGTCGAGGTCGAAGGACGGTGGCCTCAGGGTCACGTATCTGGGGACGGCACCGGTCATGGAGACGAACACCGGGTAGGCGTCGTAGAAGGGCTCGATGAGGATGACCTCGTCGCCGGGGTTGACCAGACCGAGAAAGGCGGCGGCCAGAGCCTCGGTGCACCCACAGGTGACGGTCACCTCCGTCGCCGGGTCGAGGGCTCGTCCCAGCAGCGGCGTGTAACGATCGGCGATGGCCTGACGCAGCACCGGGACCCCCTGGCTCGGGGGGTACTGGTCGCTTCCCCCCTCCTCCAGGGAGCGCCGGGCCGCCTCCTTGACGAAGTCGGCGCCATCCCAGTTGGGGAAGCCCTGCCCCAGGTTGATCGCATCGTGCTCAATGGCGAGGGAAGTCATCTCACTGAAGATGGTGACCCCGAACGAGGCGAGACGGTTGGCAACGGACATGAGCCTGAGATTACGGCCAGCCCGGCCGCCCGGTGGGATCAAGCATCGGGATCGGCCTCCCGCTCGAGAATGACCACCGGGATCTGCCGGTCGGTCCGCCCCTGATACACCGCGTAGTCGGCATAGGCGGCCACCACCCGGGGCCACCACGCCTCCCGCTCTACCGGCGTCGCGGTGCGGGCGCGTAACGGCATCCGATCCCTACCGATCTGGGCGATGACCGACGGATCGGCGACCAGGTTCAGGTACCACTCGGGGTGCCGGTCACGCCCGCCGTAGGAGGCAATCACCACCAGACTGCGGCCCTGGCGTAGATAGAGCAGGGGAACCGTGTGCTCGCGCCCCGAGCTCCGGCCCCTGGTGGTGAGGAGCACCATGTCGTTGTCGACCAGACGCCGCCCGATCATCCCCCCGGTCAACCGGTATACGGCCCGGTGCAGTGAGGACAGCCGCTTGACGGTGGAGTCCCTCACCGCCGGAGTCAACCGGCGTCGCTGAATTGGGCCCAGGGCTCGCTCATGCGGGGTCGATCGTGAGCCCGGCCAGCAGGTGGTTGACCTCGGGTATCAGCTCCTGACGGCGGGCGTGCGCTCCGAGCACGACGTAGAGGCAGAAGGCGCGTCCCGACTCGTTGAAGAAGTACTGGGCGCCCGACTGCCCGGCGATGGGGCGTTGCATGTTGTTGGGGGCGAAGTCGGCGGCGGCGACCCTGGGTACCCCCGATCGTGCGAACAGGGCGGTCCCGACCGACTCGGGGCCGTATTCGAACAACACCACGAGCAGGTCGTCGGCGCTCATGATCTCCACTGCGCCGGAACCGAAGTCGCCCCGGCCCTGGGGCAGGGGAAAGGTGCCGAGATGTACCACGGGTCGGGATGCCCCGGGCGTGCCCGATTGAGGCGCGAAGTCCGCCTCACGCCGGTAGATCTCCGCATCCCAGCCCGAAGGGACGCTGACCTCGATGCCCGCCGACCTCACCATGGCATGCTCATCCCTCGCTGTCCTCCTGCGGCGGCCCCTCCGGGTAGAGGCTGGGATCACCGGGGAGGATCCCGGCCTTGCGCAACTCGGCATCGGCCCGGAACTCACCGTTCTCGAGACGGTCGCGACGGCCCGAGGTGGCATCGGCCAATGCCTGGCTCATCAGCGAGGACACCTGGTCCCACGAGCTCGCCGACCCTTCGCCGATCACGGCTCCCGACGGGCCGTCGACCAGTACGAAGTATGGCGATACGGGGACTTCGTAATCGACCCAGGCATCGGTCGATTGGACCAGGGAAACACCCTGGGGGGCCAGCTCCCGCAACCGCGACTCGCTCTCCGCCTCCGCTCCCTTGGTCACCACCACCAGCCTGGTGTCGTCGGCGCCGATCATGCCCACGCCGGTCCTCAAGCCCTCCCAGAGCCCGACACACGCCGAGCAACCGGTGGAGAGAAAGGCGAGAAGGGTGGAGTGCGGTGCCCCGCTGACACCGACATGGACCGCCGACCCGCTCAGAGAGGAACCGGCGACGTCGGGAGACGCCCCCTCTCGAGTGGGAGCCTGATGCCGGTGACGACGACGGGACGATCCGTCGGAACCGGGCTCGCCGGCACCCAGCTCATGCAGCGCCCTCATCACGTCGGCGTTGCTGCGAAGGAGCCCCACCACCAACAGGGCGAGGAGGATGATGGCGATACCTTCGATGACGAGTACGGCGGTCATCTCACATCAGCTCGTCGGCGGGGCCCGATGAGTTCGAGTTGCGAAGGTAGAAGCGACGGCTTCTGACGATGCCGGGGGTATCGGTCCCGGTGCCGTCCCAATCCCCGGTCACCGCGGTATCTCCCGGGTCGCCGAACAGGAAGGTGGAGTTGGCCACCCCGGTGGTGTTCGAGTTGCGCAGGTACCAGGAGTCATGGCGGTAGAGACCGGGGGTGTCGATCCCGTCCCCGTCCCAGTCGCCCACCAGGGGCCTGTCCGAGGAATCTCCGTACACGAAACTGATGTCGGCCCGCCCGCTCGAGTTCGAGTTGCGCAGGTGCCAGGTGCCGGCACGATGCACCCCCACCGAGTCGAACCCCTTACCGGTCCAGTCCCCGGCCAGCGGAGCATCGCCAGGGTTTCCATAGGCGAATGTGATGTCGGCCACCCCGGTGGTGTTCGAGTTGCGCAGGTGGAAGGTGCCGTCTCGATAGACCCCAGGGGTGTCCACCCCGTTGCCGTTCCAGTCTCCGACGACCGGCCTGTCTCCCGGCCCACCGAACTCAAAGACAATGTCCGCCCCCCCGCCGGCCGGGCGTAGATGCCAGCGCCCGCTGACGAAGACCCCGGGCATGTCCCTCCCCGCTCCGGTCCAGTCACCACTGATCGGGATGCCGGCGGGGAGGGCCGGGGCCGGGGCCCGCTGTTCCAGACAGGCAGCATTGTGGAACCGGGTGTTGTCGTCGGTGGCGGAGGCTGTGGTGCACGAACTGTCCCAGACCCAGGGCGGGGTGCAGGTCACGACCCGGCACACGATCGGGCCGACACAGCTCACCTGCTGGTTGCACTGGCCGTAACGGAAACCGGTGCAGGACGCTTTGCGTAGATGACAGTCGCCATTGGCGCACCCGCAGGTGAAACTGGTGCCCTCCTGACAGCCACCGGAGCAAATGCCGCTGCCGCCACAACCGCAGGAACCACAGGTCGCGATGTTGCAGTCCAGGTAATAGCGGGGCTGTGGCCCGAGCTGGTTGTCGCAGACCCCGGAGCCGTCGGCCTTCCACCAGCCGGCCGGGATCGTCCCCGAGGGGCAGGTGTTCTCCCCATAGATGCTGCAGCAGAACTCGGTGTAACCGTCACAACACAGGTCTCCACAGTCACAGGTCGAGCCGGAGCACGAGCAAATGGCGGCATAAGCGGTCACCGGGCGACTCATGTAGAAGAGTGGGGCCACGGTGAGGGCAGTGGCGCCCATGGTGAGACGACGGAGGAACCCGCGCCGGCTCACCGGCCGGTCCACGATCTCCGTGGCCCGCCGTGCCAGCGTCTTACTCATCGACCAGCCCCCGGGTGGGCGACAGCGGGATGGTTGCCTCCCGGTTGAGTCTCAACCGTTGCGGGAGGACGTTGACGACGGCGTACAACAGGTACACGGTGGCGGCGGAGAAGAGGAGGAAGGCGGCAGCGGTGCCGGCATCGGTCCCGGGCAACCCGACCCATGCGCCAAGCGGGGCCATTGCCACTGCCAGTGCTACGACCGCGGCGGTCGAGTTGAGCACCACGTGCCCGACACTCGGCGGGGTGTCGGGGCTGCCGAAACAACCGCAGCTCGCGATCGGGAGGCCGCTGCGCAAGCCGTATACCACGAAAAGGGCAAACCCGATATAGAAGACGGCGACCGCTACGGCCCAGAGAGGGCCGCCGTACACAACGGCCGCGATCCCGACGATCGCTTCCCCCGCTCCCAGTCCCCGGACCAGGATGTGATTGGCCGGGAGACGAGCAGCCCGGAGAGCACCCACCGTGTACTTGGGCCTGGAGACCTTCATCAGCCCGGCAACCACCAAAAGAAGCGAGATGGAGAGGAACGGGCCACTGAGCAGGTGCACGGCGGCGGATCGTAGCGACGTGTCCACCGGCCCGAACATTCCCCGATCAGACGGTCTCTAATCCGCTCTTGCCCCTCCGCCGACTGCGACGTGAGCCAGAGCCTGCGGACGGCTCCCACTTGAACAACCGGATGGCCAGGATGGCCGCAACCACGCCCCAAAGCGTCAGATAGGCGAGTTGCGGCCAATGGAACTGCGACCCGGCCAAGGTCGGGTCAAAGGCGTCGCGGAACGACTGGGCAAAGGGCTTCAGGGGAAAGAAGTCCCCGGCCAACTCCATCCACCTCGGCGGGTCCTGGACGGGGAAGAAGATGTCGGAGATGAAGGCCACCGGGAGAAGGGTGGCGTTGGTGATCGCCGGGGTCGCCTCCCCGTTGGGGGAAACTGCTGCGACGAACAGGCCGAGGGCGGAGAAGCACCCGACACCGACGAGGAAAGTGAGGAGAGCTGCAGGAAGGGTGCGGGGAAACAGCTGCACGCCATAGAAGACGATGCCGATCGCCATCATCAGGACGACGGCGACGAATGCCAGATACACCGCTGAAGCCACCCGTCCGGTGATGTAGAGCCAGGGCGGGATCGGGGTGCCCCGAACCCGCTTCAAGATCCCATTGTCCCGGGCGATGGCGGTGCCTATCGCCAGGCTCGTGTACGAGGCGGACACCGCAGCGAACACGGCCAGGGCAGGGGTGAAGAACTGGGCGGTGGTGACACCCAATCCTTCGATCACGTCATTGCCGAAGATGGCCGTGAACAGGATGAGGAGCATCAGGGGGAACACCATGGTGAAGAACGCGGCGATGGGCGTGCGCCAGAAGATCTTGTTCTGATAACGGAACTGCTGCCACATGAGCCGTCCCACCGTGGGCCGGGTCGGGGCCTCAGTCTTCACGAGTCAACTCCAGGTAGACATCCTCCAGCGAGGGCCGATCGACCTCGAGATGATCGAGCTCGATGCCCTTCTGCACCGCCCATGAGGTCAGGTCGTGGAGGGCCCGGGTCGGCGATGCAGCCTCGACCTCGACCGTAGACCCATTGACCTTGGCCCCGGCAAGAGGGAGATCCTCGGGTGTGGACCCGGCCGGAAGCGAGAATCGGATCACCGCCCCACCGTCCCTGCCCCCCAGAGTCGCAGGGGTTCCCTCGGCGACTATCCGCCCGTGGTCGATGATCGCGATCCGATCGGCCAGCCGACGGGCCTCCTCCATGTAGTGGGTGGTGAGGAGGATCGTCTTGCCCAGGGCGGTCAGACTCTCCAGGATGCCCCAGGCCTGGCGCCGGGCGGAAGGGTCGAACCCGGTGGTCGGCTCATCGAGGAAGATCAGGTCGGGGTCGCCGATCAGCCCGAGGGCAAGCTCCAGACGACGCTGCTGACCACCGGAGAGGGTCTTGACCCGTGCGTCGGCCTTCTCCTCGAGGCCGACCATGGTGATCACCTCGTCGACGAGGAGACGACTCGGGTACATGGCACCGTAGACGGCCAGCGCCTCCCTGATGCTGAGCTCTCGCTCGACCGACCCCTCCTGGAGGACTATGCCGATCCGTTCCCGATACGCACGCCCCCCGGTCGACGGGTCGAAGCCGAGTACCGAGACCTCGCCTCTGTCGGCGGCCCGATGACCCTCGAGGATCTCGACGGTCGTCGTCTTCCCGGCGCCGTTGGGACCGAGCAGGGCGAAAACCTCGCCGGCTTCGACAGTCAGGTCCACGCCGTCTACTGCGGCCACATCGCCGTAGTGCTTGATCAGGCCCTTCACCTCGATGGCCGGCATTGGTCGGATGCTAAGCCATCCTGAGTGTGGTTCGGCTTTCAACTGCGTCTCTGGCAGGATTCGGGTCCATGGCAGCCGAATCGACACCAATCGGGCCGGTCGTGGTCGGTGTCGACGGGTCCGAGGCGAGTCTGATCGCCTTACGACACGGGATCCGGGAAGCCGGTTGGCGCGGTGTCAGTCTCCATGTGGTGCACGTGCTCAACGTGACCCCGGCAGTCCTGCACCTCCGGGGAGACACCACGATCACCACCAGGGAACGGGCGGAGAGCGACCGGGCCGAGATCTGGAAGCTGGCCAAGCCGTTACTCGACACCGCCGGCGTCGAGGTGGTCAGGGCCGAGCGAGACGGGGAACCGGGGAAGACTCTCATCGCCTACAGCGAAGATGTCGGAGCTTCGGTCCTGGTCGTCGGCCCCCGAGGTCGGGGCATGGTGGAAAAGCTGTTTCTCGGCTCGACCGCCGAGGCAGCGGTGAAGGCGGCCACTTGCGATGTCCTCGTGGTCAAGTCCTCGTAATCGGGCGATCACAGACCGCCCAGCATCTGGTCCACCGGTGCGAAGTCGTCGATCAGGGGCCTGGAGCCATCCACGAAGCGGGTCAGGTCGTCGCCGGTGATTCCCTGCTCGATACCGCCGCGGGAAGCGATCGCCGCCTCGACCCGACCGATGTCCATCGGATCGTTCGACCCGGCCAGGACGAAGTTGCCCCCCTGGTTGCCGGCCAGGTACTCGGCGGGGGCGAACAAAGCTACGTGCTCGAAGACCTCGGAGAGGCTCGCCGCCTCGGCCCTGGCAAAACGGAGCTCGGCCCGGTCGATCACGTTGACCGTGTAGATCCCGCCTGGGGCGAGACGATGGGCGATTTTCTCCACGAACTCGACCGTGGTCAGATGCCAGGGGACGGTCAGACCGGTGAAGGCATCTCCGATTACGACGTCTACCGAGTCTTCCGGGATCTGCTCGATCGACCTGCGAGCATCGTCGATCACCACTTCCGCCGCGTCGCCAAAGCCCAGGTCTCTCCGCCCGATGTCCACCAGCGAGGCGTCGATCTCCAGGACGAGATGCCCGGTGCCGGGGCGGGTGGCGTCCAGATAGCCGGGAAAGGTGAACCCACCGCCCCCGATGGAAACGACCTCGAGCGGGCCCGGGGGCATCTCGGTGTCGATGAGGTCGACCATCACCCGGATGTAACGAAACTCGAGGTGGGTCGGGTCGGCCAGGTCGACATAACTGTTGTGGCCCCGGTCGAGGACGAGAAGCCGCCCGGTTGGCCGCTCGGGGTCGACCTCCACCACTGCACAGTGATAGGTGGTCTCATACTGGCACGGGCCTTCGATGACCAGCACCAACGAGACGAGCAGGAGGAGAACGCCGACCGATCCGGCCATGCCCCACACCCTGCGCCCGACCCACAAGGTCACCCCGAGGAAGGTGAGGGCGGCGCCGACGACGATCACGATGGGACGGGTCGGGAAGGCGGCGATCAGGACGAAGCCGGTGGCAAACGTGCCGAAGATGGCCCCGGCTGTGCCGATAGCGGAGTACGTGCCCACCACCGAGCCCGTCTCCTGCAGTGAGGAGAGCCGGATCTTGACCACGATCGGGGAAACCGCCGAGAGCACGGCGGCCGGGGCAAAGAAACCGAGGACGGTGATGGTTACGATCGATAGCGGCCCGGTCGAGGCGGCCGGCCCGACGAGGTCGACGATCAGGGGCGATGCGACCGCAGTGAGCCCCCCGGCCACGAGCAGGGGCCCGAGCAGGCGGCGGGGGTCGACGCGGTCGGCGGCCCGTCCCCCGGCCCAGGCGCCCACCGAGATCCCGGCCAGGATCACGCCGATGATCCCGGTGAAGACCTCGAGACTGACCCCCAGATAAGGGGCCAGGAGTCTCCCGGCCAGGATCTCGAGGACCAGGATCGCCGCCGAGGTGACGAAGACGAGAGCTCGGGCGAGGAATCGTGGCAAGGGGCGGAGTATGCCCGAGGACGCCCGGTCCCGAAGGCGATCGTCGACGGCGAACGGCTATCGTCGGCCCCGATGCCAGTGCCGGTCTCCTCGGCCGAAGACTTACGAGTTGCGGTGCTCGCCCCAATCTCCTGGCGGACACCACCGCGGCACTACGGCCCATGGGAGCAATTCGCATCTCTTCTCACCGAAGGCCTGGTCTCGCTCGGAGTCGACGTGACCCTGTTCGCCACGGCCGACTCGATCACGAATGCCGATCTGGTCGGGACCACTCCCACCGGATACTCCGAAGATCCGAGACTGGATCCCAAGGTCGAGGAGGGGTTACACATCTCGGCGGTCTTCGAGCGGGCCGGGGATTTCGATCTGATCCACAACAGCTTCGACTTCCTGCCGCTCACATACAGCCGGCTCGTCGACACTCCGATCGTCACCACCATCCACGGGTTCTCCTCCGAGCTGATCCTCCCCGTCTACCAGAAGTACAACGGCGAAACCCACTACGTGGCGATCAGCGACGCCGACCGGCATCCAACCCTCGACTATGTGGCAACGATCCATCACGGCATCGAGATGGATCGATTCCACCTGAAGCCCGAGCCCGGCGAGTATCTGCTCTTCTTCGGGAGGATCCATCCGGACAAGGGGACGGCCACCGCCATCGAGGTGGCCAGGGATGCAGGTCTGCCGCTGGTCATAGCCGGGATCGTCCAGGACGCCGGGTACTTCGACCGAGCGGTCAAACCGCACCTGGACGGTGAGGGCGTCACCTACCTGGGCGTGGTGAGCCGCGAGCAAGGGCCCCAGCTACTCGGCGGCGCCAGGGCACTGCTGCACCTGATCGACTTCGACGAGCCGTTCGGGCTCAGTGTGGTCGAGGCCATGGCCTGCGGAACGCCGGTGATCACGCACAGACGGGGCTCGATGCCCGAGATCGTTCAGGAGCGAGTCAACGGGTTCATGGTCGATACGGCCGAAGCGGCGGTCGAGGCCGTGGAGAACGCCGCCGGTCTGGACCGCAAGGAGGTTCGGGAGACGGTGGAGAAGCGATTCAACGCGGCCCGGATGGTGGACGACTACCTATCGGTCTATCAACGGATCGTCGGCACCTAGCCGGTCAGACGACCGAGCAGATCGTCGATGGGCAACGTGGCTATCCGGGTTGCCTGATCGGAGAATCCGTAGGGCAGGACGAGCAGATCGCCGTGGACCAGGCTTCCACAGGAGTAGACCACATTGGGCACGTATCCGTCGCGTTCCTCCTCGTCGGGCACCAGGATCGGCTCGTCGAGGTGGCCGATGACACGACGCGGGTCGTCGAGATCGAGCAGGATCGCCCCGAGCGAGTACTGACGCATCGGCCCGACACCGTGGGTGATGACGAGCCAACCGGCGTCGGTCTCGAGGGGTGACCCGCAGTTTCCGATCTGAACCAGCTCCCAAGGGCTCTTGGGGACCTGGAGTCTCTCGGCGTCGTTCCAGAAGCGAACCGTGTCGGAGAACATCACGTAGTTGCTCTCGTTGTCGTAACGGGAGAGGGCGGCGAAGCGTCCGCCGACCTTGCGCGGGAACAAGGCGATCCCTTTGTTGATGGCGCGGATCCCACCGAGGGTCCTGATGCGGAACGACACGAAATCGGCGGTCTCGATCAGCTGGGGGAGGATCTGGAAGCCATCGAATGCCGTGTAGGTGGCGAAATAGCGAACCGACCCGTCGTCCTCGGTGAATCTCACGAAGCGTGCATCCTCCATGCCCTGGCTCTCGGTCGGACCTGCCGGGAAGATGACCCGTTCCGAGAGCCGGGACGCGGGGTCGAACTCCAAGGCATAGTTCGACGATGCCAGCCAGTGGATGGCCCTGATGGTTTCGAAAGCGATCGAGCGATCGGCCACCCGGCGGTCTTGTTGGAGAATTGCAGCCTCAACCTGCTCGATGGTGAATTGGTCCTCGAGCGAGTCGAGTATGGGGCCGGAGATGTCGTTCAAGGCACCCAGCTCCATCAACCTGCTGGTGAAGAATCCCCTCTCGTAGAGCGACGGCGTCCGTCTGCCGGTCCCGGGCTGGGGGCCCGGGTCGTCGACCCTTGGCTCCCCGTCACGGCCGATGATCCCGGATCGGAACTCGATGCACGAGATGTGGCCCTCCCCGATGGCGCGAAGACTCATGATGAACCGGAGCTCTCCGGCATCGAGACCGGATTGATCGGGTGCCGGGACGATGGAGGGATTGTTCAACGCGGCGGCTTCGATCGAGTACTCGTGCGTGAAGTAGGCGCCGATCAGCATTCTTCGATCGAGGGACAGGTCTTCGGGGAAGTCGATGTGCTCGACGACATGCTGGAAACTCCTGTGAAACACCTCGGTCATGCTGTCATGCCGGCTGACGAACGCACGGTGCGTGGCAGCCAGGATGTCTGCGACTTCGGATTCCGCAAGGTCGAGGACGCGCCCGATGATCATCTCCGCCCTCGACTGCCCGTTGGGGAAGACGTGCTCTCCGGGCAGAAAGGGCTTGGTGATGACCCGAACCGGGTCAGGAAGGAGACATGTGCTCGTCCGCGTCACAGCGAGGGAGCTCATTTCGTGAATTGTTGAACCTCTTGCCAGGATCCCCGCCCCTTGTTCCCCCGACCCGTGATGCTATCCCGGCACCTTCTCTTATCCAGGGATTCTTTATCCGGGGTGTGGCGGGTCGGCTAGTGGAGCCCGGGCGATCTTTGACGCCTGCTGCAGCGTGCTCAGGGCGGCAAGGGTCGACTCCGCTCCCTGGTTGAGGTTGGGCCCGCTCGGGGTCACGCCGTCACAGCATCCCCCGGTTTGGAAGTCGTAGAGGACGACCTTGCTGTCATTGGCTTCAACCAGCCATCGAGCGGCGCTCAGCACGCCGTCTCTCCATTTGGTCTCCCCGGTGAGTTGCCATGCCCGGCTGCAAGCGTCGGCCATGGCGGCGGTCTCCAGCGGCTGCTGGTCGTAGCCGGGCCGGGGCTCGCCCGGAGCCCACCCTCCCACGGGTGTGAAGCTGAAATGCCCGTCTCGGGTCTCCGTGGCGACCAACCAATCGAGAAGGCCCAGGCCGGATTCGATCAGGTGGTCATCGCCGAGGGTGGTCCCAGCGGCCAAGAGAGCCTCGGGGAAGCGGGCGTTGTCATATGCGAGCCGGGGCTCCGGCCACGGCCAGTTCGGGTCAGCGGAGACATGGAGCTGGCCGGCCCATCGCATCAGCGACTCCCTGGCTCGGGCATGATCGGGGTCTCGGACCAGCACCTCGGATGCACCCAACACGGCGTAGGCATTGGAACGGGGCGATTGCGAGACAAAGTCCAGCTGACGATCGAAGAGTTCGAGAGCGGTGCGACTCATCCAGGTCTCAGGCCCCAGCGCGACGGCCGTCCCCAGACTCCAGATCGCCCGTCCCTGCGAATCGTCGGACCCGATCTCATCGGCCCAGGACCCGTCCGCGCTGCGCCGGTTGTGGAATCCGCCCTGGGGCAGGGCCGCGTCCTCCACGAACCTGAGGTAGACCCGTCCCAGCCCAACCAAGTCGAGGGAAGGGTGGGGCTCACGACTGACCACGATGAGGGCTCGAGCGTTGTCATCGGTGCAGTAGCCGTATTCGAGACGGGGCGTCGTGTAGCGGGCATGCTCCCAGACACCCACGTGATCGGTCATCCGCCGCAGGTGCTGGAAGCGGGGTGATGGGAGGGAATGGAACACCAAGGGGCCAGGATCCACCGGCGAGTACGACCGGGTCATCGTGTTCCCTCGGTCCGTCCTCACCCGACCCGGGCCAGGCCGTCGGGTGATCGCCTGACCGGCAGTGCGGCCACCGCCGCCGGGCGATCGATGAGTGTCGAGACGATCGATTCGTACTGCTCGGCCACAACCGGCCAGTGCAGGGTTGCCCCGATGGAGGTCGCAACCTGGGCCATCCGGACCGCGACGCCGGGCTCTGTCAGAAGAGCTCGCAGCGAGCCTGCCATGGCGTCGGGGTCCGAGTGAGGGACCAGTGCACCGGCTCCGGTTCCCAGCATTTCGACGGCGTGAGGGAAGTCGGTGGCAACCACCGGCTTGCCGGCGGCGATGGCCTCGACCAGCACCCCTGAAGTGACCTGTTCGGTGGACACGTAGGGGAGGAGTGCTATGTCGGCCCGTCGGATGGTGGAGACGAGGGCATCGGTGTCGAGATAGCGGCCGTCGAACTCGACGACATCTTCCAGACCGAGGGCATGGGCCTTGGCTTTCAAGCCCTCCAGGTAGGCATCGCCTTGGGCCGCCTGCACCTTGGGGTGCGTCCTGCCGAGGATCAGGTACCGGGGCAGAGGCCGGATGTCTCTCAGGGCGGCAAAGGCCTCGATGGCCGTTTCCAGCCCTTTGCCCGGGCCGATCAGACCCCAAGTCAGGACTACGGGACGGGCGGAGCGAGTGAAGGTGGGTCCGGCCAGACTTGCCCTCGCCCCGTGGGGGACCATCTGCACCTTGTGCGAGTCGACCTCATACCTGTCGGTCAGCCGCCTCAGGGCGGTGTAGCTCATCACCACCGTCCCCCAGGCCAGGTCGACGATCCTCTCCAGGATCTCCTTCTGACGTGGCGTCGGGTTGCTGAGGACCGTGTGAAGGGTGACGATGGTGGGGATCTCGACCTCGACCATCAGATCGAGGATCTCTTCTCCATCGGGCCCGCCATAGATCCCGTACTCGTGTTGCAGGATTACGGCGTCGTGGCGATTGAGTGCCGCCGCAGCCATCCTCAGCGAAGCGGCGTCCCCGTTGAAATGCTGGTACTCGACCTCGGGGCGTGCAGACGTGAGCTGGCCCTCGACCAGGTTCACCACGCCCAGACCCTCCTCCGATCCGCGGCTCGCCGCCATGGCCCCACGCAGGGAAGCGGTGAAGGTGGCCAGACCGCATGCGGTCGGCGGGTAAGTGCTCACGAATCCGATGGAAGGGCGGTTGGCTTTGGTGTT
>Ga0326597_10007703_pt1 | contig 14610 bp, 15 predicted proteins | sample RVTome_12_FD_203789 | JGI IMG/M metagenome (GOLD analysis project Ga0326597, IMG submission 203789) | Soil microbial communities from uranium-contaminated site in the Upper Colorado River Basin, Wyoming, United States - RVT100D185 | ecosystem: Environmental > Terrestrial > Soil > Contaminated >... | reverse complement strand
CGCAGAAGCTGGTCAGGATCGCAGATAACGGCAGTTCCTCGGTTTCGTCCTGCGCCTGGGTGTCGACACCGCCCCCGACCAGGGTGGGGCGCAACAAAGCCGAAATGAAGATATAGGCGACGAACAAGATCGTGAGCAGCAAGCCAGGCACGACTCCCGCGAGAAAGATCTGCCCGATCGACTTCTCGGTCAGGATGCCCCACACGATCATCAGCACACTGGGTGGAATCAGCATACCCAAGCAGCTCGAGCCGGCGACCGCGCCGAGCGCGAATCCTTTGTCGTAGCCATAGCGTTTCATCTCGGGATAGGCAATGCGGGAGAATGCCGCGGCCGAGGCGATCGATACGCCGGTGACGAACGAGAACAGCGCGTTGCCGAGCACCGTTGCAATGCCAAGGCGTCCAGGCAGGCGCTTCAGGCCGCGGTTGATCCCGCGATAGACATCGGTGACCGCACCTGATTTTCCTATGAATTCACCCATCAACATGAACAGGGGAATGACCGCGAAAACATAGTCGCGTAAAGCCTCGTAGGCTGTACTGCCGAGCATGTTCGCGACAATCCGCATATCGCCCGTCACGATATAGATGCCAAAGGCGCTGGTGATGCCGAGCGCGATCGCGATGTGCACGCCCAGCGCGACCAATACCAATAGGCCAACGATCAGGGCAGCGGCGGTAGCGGAATCGAACACGGCGGCGGGTATTCGGATTGAACGCGGCGTTTTTTTCCGCGAGCGCCGTTATTGCTTGGACACGGGGCGGAAGCTCGGATCTGCAGCGTCCGCGGTCGCGTTAGTGCTTTCCGGCCGGATGACGTCGAGATACGCCATGACCAGATAGTTGACGATGGCCAGCGCGCTGCCGAACAGAATCATGAAGCGTGTCGGCCAAGCAGGCACGCGCAGCGCGCCCTCGCCTTCGAACTCGCCGCCGATCCAGGAGTCGATGGCAAGGCGCCACCCGCCCAGATGATGAGAACGAAGAACACGACGCCGAGAAGGTAGCCCAGTGCCAGCGCGGCACGCCGGGCCCAGGGCGCAAAGCGGTCGACGAGAAATTCCGCCGACAGCATCGACCGGCTGCGGATGGCGTAACCCGCCTGCAGAAACACAATAATGACAATGGAATTGGCGACGATCTCTCGCACACCCTGCAACGGAACATTGAAGACGCCGCGCCCGACGATGTCGGCCATGATGATGAAGGTCAGGATGAAGGCCCAGGTCGCGGCCATGACCATCATGAACTTGGCGATCTGGTCACTGAGTCTTCTAACCGACATGTAGCCTTCTACGGCGCACGCGTGGGATCGCCATCGGCTTCCAAGACACTGGCGGCCGGGACCAGGCCGATGACGAGTTTTCGTTTCACGACGAATGCAAACGCCGACACCTGCTCACCTGCCCGCTGAACGCAACCGACGCAAATCGGCATTGCGCCGGCGGATGCGACCATCGTGAACGTAACGTCAGGGCTCCTTCCTTACTTGACGACGTAGCGAACCGGCCACGTGTAGCCGTGTTTCTCGGCCGACTCCAGCACCGTGTTGAGCGTCTTGACCACCGGCAGCCCCTGCTTCTTCAGTGTGTCTGCATGGGACTGCGGCCAATCCTTGAGCGACATCGCCCATTCTTTGCGCACGCTGGGATCGAGTTCCTTCACTTTGGCAAGACCGCCCTTGAGCTTTTCGATGTCTTTACCATAGCGCTCCTTGTTGTTGGAGCCAGTCTTCTCTTCGTACGCGTGCGCGACTTCGAGCAGGATCGGCTGGACGTCCTTGGGCAGACGGTTCCAGGTGTTCTTGTTGATGGTCAGGCCGTGCCAGGTGATGGAGCCGAATCCGATCAACGTGTAGTGCGGTCCCGGCTCGTAGAGCTTGAGATTGACCCAGGCGCTGGGAAACATTATCCAGCCTTCATAGACGTGCGTCTTCATGCCCGTGTAGGCCTCGGGCAGCGAACCTTGCACCGGCGTGACGCCGGCATAACGCAGCCAGTTGAGGTTCAGTCCCGCGCCAGCGATCTTGACTCCTTTCAGGTCCGCGACCTTGTTCCACTCGAACGAGGTGCCGAGGTTGTAACCGCCGTCGGCGATGCGCGCGAGCAGCTTCTGGTTATACTTCTGCTCGAACACTTCGGTCAGGTGCGGAACCGCCTTGTAGACGTCCTGCGCCACCTTCAGGCTGATCGTCGGATCCATGGTCCCAAACGGCAGCATTACCTGGAATGCATGCAGCGGCAGCTTGGACGCCTCGAAACAGAAGCAGAATCCGCCGATATCGACGATGCCGTTCTGCACGCCCTCGAGCGTCTCGGTCACTTTGACGATGGAGCCGCTATAGCCTTCGACCCACTCAATCTTGTGTTTGGTCCGCGCCTCGACCTGCTTCGTCAATTCGGGCTGGAAGAAGTCCTTCATCAGGCCCGCGTAGACCACGCCTGGCGGATGACCGGTCGCGATACGCAACTTGATGGTCTCGGCGCGCAGCGGCGCATTGATCCCGATTGCCCAAACCAGTGCACATGCGCTTGCCGCCAACAAGATGCGTTTCATGATCTCCCCCGTTTTATGAAATTCCGAGGCTTTACCGTTGAGTGCGGACCGTTGCGCATACAGGCGAGCACCACCGCGGCGCGCCCAAACCTCGCTGCCGGGAGTGTCTCCAATCTGCTCGCGGGAGTCAATCGTCGAGTCACCCGCGGGATCACCGGTCTCCGGGAGCCGGTTTCGAGCGCACCATCAGCACCGGCGTCGGCGCCATTCGCAACACTTCCTCCGCATCGCTGCCCATCAACACCCGCTTCATGCCGCGGCGCCCGTGCGTGCCAAGCACGATCAGGCTCGCATGCCATTTTTTCGCCTCGTCGACGATGGCGTCGGCGGCGCGTCCACCGTAGGTTTCGACCAGCGACGTCTGCACTTTCACGCCATGTTTACGCGCGTGCGCCGCGCCTTTCTCGAGGATTTTCCTGCCTTCCTCAGTCAGGACTTTGATCAGGTCGCCGAGATCGTACGATATCTCCGGAGTCCTAATCAGCGCCAGGTCATCGACCACGTGCAGCAAACGTAGGGACGAGCCCTGAGATTTCGCAACCTTCACGGCTTCCCCAAGCCCGAGCTGCGCGGTCCGGCTACCGTCGAGAGGCACGAGAATTCGTCGATACATGATTGCTCTCCATTTGTTTGCGTATAGTTGTTGCCGAAAGTTTCCAGACCTTCAGTTACGTCGTGATATTAAATCCAATGCAGCCAAGCAGGTTAGTTACATGCACGACGGCACGCCGCGCAAACGGGGCGCTGAATACTGTTCCGCCGCACCATTCAACGAGCAAGCCGTTACAATCTGACTGGCTTCTTTTATACTTATCGGACCATCAAACCATCCCGGTGAGCCTCATGCCCGACACCATCGACACCATCACGACGCGCTACTCCCCTCTCGCTCCGCAGGACATGCTGGACGAGATCTTCTGGAAGGATGCCCGAGAGCCTGAGGATGAACGACTTTGGGTACCTATCGGCCCTGGCCGTTGGTCGCGGCCGCTGTGTTTCAACGTCAGTCAGGGCTATTGGGTCCACTTGACCAAAGTGACGCAGGCGGGTGTCATATCGCGCCATCGCCATCCCGCCCCTGTTCACGGTTTCGTTTTGGAAGGACGCTGGCGTTACCTCGAACGGAATTGGGTCGCCACAGCAGGCAGCTATCTGTTTGAACCGCCCGGCGACGTACATACATTGGTGGTGGATGAGGGTGACACCATGATCACGCTATTTCACAATACCGGCGCGCTGCTGTATTGCGATGAGCAAGGCAAGACCCTCGGCTCGACGGATGTGTTCGACCGAGTTGCGGCGGCGCGCAAACATTTTGAGTCGGTTGGCCTCGGCTCCGACTACGTAAAGCGGTTCATCCGTTGAGGTGCAGTTCGCCTGCTGAACTGGCCCAAGGAAAAGTCGATTCTGTACGCCTCGGTTTCTCATCGCTTCGCTGAACGCACGATTCCCCATCGCCAGGGACGGAAACCAGGAGACAGAGGATGGCACAGATCGTCGGCGTGTATCAGACCGCCCACACCCCGTTCTGCTATCGCAGGCCGGAAGACTGGAACCGCGTCCGCAGCACGCGCCCGATCCGCGCGGACGTTCCAGTCGACGACCTAGAAACGAACCAGCGCAAGTACGCACGCGTCCAGAAAGGCTTCGCCGTATTGCGACAAAAACTGGCGGACGCGCGCCCGAATGTGATCGTGATTTTCGGCGACGATCAGCTCGAGTGCTTCGACTTCAGCAACTACCCGGCCTTCTCGATATTCGTCGGCGCCGAATTCGCCGGTGTCCTTCCGGGCGAGCGAGCGCCGGCCGGCGGGATGCAACCCGCGGCGCCATCCGCGAAGGTACGGCTCACGGGCCACCCCAAGCTGGCAGTCGCGCTCCTCACCGGATTGATGAAACGCGGAATCGACCCGGCGTTCTGCATGGACATGCCGAAACCGGAAGTGGGCATCGGCCATGCGGTCATGAACCCGGCGCATTCCTTGACGGACTTGCGTATACCCATCGTGCCGATCCTGATCAATTGTTTCTACGCGCCCCAGCCCACCGCCGCACGCTGCTACCAGTTGGGGCGCGCGGTGCGCGAGATCGTGGATGAATATCCGGACGACTTGCGCGTCGCGCTGATCGGCTCCGGCGGCCTGTGGCACACGCCCGGGAAGCCCGCAGCATGGCTAAACGAGGCGTTCGACGAGGCACTGCTCGGGCACATGGCAAAGGGCGACATCAAGGCGATGGCGGCGTGCTTCGACGACTACCGCATTCAGGATGGGGACTTGAGCCAGGACATTGGGATGCGCGGCGAAGCAGTAACCGGCATGCCGGCATTCGGTGGTCCGCAGGGCGGCACGCGCGAGACGTGCAACTGGATTGCGGCCGCCGGCGCCGTCGAGGGCAGCACCGCGTCGATCATCGACCGGGTACCGATCTATGCATCGCCCATTAACGCGGCGTTTGCCCACTTCAATCTGTAGCATCCGAACGAACCTCAGCAGTCGCGGCACAGATCCCACGCCAGCAGTCTATCGCTAGCGCCGGCCGAATATTCGACCTTACGGGTACGCGCGAATTGACCTACCTCTTCTGCGTCGCATACCATCGCAAGCATACTAGTCGCGCAGGATCACACGCCATGCTCATCGCCGATACCCACGTGCACATATTCACCGACGATCGCAAGAAATACCCGCAGATCCGGGACACCGCGCGCGCCGGTTCGATTCCGACGATAACCGAGATAGGTCAAACCGAATGGCCGTTGACGACCATCGAGAATCTCATCGCGCAGATGGACGAGTCGGGGGTGAACGTGGCAACGCTGGTGCAAGCCTACTTCATCTACGAATACGACAATCGGTATACGATCGATGCGGCTCTCGCGCATCCGCATCGCTTCACCGCCGTAGTCGTTCTGGATCCGCTGGATCCCAAGTCTCCCGACGAGCTTAGCCGCATGGTAGAGTCACAGCGTGTGACGGGCATCCGCTTCATGCGCGGCCGGCTGCCGGAAACCTCGCTCGGCAAGCCGGAGACCTTCCCACTTTGGGCACGCATGCAGGCGCTCAAGATTCCGCTTGCGATCGGCGATCGCATAGGCGACATTCACAATGTTCGCAAAGCGATGGATCGGTATCCCGACGTGAAGGTCGCTATCGAGCACTCGTGGGGTCACACGGTGGGTGCGCCGCCGAATTACGACATGCTGCAGCCACTTTTCTCGTTCGCCGCCAATTCCAACTTTTATATCAAGACCGCCATCAACAACATCGCAGCAGCGCGCGATGGCGGCGGCACGCCGCAGCAGCTCTATTCGAAGCTGGTCGAGGTGTTCGGTGCAAAGCGCATCATGTGGAGTTCGAACTATCCTGCGCACCCAAGATTTGGCAACATCAAGTCGCGCCTCGAAGAATCGAGAAAGGCGCTCGCGCACCTCAGTGCCGACGAGCAAGCCTGGATTTTTGGTAAGACAGCGGCTGGTTTCTATCCCGCCCTTCAGTCGATGGCGTGACGCCTGAACCAGCGAATAATTCTGGAACCCACTCCCGCGCCGGACACTGCTAGCGTGCGAGCGCGGCACCTAAGTTACGGGCGAACTCTTCGAGCATTTTGTCCGCCTTGCTTCTGATAATCGGCTGACCAAACTCGCCGATCTTGCCAAGCACAGCGAGATCGGTGTCGATCCGAACGCGCGTGCCCGCCTCGTCCGGCAAGAGCGTGAGATGCATCCGCGCACGGATGCCGCCAGCAAGGCGACGGTCGTTGGCCTCGGCACGCATGCGCGCGCACCATCCGACGCGATCCTGCTCCTCGATGGTGATCGTGCCCTGAAGCGCGAGACGGATGGGACCGACTTTCACTTCGAGGCCGCCCCGGTATACGTTGTCGCTCACCGCCTCAACGGCTCCTACTCCCGGTACGCAATCGCTGACGGCTGGAACGTCCATCAGAAAATCCCAGAGGCGCTCGCGCCCGACAGGAATCAGGCACTCCTGCGTGAAGGTCACCGCAGCGCCCGCCGCGCCGCCTCCCACGCTTGGCTGAGCGCGCGCCCTACCATCACCGCGGTCATCTCGCGCTTGTACTCGGCCGATCCCCGGTGATCGGTGAGCGGATTCACCTCGCCCTTCGCTGCCTCGCCAACGGCGCGTAGGAGGCGCTCGTCGAGCCTTCCATCCGCGAGCAGAGCTTCTGCCGCACGTGCGCGCACTGGTGTCGGCGCGACGGAACCGAGCGCGATGCGTCCCTCGCGGCAGCGCTCACCGCCCGTATCCAGCGTCACGGTCGCGGCGACCGATACGGTCGCATAGTCCTCGGCGCTGCGCGGCAGAAACTTGACGTATGCGGCGCCGCTCGCCGCAGGCAGTGGCGGCACGCTCACAGCGGTGACCAGCTCCCCTGGTTCGAGTACGGTCTCGTAGTAGTCACGGAAGAACGCGCTCAGCGGCACCTCGCGCCGGCCGCCGGTGCGCCGGATCTCGGCCTTGGCGTCGAGCGCCATGAGGGTCACCGGCGGGTCCTGGTTGGGATCGGCGTGTGCGAGCGACCCTCCGACTGTCGCCATATGGCGAATACGCACCGTCGCCACCTTACCGTACGTCTCTGCGAGGACGGGCGCGCGTTCCTTCACCAGCGGCGATACCTCCACCTCACGATGCGTAGTCAGCGCGCCCAGCCGAATCTCGCCTTTGCTCGCCTCGATCCCGCCTAGCCCTTCGACATCACGCAGGCTTACCAGACAACCGGGCTGCACCAGGCGCTGCCGCATCATCGTGACGAGGGCTGTGCCGCCCGCGATGACCCGCGCCTCGTCGCCATGCTCACTGAGCAGGGCGAGCGCCTCGTCGATGGTGCGCGGCGTCTGATAGTCGAAGGAATTCATGGGCGCTCCTGCTTGGCAGCTGCCTGGATCGACTCGACGATCTTGTAGTAGCCCGTGCACCGGCAGAGGTTACCGAGCATCCAGTCGCGGATTTGCGCTTCAGTCGGATTCTCCACCGTGTCGAGGAGCGCCTTGGCTGCGACGACTTGGCCGGGAGTGCAGATCCCGCACTGGAAACCGCCGAAATCCACGAACGCCTGCTGCACGGGATGCAATCGCTCGTCACTGGCGAGCCCTTCGACTGTGGTGACCTCGTGGCCGTCGGCAAAGACGGCGAGTGTGATGCACGAGCTCACCATCTTGTCGTCGAGCAGCACGGTGCACGCGCCGCAGACGCCCACACCGCAACCTTCCTTGGAGCCGGTGAGCGCGAGATCGTAGCGCAAGCAGTCGAGGAGCGTGCGGTACGTGGGCACCTCCGCCTCGCGGGCGGCGCCATTCACGGTAATGCAGATCTTGCGTGTCATGATCGTTGCTTCCCTGCTTTGAGCGCGAAGTAGATCTTCTCCGCGGTGATAGGCAAATCGAGGATGCGCACCCCACATGCGTCGGCGACGGCGTTGGCGATAGCCGGCGCCACCGGGCTGGTACTGCCTTCGCCGATGGACTTGGCGCGGAACGGTCCAGGTCCCACCGGATCCTCGAGGAGCACGGTCGTAAGCGGGGGAATGTCGCAGATCGTCGGCAGCTTGCACTCGCCGAGATTGAGCGTACTGATCCGCCCATCTTCGGTCGGCAACTCCTCCATCAGCGCGTACCCGAGCCCCTGAATCAGGCCACCCTCGATCTGTCCCTGGTGGCCGATCGGGTTGATGATGGTGCCCACGTCGTGCGTCGTCGTGAAGTGCCGCACGCTCACCTGGCCCGTCTCCGGATCGACCGCGACTTCGGCCACCTGCGCGGTGAACGCGGTGACCGCTGCGTGCGACTTCGCATCGAAGAAGTACGATGCCTCGAGCGTGCGTCCTTCGCGCGCCACAGCCTGTGCGATCGTGCGAACCGAGCCGCCGGGCGTGCCGAGCTTCGCCGCTTCCGCCGCGAGCATCTCCTTGAGCTTCTCGGCCGCGTGAGTGGCGGCCTGCCCGCCCGTGTGCGTGACACGGCTGCCACCCACGCCGGAGTCCGTCTCGAAGATGTCGGTGCTCGCGGCTTCCACTTGCACTTCGTCGAGCGCGAGGCCAAGCACTTCGGCCACGACCTGCCGGAGCGTGAGGTGCGCACCGGTGCCAGTGTCTGGCAGTCCGATCAGCAGCGTCACCATGCCGTTGGCTTCGAGTCGCACGCGTGCATTCGTGAATCCGACGCCGATATGACGATGAGTCATCGCCACGCCGCGCCCGATCCATGGTCCCGGTTTCGGCGCGGACCAGTGACTCGCCTCGAGCGCGGCTGCAAGCGTTTCCTGCGCGCGCACGTGCTCGAGGTGGTGGCCGTTGGCGAGCAGATCGCCGTCCCCGAGCAGGTTGCGCCGCCGGAATTCGGCCGGGTCGAGCCCGAGTTCCTTCGCCATCATGTCCATGTGCGACTCGCCGGCGAAGATCATCTGGGGCTCGCCGGGGGAACGCGCGTGGCCACAAGGAATATTGTTGGTGTAGACGCAATAGGATTCAATGAGCAGGTTCGGAATGCGGTAGACCCCGGCGCCCATGCTGGCGCCGCCCAGGTGCACCGAGAGCGCCGGCTTGAACGCGGCGTAGGCGCCGCTGTTGAAGAGCGCCTTCACCTGCCGAGCCACGATCCGACCATCGCTCGTCACCCCCGTGCGAAACGTGATCACCGAGGGGTGACGCGGGTTGCCCGCCATCAACTCTTCAGCATAGCGCATGACCATCTTGACCGGCCGGCCGGTCACATGGGCGAGGTGGTACGCGAGCGGCAGATCCATCAGCGAGCCCTTGCCGCCGAAGTCGCCGCCGATCGGCGTCAGGTTGACCCGGATCCGGTCCTGCGGAAGCTGTAGCGCGAGCGCCATCAACTCCTTCAACCGGTGTGGCATCTTGTTCGACGCCCAGACCTGGACTCGTCCGTTAGCGTCGATCGCTACAACGCCGGCATGCGGCTCGAGATACCCCTGGTGCGCGAGCTGTGTGCGGAAGCTGTGCTCGAAAATGCGGTCGGCCTCGCGGAATCCGGCTTCGATGTCGCCGAGCTTGAAGCGCAATACGGATTGAACATTCGCATGGGGCCGCTCGGCCGGCGCGCCGTCGTAAGCCCCGGGGTTGTCGTGCACGACCGGCGCATCGCTGTCGAGCGCCTTGGTGAGATCGATGATGGCGGGCAGATCCTCGTACTCCACGTCGATCAACGCGAGTGCCTCCTCAGCGACCTCGGGATCGGCCGCAGCGACGACAGCGACTTTTTCACCGATGAAACGCACCCGGTCCCGAGCGAGGACCGGCATGTCGAACATGCGCCGGCCAACCAGCACGTCGGGCATATCCGCCGCCGTGAGGACTGCCAGCACGCCGGGCAGCGCCCGAGCCTTCGACGTGTCGATCCTGCGGATTCGCGCGTGCGGCAATGGACTGCGCAACGCCTTGCCCCATACCAATCCGGGAAGTGTCACGTCGGCAGTAAAACGCGCGGCGCCAGTTACCTTATCGGCGCCATCGCGCCGAGCGATAGGCTGCCCCACAATTCGGTGTGGCATCGAAGATCCTTTCTAGAGATTCACGAGCAAGACGCGTCCCCGCGCCGAGACGGGCGCAGCGCTTCAGCCATTGGCCTGTGCCAATTCCGCAATTTCCGCAATCTTGTAGAGTTCCTGGACGTTCTTACTTAACAGCCGCTGCTTTGTATCCGCTGGAAGATGGCCGAGGTCGCGTGCAATGATTTCGCGCGAATTGGGCCAAGTCGAATTGGGGTGCGGGTAGTCGTTCGACCACATAATGTTGTTCGTACCCCACTGCCCCAGCAGCATTTTGGAAGGCGGATCGTTGAAGAACGTGGCGTAGATCTGGCGGTCGAAGTATTCGCCCGGATTCAATTTCATCTGCGATTGCAGCGTGCCACGGGACCAGTACTTGTCGAACTGAGACAAGACGAATGGCAGCCAGCTGATTTCGTTTTCAACGAGAACGAGCTTCAGGCGCGGAAAGCGTTCCAGCGCGCCGCCGGCAATCAGACCGGACAGCGCGTTAGATGCATAGAGGAGTTTGTCACTGACTACATACGGTAAATATATATGGGCAATTCGCGGAGGAGACTTGCGCGGGAATGCATACGGTTCGCCCGTCAGGATATGCAAGCTTATCGGCATGTCCAAATCCTGCGCCGCGGCCCACAGTCGGTCATAGTGATCACTATGAAACGCAAAATCGGCGGGGGGCGCTTGCCAAACCATTGCACCGCACAGGCCCGCCTTTTTGCAACGCTCCAGTTCTGCAACGGCATTGGCTATGTTGAAGCACGCTAGATTGCCTATGCCGAACAGCCGTTCGGGTGCGGCCGCACAATACTCAATGATCCAATCGTTGTAGACGCGAAAACAAGCCTCCTGCAACGGGGCATCGGTCAATCCATAGAGGTCAAGGCAAAAGCTCGGGTAAAGAACCTCCCCACTGACGCCATCCTCGGCCATTTCAAAAACTCTTGCCTCTGGATCATGGCCACCGGGGCGCGCCTGGAACTGGCCGCCCACCTGCAGTTCGGGAAAGACCGGCGCGTTGTGCTGGAAGGCGCGCGGCAACCGTTTTTTCCACAGCTGCGGGTCTTCTATGACATGTGAATCGGCGGAAAAAAGCAGCTCATCACTCATTGTATGTCGCTCCATTCTGCAAGAAATCGACCGAGCACAATTGCTTTTCCAGGGTTTACCTAAACTGCATTGGTGCTTGCCATGCGCCATCCGTTCGCTGGAAAACGGTAGGCAAGCGCCCTACTTCATATAGTCTTTCTGCCACTGCTCGAATTCGTCGGTGCGGATCACCTGGCGAGTCAGCTCACGACCGGCCTGCTGCGCCTGTAGCTGGTCCGCATCGCCGCCGTCCTTGAGAAATTTCAACGTGTCATAGATCGACTTCACCGCCACCAAGTACGTCGGGTTACCCAACATGATGATCTTGACATTGTTGTCCGCGCAGAACCGGGCATCGTCCTTGACGCCAGGCGGCGGACCGAGAACCGTGATGGGAATATTCGGTGCAGCTTGGTGAGTGGCCTCGATGTCCGCTTTGCTCTTAACTCCGGTCAGCATGAAGGCCTCGGCGCCAGTCGTCGCATACGCCTTGATACGTTCCACGGCATGCGCGCGATCCGCGCGCCATGTAGCTGTTCGAGCCACGATCACCGTGGTGGAATCAGTGCGGGCGGCCACGGCGGCTTTCAGCTTGCCGACTTGCGTCGCGATAGCATTCAGGCCCGGGTCCTCGACGCCGAACTGTCGAGGAACCACATTGTCCTCGATCTCGATGGCCGAGACGCCGGCAGCTTCCAGTTCGCGCACACAGCGCCAGACATTGACTGCATTACCGAAGCCGTCCTCGGCGTCCACCATGATCGGAATATCGGTGTTGCGAGTTACCCGGCGGACATGGTCCTGCACGTCGGGCAAAGTGGAGATGACGACGTCGGGGGCAGCGAGATTGGATGCCTTGCCGACCGACCCTGACAAGACCAAGAGGTCATAGCCGACGATCTGGGCGATACGTGCCGATAGCGGGTCGAAAATATTGCCTGCGAGGGTGACAGTCGATTTACTCAGTAGCGCCCGGTACATCTCATTTTTCTTGGACATGCGTCCTGCCCTTCCCGAATTATCGTAACGGTGTCGTGACGCTTGGCCACTACGCCCTGCCATGATGGCAGCACGGTATGCGGATAGCCAGTTGTTGGATCATAGGACAAGTCGCGCTGGAAGTGCAGTCTTGTACGCGTAATCGCCGCGAGACCCCTGCGATCGGGACGGCGCTCGCGCCGAGGCCGCAACATGCACGCTCGCCATTTCGGGCCCCTGGCGGCCAGCGCCGACAGCACAGAGGGTAATATGTACCAAAGCGAGCCCGTCGATAAGGAGGAAGCCGCATGGAATTCGGACTCACGTGGGGCAAGCTGGACGAATGCGTTTGCTGGGCAGGAAACCGATGACCCTGAAGCGCTTCGAGGCCCATGCGCGCAGCGTGCGCAACCTTCTAGAGGGCAAGGATGCGGAGTACGAACACAATGGCGCGAAGCACGCGATCCGCTTCATGCTCACCGAAAAGGGTTACCGCAACCTGCGCGATCCCATCCCGATGTACATCGCCGGCTACGGCCCCAGGGCGCAGGCGCTGGCCGGGGAGATCGCCGACGGCCTCACCACGCACATCCCGCGTGGGGGTAGCCTGGAATAGCAAGGAGCTAACTCATGGACACGGCAATTAAAGCGGAGTGGTACGATCTCGACGCTGTGGACCGGAAGGGATTTCTCGACTGGCTGCACGGGCATCATTTGCCGAAGTTGCAGGCCCAGCCCGGCCACATCTGGATCGGTCACTACAATCGCGCGCCGCAAACCGGCGCCTCCAATCCACCGCGATACCCGACCCGGGTGGATACCGACGATCCTAACGTTCCGCGCGGGTCCCAGTACCTTCTGGTGACGGCCGCTGCCTCACCCGACGTGTTCTTCGATCCCAAACTTGCCGCGCAGACGGATACAGAAACTGCAGCCCTGCTCGCCAAGCGCAAGGAATACCGTTTCTGCGTCTTCATCGAAGAGACCCGGGTGAGCGGCCCCGACTGGTACCGCCATTTACCTGGCACCGGCGCGCCACCGGCGATACAGCTCGGCAACTACCAGACTCGTGACCAGACCGACGATGTAGACCTCTCTATGTGGTACCGGACGATGAAGCTACCGCAGGTGACGCGGGCGCGCGGCTGCATTGGCGCACGCAAGCTGGTCTCGATCGTCGGCTGGGCCAAGCACGGCATCCTCTACGAGTTCATGGAGATGGGGCCGAACGAGGAAAACTTCGAGCAGCGCTTTCGCGACGTCGGCCTGAACGAACGATGGACCGGTCGCCACGTGCTCAAGATTGTCGTCCATGCACCCAATGGCCCGCATGCCGGGCGCCGTATTTGGCCGCCGGTATTGAACTAACGAACTCTTTTGAGGGACGCGCATGGCAGCTCATTTTCCGCATCTCTTCAGCCCGGTGCGTATCGGCCTGCGCGAGGCTCCGAACCGTGTCATGCGCCTCGCTACGCTGACCAACAGCGTACAAGAGGGCAAGGTCACCGAGCACACCCTCGCGATGTACCGGCGCCTCGCGCGCGGCGGCAGCGGGGTCATCGTCACCGAAGGCATGCGCGTCCATCCCAGCAGCACGGGCCATGGCCACAGTCTGCAGCTTTATCAGGACGGCACGGTGGACAGCGTGCGCCGGTTATCCGCGGTGGTGCGTGACGAAGGCGCGCTCATCATCGCTCAGCTTAATCACAACGGCCGCCAGCACCACGGCACCGGTTTTCCCACACTGTGGGCACCATCGGCCATCCCGTGCCCGCGCAGCGGGGGCATGCCGCATGCGATGACGCGCAGCGAGATCGCGGAACTCGTGGAGGCATTCGCCGACGGTGCCGCACGCGCGCGCGACGGTGGATGCGACGGCGTCGAACTGCACGGGGCGCAAGGCCACCTCATCATGCAGTTCGTCTCGCCATTCAGCAACCGGCGCGACGACGAATACGGCGGATCCGTCGCAAACCGACTACGCTTTCCGCTGCAGATCATGCGACGCATACGCGCAAAGGCCGGGCGCGATTTCATTCTGGGTTATCGCCTGGGCGTGGAGGAATTCACGCCCGGCGGCCTGGCCATCGCGGACGTGGTCGGCTTCACGCCGCTGCTGCTCGAGGAAGGCCTGGTCGATTTCCTCTCGCTCACGCAAGGCAACTTCAATTCGCTCGACAGCCACTGCCCCGACAGCCATTACGCGCCGCTGGCTTTCATCGACCTGCAGGCACAAGTGAAGGCGGTGGCGGGTAAAGTGCCCGTCGTATCCACCGCCCGCGTGCAGACGCCTGAGCAAGCGGAATCGATACTCGCGTCAGGAAAAGCCGATCTCGTGGGTATGTGCCGCGCGATCGTCGCCGATCCGGAGTGGGCGCTGAAGGCACGCGAAGGGCGCGGCGACGACATCCGCCGCTGCATCTTCACCTGTGCATGCTGGGGGAGCGGCAAGCGGCTCA
>Ga0326597_10007702_pt1 | contig 14610 bp, 11 predicted proteins | sample RVTome_12_FD_203789 | JGI IMG/M metagenome (GOLD analysis project Ga0326597, IMG submission 203789) | Soil microbial communities from uranium-contaminated site in the Upper Colorado River Basin, Wyoming, United States - RVT100D185 | ecosystem: Environmental > Terrestrial > Soil > Contaminated >... | reverse complement strand
GATCTGGCCGCCACCAGCCCGCTTAATTTTTGGAATCAGAGCGGCAGTGATATCAACTACACCGCCGGTAATGTGGGGATTGGCACTGGCTCACCAGGAGTGTTACTCCATGTCAACTCTGCCAGTGACACCGATATTTTCCGCCTGCAAGATTCGGACGGCACTTGTGATTACAATCCAGAAGCTGGCTCTGTAACCGTAACTTGTTCATCGGACGCCAGATTAAAAACTAACATTCGTGACGCTTCACCCACGCTGGAGTATTTGAACGACATTGTGATCCGCGACTACGAAGTAATCGCCAGTGGCAATACTTTGACTGGCGTCATCGCCCAAGAAATGTTGCTCACTCATCCGGAACTGGTTGCCATTAATGAAAATGGTATCTACATGGTCTCGGAGGTGAGCTCCTGGAAACTAATTAAGGCCATTCAAGAGCTGAGCAGTCAAGTCAAAGCTTTTTCCAATAGCATTACCACTAATGCCGTTAGTACCCAATCGCTGATTGCCGACAGCATTACTGTCGCCGGCCAGTCTCTGCGTGATTATATTCAAGCTGTTGTTGACCAAACCATTGCCAACTTACCGGAAAACTCTTTGGGTGGTAATAGCGAGCTCATCTCCCCTGTTCCCGGCGAAAATTTAATAATTAAACTCGATGAAACAACTGAAGGTAAATCCAGCGTGTTGCAAGTTACCAATGAAGCTGATCAAGCGGTGCTGACCATTGATAATGACGGCAGCCTGAGTACTTTGGGTAAACTAACAGCCAGTGAAATCGAAACGACTGGCCAATCAAAGCTCGGTGAGCTAACTGTCACCGGTGACGCTACAGTTTCTGGCACTCTAGTCGCAGATGACATCCGAACTCAATCAGCTACCGTTTCTGGCACACTAACCGCCAATAACTTCGATGGCACCTCTGCTCGGCTCGCCTACTTGGAGGGTCAGATTGCTCAATTTGAAGAAGTTAAGGCCAGAACTCTCGAGGTTACTGAAGCCACTGTCTCCGGCACACTTTATGCTGATCGCATTAATAACTTCGACCAACTGGTTGCCAACGCTTTTGAGCAACCTTCATTAATTAACACTATTCTCGGCAACGTCAACCAAGTTGACCCCTTCAATGGTTTTGACCTAAATGCCGCTAATGCCCAAGATCTTAACCTGGATTTGGCTGACTTGGAGCTGGAGGTTGAAGACGTGGCTATCAATGCCTCGGCGCTATTTATCAACGACTACTTCAAGGTCAATGGCGCGGGCTTCGTGGGTGGCTCGCTGGGTGTCGGCCAAAACTTGGTCGTTGGTGATGGCATCCAGATCGGCAATGGCGCCATTGCTTACCGACCAAGCGTCATTGATGAAAATACCGTTTTCTACATTCAGCCGGAGCGAATCGGCACGCTGTCGCTGTTTGGAAATTTATTGACGTTAACCGCCGATGGTCAAGTGACTATCGATGGCGACCTGCGAGTGGCTGGCACGGTAGACATTGCCGGTGAGGCTAGTGTCAGTGGCTCGCTACTCACCAACTTACTCAAACCGCTGGATCCCAATCAACCTTTCCAGATTCAACTGGCTGAAGAGGCTTCTCAATCTGGCCAAGTCAACAATTCCAGATTTGAGATCATTGACCAACTTGGCACCCCAGTTGCCACCATCTCTGCCTCAGGTGCCGCCAACTTCTCCGGCGGTGTCGGAGTCGATACCGGCAGTATCGAAACTACCAGCCCGGGCGTCTTTGTCACCACTAAAACCGCTGGTAAAGCCTACATCCCGACTGGCCTGACTCAAGTGATTGTCCGTTCCGAACATATTACCGCAGACACCCTGGTCTATGTCACTCCATTGGGTAGCACTAACAACCAAACACTTTATGTTAAAGCCCAGACCGCCGAAAATCCCTCAACCCTAACTAAAGAAGGTAACTTTATTGTCAGTCTGGATTTTCCGTTGACCCATGTAGTCGAGTTTAATTGGTGGATCATTCAGTAGTTATGCTGTGAAGTCGATCATTCACCTCACTCACAAGCATAAAACGCGCTGGCCACGGGCGAGCTAATGCCGCATTTGGCCGCACTTTCCTCAATATTCGTATCGGAAACATTTTCTAGCAGAGTGTAGAGAATATAAGCATCACCGCCGCTGGTTTGGGTATAGTTAAAACTGGCTGGCAAAGACTGCATGTAAACTACCCCATCAGTGCCACTGGTGATCAAACTGCCGCTACAGGCAACCGTTTCGGGAGCGTCCGACGTTCCGCAACCCAAAATCGCCCCACTGCCATTGTCCTCTGGATAATATTGGTAATCGTTGTAAAACAAACGCAGGGCATTGCGCAGTTGAGTTAGGCTCGCCTTGGCCTCAGTGTCTCTCGCTCGCTCGCGAATACCCAATAAGTTGGGTAATAAAACGGCGGCCAAAATACCAATAATCGAAATCACGACCAGTAGTTCGACCAATGTAAAACCAAGTTTGTTGGGTTGGTTAAATTGGTTAATCAGTAGATTGAGTCTTTGTTTCATAGTTGATCAATAGCCAATTAAAGTCTCCAAGTTTATAAATTACTCAATTACCAATGTATGCCCGGCACTCGGATCAGTATTGGTGCTGGCAATACCGTAATTGCAAGTCCCAATAACACAGTCTGTTCCAGAATAAACCATCACAGCGTCATCTGCATCTTTGGTCAAAGCTTGGTCATTTTCATTTTCCAAATAAGCATAAAGTTGAAAATAACTGCCATTTGGAGAAGTATAGTAGTAGTTAAAGTCACTCGGATCAGCTGGCAATACGTTCATATAGAGTGTTTCAGTCGGGTTGTCGGGGTCTACAAATGGGTCGCCCCAAGCCTGACCGGCAATGCCAGCATTCCCAGTGGAAATGGGATATTCTCCCTTGTCGTTGTAATAAACTTCTAGAGCTCGAGTGATGTTTTGCAGGTCAGTTTTGCGTCGACTATCTCGAGACTTAATCTGGGAAGAACTGAAACTGCGCAAACCAATCGTGGTCAGAATCGCCAAAATGACGATCACAATCAACAGTTCAATCATAGTAAAACCAAGGTTAGTGCGCCGATTTGCCTTGCTGAAAAGTTTGTTTTTATTCATTTTACGTTCTGCTAATTCTTAACTAACTTTACGCTCTGCCCCACTGACGTTCAACTCCTATCGCTCACAGCGCAGGCTCAGTGGCACGTCTTGCTCGGTACATGAACCGGTGCAACCACTAACTGCAAAGCATTCCTCGTAAGTGGCGTAAGTAGCCGGACAACCAGCGGTGGGCCAATAATCGTTGGCATAGCAACTACACACCCCATTGGGCGAGATTACCCAAGCTCCATCACTACAATCAGCTGGTGGCGTCGGGGTCGGGGTGGGCGTTGGCGCGGGAGTCGGTCCGGCTGATTGCTCCCAACCGCTACCCGCTAAAGTTCCACCCATGGCAATCCCAAAATTATAAGTCGGATCATCCCAGTAACAACCGTTGGTGGCATCACAGCCCATGCTCTCGATATTGGGATCGTTGGTGTTTTCTAGTTGTACCAGCACTCGATAACCACGACATTCGTTGCCACCCAGTGAGAAATAAACATAAGGCTCCTGATCCTGAGGATCACAAGGGATTTCTTTCAAGTAAGGGGTCAGCGCACTGCTTCCACAAGTCTCAAAAATAGTCAGGTCGGGATAACAAGCATTGTCATTATAGTAGTCTTCAAAAACAACCCGCAATTGGCTTAAATCATCTTTGCGCTGAGCATCTCGGCTACGGCTTAGTTGACGAGAATAACCCGCCAGCAGAACTGCCCCCAAAACAGCAATTACTGCTGTGATAACTAAAATCTCAATCAAGCTGAAACCGCTGGGCTCTTTTCTCAAGAAAAATGAAGTTAATTTTGGGTTTTTTTGTTCTTTCATTTGGTGATTTTTTACTCTATGCTTTACTTATCTATTATTTATTTTTAATTACAAACTGACTACTATAATATACTAAAAATGCCTGAAAGTTCTTTCGCCCTCCGTTTTACCAACAAGCTAGCTCAGTGGAGCTTAATTAGTTTGCCGGCACTCTCCCCGCTGTTGGTTATTCCCTACACTCGCAATTTGATCGTCAACAGCAAATTTTTGCTCATTTTGATTGTTCTGTTCATCATTCTGATAAGTTTTGCCATCAAAACCCTGGTGCAAAAACGCTGGGAAGTGGCTATCTCTCCGCTGACTTTACCGTTGATTCTATTTGGTTTGGCTGTTGTTTTCTCTACCTTTTTGACTGGTAGCTATCCAGTAGAAAATTTATTGGGATTTGGCGGCATCTACTTGAGCCTGGTCTTAATTAGTTTATTGGGCAGTACTTTGATCAAGGGCGATTACACTCTCAAAATTATTAGAGCTTTGACCTGGGGTGGAGCGCTATTGAGTTTGTCGATGTTTCTCCAACACTTTGGCTGGGGTCCAACCAAATTAATTAACGCCAGCTCTAATTTCAACCTCCCTCATAGTTTAATTTTTAATCTGGCCGGCTCGTCTTTTGTAGCTATTCAAGTTATGTTTTTGGCGCTGGTGGGTTTCATCGGGCTGATTGCCAGTAAAAAGAAGCTGGCTATTCAAGATTGGTTGCTGGGCGCAATTAACTTGGCAGGTATGGGGTTGGGTGTCTGGTCCATTTTACCCGGCCGGGTGGCCGCTTTCACCCTGACCTCTTTTACAGCCAGTTGGACGGTGATGTTGCGCAGTTTGGAGTCATGGCAAACAGCCCTCATTGGTCATGGGCCAGCCGCCTACGCCAATGCTTACGCCAGGTTTAAGCCACTTTGGACTAACGGCCAAGCTTATTGGCAATTTAATTTCAGCAATGCCAACATGACTCCCTTAACTTTGGTAGTCACTTTGGGGTTAGTGGGTTTATTCGCCTGGCTTTTCCTTTTTGTCCAGGTTATCGGTCAGTTAAAAACTACCAGCAAGGATAGCCAACCATTACTTTGGCTTTTAATCGCTTCTTTTGTTCTACAGTTATTGTTACCCAGCAATTTGGTGATCTTGGCTATTCAAATTTCTCTGTTAGTTTTCTGGGTAGCGGCCAATCAAAACCATTTCTCACTCCTGCGTTTTAGAACTGTGCGCTGGCGTCTTTATCCAGCTAAATTAGAATTTATTAAAAAACTAACCAAAAAAGGTAACTGGTTTGTTCAAATCAGCGGAGTGCTCTTATTCTTGGTGGCTGGCGGTCTAATTTATGGTTTGGGCCGAGCTTATGCCGCCTATTACTACATCTACCAAGCCGATTTGGAACTAGCCGCTGGTAGAGGTGTCCAGGTTTACGAAAATCAACGCCGAGCAGTGACTGCCAATCCTTACTTGGATAACTTACGTCGTGATTATGCGTTGACTAATTTGCAATTGGCTGTAGCCTTATCCAATAACCTCGACTTGAGTGAAGCAGAGCGTCAACAAGTAACACAACTAATTAATCAAGCTATTCGTGAGGGCCGCGCCGCGACTTTACTAGACCCGAACGATATAGACAACTGGCTCACGCTAGCAGAAGTGTACCGAAACCTGATCGGCGCGGCCGATGAAGCTGGCACCTGGACCGTTAATACCCTCGTCAACGCCGTTCAAGTTAACCCAGTCAATCCAATTATTCGTTTGCAGTTGGGTCAATTGGCACTGCTTGATGAAAAACCCCAGGATGCTAGCTCTTTCTTTTTGCAAGCAATAGAACTCAAGCCCAACCTACCGGCCGCCTACTATCAGTTGGGCGTGGCTTTCCAGCAACTAGGTCAACTAGAAAATGCGCGCACTGCCTGGCAAGAAGCTCTACGCATCCTACCGGAAACTTCGGATGATTATCTAACGCTCAGTCAACAGTTAGAGGATTTGGAGGAAACTTTGCTAGCCAATCCACCCACAACGACTGAAGTAGACGAGCAAGAAAACACCACTCCCAACGTCACCGAGCAAAATGTTTCTCAACAGGAAAACGACGTGGTTAAGCCCGGTGAAGATGCGCAATTAAATTAACTCGACAATTTTTTGCACCAACTTGGATAAATTCTCTCCTGTAAAGCCACTAAAAGGCAAAATTTTTTGATTGGTCTTTTTGAAACGCCGCTCTACTGCCGAAATCAACTCCGGTGAATAAAGATCAATTTTATTCAGCGCAATAAGCGCTGGTTTTTTGAGCATTTCCACCTTTCCTGCCCATTCTGCCTGCCCTGCCCGCTCTTTCTCTCCAGTAGGCTGGGCGGCAGGTAAATCCTTCTGATATTCTTTAAGTTCCGTCTGCAATTGCTGGTACTGCCGCCAAACAAGTTCTGCTTTTTGTTCATCGGTCAAGTTGGTATCCGACAATACGTTTTCATCTAAAAACAAAACAAAAACTAACGCACGAGAATTTTCAATGTGGCGCAAAAAATCATGACCCAAACCTTTGCCCTGGTGAGCGCCTTCAATCAAACCAGGAATATCTGCCACTACCAAGTCTTTAGCTGTCTGATTTTTGTCGAAAGTCAAGATTCCTAAATTTGGTTCTAGGGTAGTGAAAGGATAATCAGCTGTTTTGGGGTTGGCACGGGTAATTTTAGTCAACAGGGTAGATTTGCCAGCATTGGGCAAACCAACTAAACCCACATCAGCCAGCAGTTTTAACTCCAGTGTAATAGTTTTCTGTTCCCCGGACATACCGCGCTCAGCGGTGCGGGGAGTGGTGTTGGTCGAGCTTTTGAAAGCAATGTTGCCCCGTCCACCAGCCCCACCTCGGCAAAGCGCTACTCGCTGACCTTCCTTCGAAATCTCGGCCAGCTTAAGCCGCTCCGGCAAAGACTTAAACTCAGCCGTCAACCAGACTACCGTACCCAGTGGCACTGTTAGAATTTTGTCCTCACCTTTGGCTCCAGTTTTTTGGCGTGCTCCGCCTTGGCCACCCGATTGAGCAGTAATTTCTCTGACTCCGGAAAAGTGCTGGAGAGTATTGTGGCTTTTGGAACCAACTAGAATTACACTGCCACCGTCACCGCCGTGCCCACCGTCAGGTCCGCCTTTGGGGACATATTTTTCGCGACGAAAAGAAACACTACCATCGCCACCCCTGCCAGCCTTAATCGTTAGAGAAACCAGGTCAATCATGAGGTTATTATCTCATGGAAAAATCAGAAAAATTAAAGATGAAAACCCTTAGAAATTGCCAGCGGCCAATCAAGCAACTTATCTCAAGAAACTTAGCGGATTGAGAAGTGCTCCGCCCTGACGGATTTCAAAATGCAAGTGGACACCAGTAGATCGGCCGGTAGAGCCCATTTGACCCAGCAAATCACCACGATTGACTCGTTGACCCACTCTGACCTGCGTCACACTCATGTGGGCATAAAGAGTGACATAGCCATTGCCGTGATCGATCATCACTCGGTTGCCGTAACCAGAGTTGTCCACCCAACCGGCAGTTACCACCACTCCAGCATCAGCGGCCAAGATAGATCCACCGCCACGGTTACTAATATCGATGGCCTTGTGATAAAACTGATAGCCCTGACTGATTTGACCTGAGGTTGGCCAAATAAATGCTCCTGATGCGGAAACACTGCCAGCATCTGGCGTCAAAACCCCCACTGTCGTTCTAGCTCGCTGAGCGGCGGTGGCGGTAGGCTTAACACCTTGTGGAACCATCAATGATTGACCTATAACCAACTCAAAAGTCTCGTCATTCAAAAACTCGTTGAATGGGTAGTCAACAATCACCTGGGCTTGAGCCTCATCCAAACCGTAGCGCTTGGCAACAGTGTAAATTGTCTCACCTCGAGCTACTTTGTGGCGCACGCCATCGACCGGCAAAATCCGCAAACTTTGGCCCGGATTAATCTTGGCTGTTTCACTAAGATTATTTTCCCAAAGAATCGTTTCTACCTGCAAACCATAACGGGACGCAATGCTGGACAAGGTTTCCCCCTCTTCCACCAAGTGAGTAATGATCTCGCCACCACGATACTGCTGAACTTCTTCTGCCTGAAGGGTGTAAAAATCGGGAGCATAGGCAGTAGCGGTGTTAAGAATTGGTCCAACAGCTCCTTGGGGTTCCTCATCGCCCTGCTGTAGAATCAGCGGCCCCACGGTAATCAGTAAAAAGACCAAGCCAATGGTACCAAAATGCAGGAAAGGCCGAGCGTAACGGCCACGTTTGCGGTAAAGTAAGTCAACCAACACATCTTTACCCACTTCCAGCCTGGAAAACCAACCATAACCTCGTAGTTTGAGATAAACATTCAAGAAATTGCCGTATTCGCTCCAATCCTTGAACATCGCTGGTCGACCGGAGAAGAAAAAGCGCTTTAGCTTCATAAGGAAACTTATTGTAGCAAGTTTATCCCGTCTTGAGGCTGGCCAAAAAGTCTTTGTTGGCATCAGTGCGCTTGAGTTTATCAATTAAGGTCTGGGTCCGCTCGTCTTTATTGAGCATATCCAACATCCGGTGCAAAGTAATCACCGATTGATAAGCCACCGAGTCCATCATTAGATCATCGCGCCTGGTGCCAGAACGTTGAACATCAATAGCCGGGAAAATACGTCTTTCCGCCAATTCGCGGCTGAGGTGTACTTCTTGGTTACCAGTACCTTTAAACTCCTCATAAACTAAATCATCCATCCGTGAGCCGGTATCCACCAAGGCCGTGCCGACAATCGTCAGTGAACCAGGTACTTCAAAGTTGCGAGCCGCACCAAAGAATTTTTTGGGTGGGAAAAGCGCCGCCGGATCAAAACCGCCAGACAGTGTTCTGCCGGAGGTAGGCATGGCCAAGTTGTAAGCCCGAGCCAATCTGGTAATGGAATCCAGCAAAATCAAAACATCCTGGCCACTCTCGACCAAGCGTTTAGCCCGTTCCAGCGCCAATTCTGCCACGCGCACCTGGTCTTGGGCTGACTCGTCAAAGTTGCTGGCCGCTACTTCACCCTTGCCTTTGGTAATCTCCTTGATGTGACGCTTGATGTCGGTTACTTCTTCAGGCCGCTCGCCTACTAACACCGCCATGACGTGAATCTTGGGGTTGTTTTGGGCGGCGCCGGTCGCAATGTTCTTGAGGATGGTGGTTTTGCCTGCCTTGGGTGGTGACACCAATAAACTGCGCTGACCCTTTCCGATCGGCGCCACCATGTCGATAATTCGCAAGGCTAACGGTTCCTTGCCGATCTCCAACTTGATCTGTTCATCAGGGTAAACTGGGGTTAAATTAGCAAATTTATTGCGCTCGGACTTCATAAATTCCTCCACCGGCATGTCATTGACACGATCTACCTGGAGTAAACCCCAGTAACGTTCATTTTCTTTGGGTCGGCGGGCTGGACCTTCCACCATGTCGCCTGGTCGCAAGCGAAAACGGCGCAGTTGAGAATTAGAAATATAAGCATCTCGGTCATCTTCGGCAAAAGCCACGCGCAAAATGCCGTGTCCCTCACGAGAGTTGTCCAAAATACCCCGGATCACTTCTGTATCCGGCTCGGTGCGCCTAACTGGCGAGGTGGTAACTGACATAGGTAATCTGCCCTTTCTTTTTTAACTTAAAGTTAATTTTAGAATTGCTAATTTGTTTGAGTGGCTGGGTTGGTTGTAAATAGTAATCACGATCGAAATCAACTACACAGGGTTGGGAAAACTTTTAAAAACACATTGTTGAGAAGAACAGCGGTATTATGACAAACAACTCTGATTTTGTCAAAGAGAGATCTTAAGCCAAAAACTTCCTCTAAAAAGCGTTGAGTAGAAGTTCGGCAGCCTGCCCAACCGACCGAACTTCAACTCAACGCTTTGGTCGCAACATTATACAATATCCTGACCACTTTTATCCATTACTGAACATTTTCCACTATTAATACCTAGTTTACCACACCCGATAAAAATGCTATCTTTAGTTCATCTTATTGAGGCTTGCCTCAAAAAAGAGTCAGCAATATTATTTGTGGTTTATCCAGCGGTAATATTGCGCCGATCCACCTTGTTTGTAGTCTGCCTGCCATGTTACGGACACTACAAACAGGTGGATTTTTTATTTCCTCAACTATAACTCTATTTTTGCCACTTTGTCAACCTATAAGTATAATTAATGGAAAAATAGTATGTCTTATATAAAAAATATTTAGGTAAATTCAGAGTTAAAACAAAACTTTTCAACAGCCTTTGTTTATTTGGCTATCAATATGGAAAACTTGGGAAAACCGGTGTTTGAGAATTATAATAGCAAGTCGAGCTTTTGCAACACTTCTCTAACCGTCCGGGCGTTATCTCGAGAAATAATTTTGGTAAAGCCCAAGCGCCGCGCTTCTTTAATGCGCCGTTCTAGATAGTTGACTTTGCGGATCTCGCCCAATAATCCCACTTCACCAATAAAAACAGTTTTTTGGGGTATTTTTTTACTCTTTAGTGAGCTGGCTATGGCTACCGCCAATCCTAAGTCCACTGCTGGTTCTGTTACTCGGAAACCACCCGCCGCACTCAAGAATACGTCATTTGTGCCCAGTGGCAAGCGAGCATGCTTTTGCAAAACAGCGGCCAGCACTTGAATCCGCGATAGCTCAATACCTCGACCAACACGGCGTGGCATGGCCAACTGCGAATTAGTCACCAGCGCTTGCACTTCGATCAAAAGTGGCCGAGTGCCCTCCATCACACACGCCGTAGCGCTACCTGGCACACCGGTTTCTTGGTGTTCCAAAAATAATTCGCTCGGGTTGGGCACTTCCGCCAACCCATACTCCACATGTTGAAAAACACCAACCTCGTCGGTAGCACCAAAGCGGTTTTTCAAAGCTCTTACCAGGCGCAATTGGTCTGATCGCTCCCCGCTTATCTCGATAACTGCATCCACAATGTGTTCAAGCACTTTAGGGCCCGCAATCACGCCCTCTTTAGTAACATGGCCCACTAGAAAAATGGGAATGTGCAACGCTTTGGCAGTTTGAGCGAGCCGTTCGGTGCATTCGCGCAACTGGCCTACACTACCACTAGCACCAGTCAGCTCCTGAGTGCTCATGGCTTGAATACTGTCCACTATCACCAGCCTGGGTTTTTCTTGGCGAATCACTTCAATCAGCTCGTCCACGTCCGTGGAAGAAACAAAAGCTAAGTCTGTTAGCGCTTTAGCACTAACTTTGGCTTGGGCTGACTTGGTTTTTTTTTGGGCTTTCATTAAATAGCGGTTAATGCGGAGAGAAATTTGTCTGGGGCTTTCCTCACCGGCGACATAAAGTAGCGGCCAACGATTATCACCTTTGGCCGACTGCCCACTGCCAGCGGTAGAATTTTCAATTAACAAGTCAGTCGCCACCTGCGTTAACAGTGTTGATTTACCAATGCCCGGTTCGCCGCCAATTAAAACCACCGATCCTGGCACCAAGCCACCGCCCAACACCCGATCCAACTCCGTGAAGGTGGTCGAAAAGCGCTTTTTACCCACTTCTGCGAGCTCCACATCTGGAAAAAAGGTCAAAATTTCACCACCAGCGCGCAAGTTAAGTTGTTTACCGCTCGCTGTGGTTTCTTCCACCAGTGTGTTCCACTCACCGCACTCCGCGCAACGCCCCTGCCACTTTGGGTAAACCGCACCACATTGTTGGCAATTGAAAGTAGTTTGTTTTTTGACCATTGGTTTTTTCAATTATTATTCAATTTTAAGCTTGTAAGCTTGCACCAAGTGTAACACCTAAGCCTTTTGTTGGTTTTGTCGAACCAGCAACTTCGTCGTCGAGGTCTCAGGATTATGCTGATAAACTACCCGCACCTCTCCCCCTATCAGCCCCATTACCCTCGCTTTTTCCTCAAGATGCTCGGTGTGAGACGAAACCGCCAAGATTTTAGGCCGCAGGAGCTTGATCAGTTCTTCCCGTCGGTGAGCCAAGTGAAAGTCTTCAGGCAAGATAAAAACCGCATTGGCCAAGTGCCAAGCTGACAAATTGGCTTTTCTGGTTTCTTGATTATTAACTGGCCGGTCAACTCCTTTAATCACTTTGACGCGCCGATCGGTCTCCAAACCAATAATTAAAACATCGCCAACTGCTTTGGCGGCACCCAAAAAATTACGATGTTCCTGATGTAATACATCAAACACACCAGTGGCCAATATTAGCGTGCGATTTTTTTGGTTTGTGTCTTGAGCCAGTCTGACGATAGTCTGATCAATATTCATGACTGAATTGCTTTCTTGTAGAGTAACCGCCAATTATTAAAAATTTTTTGTCGAGTTTTGGCGGGGTGAAAAAAAGCACTTTGGCGATCGGCTCTTTGCCGGCCGTGCCGCAACGTGCGCCAACCAACTTGCACTAACATAGCCAACCAGTCAGCAGTAGTCAAGAAAAAATTATTATCAAGCTTAACCTTTTTGGTCTCTGCTTTGGGCAACTGCCAATTGAGCAAATATTCTCCCACCCAAGGATTGGCGCGTAAGAAGCGCTGCCGGAGGTAGTGGCGCTCAAAAACCCAGCGAGCTTGCAAAATCTCATAGGCCTCATAAACGGTTTGCTTTTGAACCGGCAGCGCCAGCCTCTCTTCTGTTAACCAAAAATTCAAATCCCAACTATGACTCAAATCCCCGTCAGGTAGCAACGGCCGACGACCCCGCTTGGCAGATTGAAAAAGTAACCACAATCGAGTTAGCCACAGTCGATTTTTTTGGGTGATCACTAAAAAATCCACGTCATCACTACTAACGCCAGCCACGGCGTGCGAACCGGTAATCGTCACGCCTAACACCCAAGGTACGACTTCTACCAAACGCACAAACTCATCAACCACCGCCGCTTTTTCTTGGGCAATTTGTTGCGCGACTTGCCGCTTTTGAAAAGATTGGGGGTGGCTGATTAGAGTATAAAATTGATGCTTTTTAACGATTTTTTTGCTTTTCACCAAGCTATTTAGAATGTGCTTTAATGCCGCTAGTTTGAACAAAGTGGGTAGTTTTAGCTTTGGGTTAACAACACTGAGACCAGACCGAGTTAGCAAGCGCAACCAAATTTCCTGCATAGTCAGCGGGTGGTCAAACTGGGCACTATAGGCAATCACTGCTAACACTGCTTGCTCTTGAATGGTGACCATGACCGTATTCTAAATGAGGCTTGGTGATATCAAAAGAGTCGGTATAATTTGCCTATGACAGAGATCGTTGCGGTTGGCGGTGGGACTGGCACTCCAGTAGTCTTGGCTGGTTTGAAAAAAAATCCCCAACATCATTTGAGCGCCATTGTGGCAGTCACCGACGACGGTGGTTCCACCGGTCGCTTACGAGAAGAGTTTGGCTGGTTGCCGGTGGGAGATTTGCGGCAATGTCTGGCGGCCTTGGCTGACGGCGAATCATCTGATGAAATGTTCAACTTACTTTTTTACCGCTTTGGCGGCAAGGGTGGGTTGAAGGGACATAATCTAGGCAACCTGATTTTAACCGCTTTTGAAGATATTAAAGGTTCGCCTGGTAAAGCCGTGGCGGCAGTGGCCAAAATTTTCCGCGCTCAAGGAGCTATTTATCCGGTTACTGAAAATATTGCCGATTTAATCATTGACTACCGAGATGGTAGTCAAGCTACCGGCGAGCATGTCTTAGACGATCACACTAGAGGTGGTAAAACCATCACTAAGTTGTCGCTCAGCCAGACTAGTCAACTTTATGAGCCAGCCAAAAAAACCCTGCTGACTGCAGATTTAATTATTTTGGGTCCAGGCGACCTATACGGCAGTTTACTCCCCCATTCTTTGGTCAAGGGCTTCAACCAAGCTTTGGCAAAATCAACAGCCAAATTCGCTTACATCGTCAATTTGATGACTCACTATTCACAAACTCATCAAATGAGCGCCAATGATCATCTGACAGAGGTAACCCGTTACTTTGGGCGACAACCAGACTACGTCGTGGTCAACAACGGACCAATCTCCCCAGAGTTATTAAAACTTTATGCGACCGAGAAAGAATATCCGGTAAAGAATAATCTGTCCGATAATGGCCCAACTAAGATCATTCATGGTGATTTTGTTGCCCAAGTAGCCATCAGGCTGGACTCCAATGATGAGGTTAGGCGCAGTCTTCTGCGTCATGATGCTGATAAGTTGGCCACTTGTTTGACGGGGTTAATTTAAACCAAATTTTTTCAGCTCCTGTTGTATTCCACGCTCCAAAGTTAACAATACTTCGTCCAAATCCTCACTAGCCAAAACGGCATTCACTGCCGTGCGATAGTAAGCAATGATGTTGTCATTCAAACCATTGTCGTGAGTGGCCGAATTCATAAAACTACTAACAGCGAAAGGCGCGTCACTCAAAACTGCTCCCACTACTAGATCATCTTGTAGGCTGGTCGCCAAATCTTGTCTGGAGTAAGGCTCGCCAAAAGCGCGCACTTGAGATTGGGCTGAGTAAAGTTTTTGCATTACCTCAGAGCTAGTTAAGTATTTCAAGAAATTCCAAGCGGCGGTTTTTTGATTGCTTCGTTCATTGACCCCCTCCGCCCAAAAATTGGCCCAAGTTATCGTCTCTTCTGACAACTGAGGCAATGGAGCGGTGGCGAATTGCAATTGTGGATTCAAGTTCCTAATCTCGTGCGCGCGCCAGGAAGGAGCAAACATCATCGCCGCATCTCCCCGAGC
>Ga0326597_10007701_pt1 | contig 14611 bp, 12 predicted proteins | sample RVTome_12_FD_203789 | JGI IMG/M metagenome (GOLD analysis project Ga0326597, IMG submission 203789) | Soil microbial communities from uranium-contaminated site in the Upper Colorado River Basin, Wyoming, United States - RVT100D185 | ecosystem: Environmental > Terrestrial > Soil > Contaminated >... | reverse complement strand
GGCGCTGGCCACGGTGGACGATGCCAAGCGCGAGGCCTTGCTGGCCAAGGCCACCGAGGTCGCCATCGGGGATCTGGGGATCATCCCGTTGCACTATCAGGTCAACGTGTGGGCCGCGCGCAAGGGGCTGAAGTACCGCGCGCGCACCGACGAGCGCACGGTGGCCATCGGGGTGTACGAGCAATAGAGAAGGACTGCCGGGGGCGCAGCGCGCGCCCCCGGCATGCCGTGGACAGAGCGCCCTCCGGCCCGGGCAGGGTCGAAGGCCGGCGCCCCCCGCTCACGTGCGTGAGTGGGGGGCGATCCGTGTCCCCGAACATCAGTGCGTTCGCGATCGATTCTTAGCGGAGCCTGCCCATGTCCGTGTTCATCATCCGCCGCCTGATGCAGAGCCTGCTGGTGGTCGCGGTGATGTCGCTGATCGTGTTCTTCGGCGTCAACGTGGTGGGCGATCCGGTGGACCTGCTCATCAGTCCGGACGCGGATCAGGCCGAGATCGCGGCCACCATCGCGCGGCTGGGGCTGGACCGGCCCATCCACGAGCAATACGCGTACTTCGTCAAGAATGCGCTGCAAGGCGATCTCGGCCGATCGTTCATCTTCGGCGAGCCCGCGCTCAAGCTGATCGCGCAGCGCATGCCGGCGACGCTGGAACTGGCGTTCGTGTCGCTGATCATGTCCGCGGTGCTGGGCATTCCGCTGGGCGTGTTCGCCGGCTTGCGCCCCGAGTCGAAGACGGCGCGGGTAATCATGACCGGCTCCATCCTGGGCTTCAGCCTGCCCACCTTCTGGGTCGGCCTGTTGCTGATCATGGTGTTCGCGGTGATGCTGGGCTGGCTGCCCTCCACCGGGCGCGGCGACACGGTGGACCTGTTCGGGATCCCGGTCAGCTTCCTCACCATGGATGGCCTGTCGCACCTGTTCCTGCCCGCGTTGAACCTGGCGCTGTTCAACATCTCGCTGGTGATCCGGCTCACGCGCGCCGGTACCAAGGAAGTGATCCATCAGGACTACATCAAGTTCGCGCGCGCGAAGGGCTTGAGCAACCAGCGCGTGGTCATGGTGCACCTGATGAAGAACATCATGATCCCGGTGATCACCGTGCTGGGGCTGGAACTGGGCGGCCTCATCGCGTTCTCGGTGGTCACCGAGACCGTGTTCGCCTGGCCCGGCATGGGCAAGCTGCTGATCGACTCGATACAGCTTCTGGATCGGCCGGTGGTGGTTGCCTACCTGATGATGATCGTGCTCGTGTTCGTGATCATCAACCTGCTGGTGGACATCACGTACTCGGTGCTCGACCCCAGGGTTCGACTCAAGGATGTCAAGGCATGAGCATCGTGAGCAGTCAGACACGGGCAGGCGACGACGTGGTGGTGGCGAAGGTGGAGACGCCGCTGCATCGCTTCCTGTCCTCCTACATCGAGAGCAGCGTCGCGGTGTTCGCGTTCGCCATGCTGCTGGTGGTGGCGTTCATCGCGCTGTTCGCACCGCTGATCTCGCCGCAGAATCCCTATGATCTCGCGGTGGTGAGCATCATGGACAGCCGCCTCGCTCCGGGCGAGCAGCTGTTCTCGGGCATGACGGCCTGGCTGGGCACCGACGGCGCCGGGCGCGACCTGCTCAGTGCGATCTTCTACGGGCTTCGCATCAGCCTGGGCGTGGGCGTGAGCAGCGGCATCATCGCGATGGTGATCGGCATGTCCGTCGGGCTGGCCGCGGCTTATTTCGGCGGGCGCACCGACAGCGTGATCATGCGCATCGTCGACATACAGCTCAGCTTTCCGGCCATCCTGGTGGCGTTGATCCTGGTCGCCATCCTGGGCAAGGGCATCGACAAGATCATCATCGCGCTGGTGGTGGTGCAATGGGCGTACTACGCGCGCACGGTGCGCGCGAGCGCGCTGGTCGAGCGCAGCAAGGAATACATCGAGGCGGCGCATTGTCTTGCGCTGTCGCACGCGCGCATCGTGTTTCGCCACATCCTGCCCAACTGCCTGCCGCCCATGATCGTGGTCGGGACGTTGCAGACCGCGCATGCAATCGCGCTGGAGGCGACGCTGAGCTTCCTCGGCGTGGGTCTGCCGCAGACCGAGCCGTCGCTGGGGCTGCTGATCTCGAACGGCTTCGAATACATGCTCTCGGGGAAATACTGGATCAGCTTCTTTCCCGGGCTCGCGCTGCTGTTCACGATCGTGTCCATCAACCTGGTTGGCGACCGGCTGCGCGACGTGCTGAATCCGAGACTGGATCGGTGAGGCGCGTATCCGTGATCGGCGTGCGCGTCAGGCGCGCGTGCGCGTACGGCGCTGGCGCCGCGATCGTCCGCGCGGCCGTCACGCGCGATGCAAGGACCGGGGGCCGTTCGCGATGACGGGCACCGCGACGCTCGAGGTGGAGTCGCTGCAGACCCATTTCTTCACCAAGGCCGGCGTCGTGAAGGCCGTGGACGGGGTGTCCTTCGCGGTCGGCAAGGGCGAGATCCTGGGGCTCGTGGGCGAATCGGGTTCCGGCAAGTCGGTCACCGGGTTCTCGATCCTGGGCCTGGTGGATCCGCCCGGGCGCGTGGTCGGCGGCGCGATCCGCTTCCAGGGGCGCGACCTGGTGGGCCTGTCGGACGAGCAGATGCGGCGCCTGCGCGGATCCAGCATCGCGATGATCTTCCAGGACCCGATGATGACGCTCAATCCGGTGCTGCGCATCGACACGCAGATGATCGAGGCGATACAGGCGCACGCGCAGGTCAGCCGGGCCGCGGCCTACGATCGTGCCAGGCAGGTGCTGGTGCGCGTGGGCATCGCCTCGCCCGATGAGCGGTTGCGGGCCTACCCGCACCAGTTCTCCGGCGGCATGCGCCAGCGCGTGGCCATCGCCATCGCGCTGCTCAACGAGCCGGACCTGATCATCGCCGATGAGCCGACCACGGCGCTGGACGTGACCATACAGGCGCAGATCCTCTACGAGGCGCAGAAGCTGTGCCGCGAGACCGGTACGGCGATGATCTGGATCACCCACGATCTGACCGTGGTCGCCGGGCTGGCGGACCGCATCTGCGTGATGTACGCGGGCCGCGACGTGGAGCACGGCAGCGTCGATGAGGTGCTCGATGAGCCCTTGCATCCCTACACCCATGGCCTCATCGGTTCGGTGCCGGGACGCAACCGGCGCGGCTCGCGCCTCGTGCAGATCCCCGGCATGACGCCGTCGCTGCTGAACCTGCCGCCCGGGTGCGCCTTCCGCGCGCGCTGCCCGCGCACGGATGCGGCGTGCCTGAGCGAGCCGGGGCTGACGCACCGCGGCAGCGGGCGCAGCGTGCGCTGCTTCCACCCGCATGCGGCCGGGGCGGTGCAGGAGCAGGCATGAGCAGCCACGCAGCACAGCCTGGTGTCGCCCCGGTCATCGCGGTGCAGGACGTCAGCAAGCGCTTCGTCAAGCACCTGGATCTGGCAGAGAAGATCGCGCGCTGCTTCGGTGCTGACGTGCGCGAGGAGGTGGTGCACGCGGTGGACCGCGTGAGCATCGAGGTACATGCCGGCGAGGTGGTGGGCCTGGTCGGCGAGTCCGGATGCGGCAAGTCCACCCTGGGCCGGATGGTGGCCGGGATCCTGCGTCCCAGCGCCGGTGCCATCCTGTACCACGGCCGTGCGCTGGCGCAGATGTCCGGCGACGAGGCGCGTCACGCCGCACTCAAGGTGCAGATGATCTTCCAGGATCCGTTCGCGTCGCTGAATCCGCGCATGCGCGTACGCGACATCGTCGGCGAGGCGCCGCTGGTGCATGGCGTTGTCAGCCGCGGCGAACTGGACGACTACCTGGACACCGTGCTGGTGCAATGTGGTCTGGACCCCAGCTTCAAGCGCCGTTACCCGCATCAGTTCTCGGGTGGCCAGCGCCAGCGCCTGGGGATCGCGCGCGCTCTGGCCGTGAAGCCCGAGTTCATCGTGTGCGACGAGTCGGTGGCGGCGCTGGACGTCTCCATTCAGGCGCAGATCCTCAACCTGTTCATGGACCTTCGCGAGTCGCTGGATCTGACCTATCTGTTCATCAGCCACGATCTGGGCGTGGTCGAGCACCTCAGCGATCGGGTGGTCATCATGTACCTGGGCAGGATCGTGGAGAGCACGACGACCGAGGCGCTGTTCGAGGGACCCAACCATCCCTACACCCAGGCGCTGTTGCGTGAGGTGCCCCGGCTGGAGACGCGGCGCTCGCAGTTTCATCCCATCGAGGGCGAGATCCCCTCACCGCTGGATCCGCCTGGCGGTTGTCACTTCCATCCGCGCTGCCCGCATGCCATGCAGCGCTGTCGCGAGGAACAGCCAGCGCTCGAGGAGATCGCATCTGGCTGGTTCTCGGCATGCCATCGCAACGACGGCTGACGCGCGAGGTCTCGCGCGCGCGGGTGTGCGCGCCGTGCGGCGATGTGCCCTCGGTCCTGCCCGCACGGCACCTGCCCGGCGTGCTCGAGTTCGAGCCGCCGCGGTCCGAGCCGGTGCCGGTGGTGTTCGATTCCCCGCATAGCGGCGCGCACTATCCGCGGGACTTCGGACACTGCATGTCGCAGCAGGGTCTGCGCCGCCTGGAAGACGCCTTCGTGGACGAATTGTTCGCGCACGGGCCGGCATTTGGCGCGGCTTTCCTGCGTGCGTTGTTTCCGCGCAGCTACATCGATCCCAACCGCGCGGCGGACGACATCGATCTGCGCATGCTGCACGATGAATGGCCGCATCCGGCCAATCCGGGACCCAAGAGCGAGTGCGGGATCGGACTCATCTTCCGCTTCGCCGCGGAAGGCCCCCTGTACCGCCGCAAGCTCTCGGCCGCCGAGGTGCGCCGGCGCCTGGATCGCTACTATTGGCCCTACCACCGCACGCTGGAGCACGTGCTCGAGCACACGTGGCGCAGCTTCGGCTGCGTGCTGCACCTGAACTGCCATTCGATGCGGTCGGTGAGGTCCACGCGGATGTCCCAGTGGGGGCGCGGGTCACGACCGGATTTCGTTCTCGGCGACCGTGATGGCACCTCCTGCGACCCCGCACTGACGCACTGGGTGCGTGACTTCCTGCAGGATGCGGGATACGCGGTGAGCGTGAATGCTCCGTACAAGGGGGTCGAGCTGGTGCGCCGCTATTCCAATCCGGCGCTGTCTCGCCACAGCATGCAGATCGAGATCAATCGAGCGCTCTACATGGACGAGCAGGACGTGCGCAAGACCTGTGGATTCGCGTCCCTGAAACGCACGCTGGAGTCGCTCACCGCGGCAGTGGGCGAGCATATGTGCGCGTGATCCGCGCCGAGCAGGCGTCGCAGCAGGCGGCCGACGGTCAGGTCGCGTCGGCGAACTCCAGGCTCACCGCCAGTCCGGGCGACGCATCCTCCAGCCGCACCTCCGCACCGTGCAGCTTCGCCACCGCCGCGACCAGGCTCAAGCCGAGTCCGTTGCCGGGAGTGCTGCGACTGTCCTCCAGGCGCACGAAGCGCTCCAGCACCCGTGCGCGGTCCTCGCTGGCGATGCCCGGCCCGGAGTCGGCGACGCGGATCCGCGCCGCGGACTGCATGCGGCTCAGGGAGATGTCCAGGGTGCCGCCCGGCGGGGTGTACTTGATGGCGTTGTCGAGCAGGTTCACCAGTGCCTGGAACAGCAGATCGCGATCCCCCTGTATGCGCGGCTCCGCGTCGATGCGCAGGTGCATGGTCTGGCCGCGCTCCTCGGCCACCGCCTCGTAGAGTTCCGCGGCGTCCTCCACCACATCGCGCAGCGATACCGTGGTGAAGGCCTCGCGCCGTGCGCCCGCTTCGATGCGCGCGATGCGCAGCAGCGCATTGAAGGTCGCGAGCATGGCATCGGCATCGGCGAGCGCCAGCTCGGCCTCGTCGCGATCCGGATGCTGTTCATGCGCCAGTTGTTCGAGGCGGTTGCGCAGCCGCGTCAGCGGTGTCTTGAGGTCGTGTGCGATGTTGTCCGAGACATGCCGCACACCGTCCATCAGCTGCTGTATCTGATCGAGCATCCCGTTGAGGTTTGCGGCGAGCTGGTCGAACTCGTCGTGCGTCCCGCGCGTGGGGATACGCTGGGACAGATCGCCGCGCATGATGCGGCGGCTGGTGGCGTTGATGGTTTCCAGGCGTTTCGCGGTGCTGCGTGACATCATCACGGCGCCGGCCAGCGCCAGCATGGCCGTGATCGCCACACCCCATGCCAGCGTGCGCGCGATGAGCGCCTGGGTGGCGCGCAACTCGTACATGTCACGCCCGACCAGCAAGTGGAAGTCCCCGGCGAGCACGAAGGTGCGGGCGCGTGCCTGGTGGCGGTCGCCGCTGCCTCCCACCTGCTCGAGGGTGAATTCCACCCAGCCGTCCTCGTCGGCGGGGGCCGTGGGCCAGCGGTCCAGGTTGCCGGCCACGCGGGAGAAGCGCGAGTTGGTGAGCAGATAGATCGTGCTGCTGAACGGATTGCGCTCGATGCGGTCGTCGATGGATCGCACCAGACCATCGAGACTGGTGAGCCGGTAGCGCTCGGCCAGTCCGCGGATCTCCGCCTCGATGGTGGCCTCGGTCTGCTGCTCCATGTAGCCAGCGGTGGACCAGTAGATGAACCCGAGCAGCAACGTCACCGACGCACCGAACACGAGCACGTAGATCAACGCGAGACGGAAGGTGACGCTGCGCCATACCGCCGAGATCGGGGGTGCGACGGGCTGTGCTGCCGGCGCACGCCTCGCCGCGGCGCCGGGCGCCGCGGGCTGGGCGCCGGCCGCGGCCTGGGATTCGGCCTCAGCTGTCCGGGGAGAGGCGATAACCGGCGCCCCTGACCGTATGGATGAGGGGCAGGTCGAAATCCTTGTCCACCTTGGCGCGCAGCCTGCTGATGTGCACGTCGATGACGTTGGTCTGCGGATCGAAGTGGTAGTCCCACACGCCTTCCAGCAGCATGGTACGCGTGACCACCTGACCGGCGTGTCGCATCAGGAACTCGAGCAGCTTGAACTCGCGTGGTTGCAGGCGGATGAGCCGCCCGCTTCGATGCACCGTGCGCTTGAGCAGGTCCATCTCCAGGCTGTCCACGCGCAGCACGGTGGCCGGCCCTTCGCCATCGTGCCGGCGCGTGAGCGCGTCCAGCCGCGCGCTCAGTTCGGCGAAGGCAAAGGGCTTGACCAGGTAGTCGTCGCCGCCTGCCCGCAGTCCCTCGACGCGGTCATCGACGTCGCCCAGGGCGCTGAGGATGAGTACCGGAGTCGCGCGCCCCGCGTCGCGCATCTCGCGCACGATGCTCAAGCCGTCGCGCTGCGGCATCATGCGGTCGACGACCGCCACGTCGTGGCTTCCTTCCATCGCCTGGTGCAGTCCATCCTCGCCGTTGCCGGCCTCGTCCACGACGTGGCCCGCCTCGCGCAGGCCCTTGGCCAGGAAGCGGCGGGTGTCCACATCGTCCTCGATGATCAGGATCTTCATCCGTGTCGGACTTTCGTTGGCGTGAGACGCAGGCGGATGGCGTGGCAGTTCAGCTTCCATTGCCGATCAACTCTGCGCAAAGGGTACGGCAACGAATCGCTCGTTGCCACGCCGACTCACCAGGATGACCACGTGCTCGCGCCTGGCCTGTGCGGCCTCGTGTACCGCGGCGATGACCTGCTCGGGACCGCTGACGGCCTGCGTGCCGATGCGCAGGATCACATCCCCGCTGCGCAGTCCCTGCCGCGCCGCCGGGCTGGCAGGCTGTACCTGCGTGATGACGACGCCTTGCACGCCGGCCTCCAGCCCCAGCTGCGCGCGTGTGGCATCGTCCAGTGCCGCGAGCGCCAGCCCCAGCCGGGCAGCGTCGTCCCCGCCACGCGTGCCAGGCGCCGTGGCCGCCACCTCGTCGGAACCGGGCATCTTACCGACGTCCAGCGTCAGCGTCATGGGCGTGCCGGTGCGTACCACTTCCACCGGCACGTGGCTGCCGGCCTTGGCCGATGCGACGATGCGCGGCAGGTCGCGCACGCTGTGTACCGCCTTGCCATCGAAACGCAGGATCACGTCACCGACCATGATTCCCGCCTGCGCGGCCGGGCCATCCTCCAGCACGGCGGCCACCAGCGCGCCCTTTACCTCGCTCAGGCCGAAGCTCGCGGCGAGTTCGGGCGAAAGCGCCTGAATGTTCACGCCCATCCAGCCGCGCTGCACGTAGCCCTGGGACTTCAGCGCCTCGATGACCGGTGCGGCCAGTTGCGCGGGTACCGCGAATCCGATGCCCACGTTGCCGCCCGATGGCGAGTAGATCGCGGCGTTCACGCCGATCACCTGTCCGCTGTGGTCGAACAGCGGACCGCCGCTGTTGCCACGGTTGATGGGGGCATCGACCTGCAGGAAGTCGTCGAACGGACCGGACTGAATGTTGCGCCCGCGCGCCGAGATGATGCCGGCGGTGACGGTGCCGCCCAGGCCGAAGGGGCTGCCCACCGCCACCACCCAGTCACCCACGCGCGCGCGATCGGAGTCACCGAAACCGACGAAGGGCAGCGGCTTGTCCGCGTCCACCTTGAGCAGGGCCAGATCCGTCTTCTCGTCATGGCCCACGACTTTCGCGCTCAGCTCGGTTCCGTCGCTGAGCGTGACCTGGATCTCATCGGCGTCCTTGATGACGTGATTGCTGGTGACCACGTGGCCTTGCGCATCGATGATGAAGCCGGAGCCCACGCCCTGTGCCTGGGGCGCGCCGCCTTCGGGCAGGGGCCCGAAGCGGCGTTCGAAGAATTCGCGAAACGGTGAGCCCTCGGGCAAGTTCAAGGGCGCCGCTGGCGCCGTGCCTGCGCCGCGTTTGCTCAGCGTGGACACGTTGACCACGGCCGGCTGCACGCGCTCGACCAGATCCGCGAAGCTTTGCGGCTGCCCGGGCATGGTTGCGGGATGCTGCTGCACGGCCGCTGCTGCCGCATGCACGGCAGGGGCAGTCATCGACAGCGCCATGGTCATGGCGACGGCGGCGGCCAGCGCACAGCGGGTGATGACGGCAGACGGCGGCCTGCGAGCGGTGAGGATGCGTATGGGTTGCACGTTCATGATCGGTTCTCCACTACCAGGGGGACGACCGGGGCACGTGGCCGCCGGCACTTGTCGATGGCCTTAACATAGGGACGAGTGTGTTAACGATCACTTTCCTGGCTGTTAATGATCAGTAACAATCCCACGTCTGGCACAGGGCTGTGTCGCATCAGCAGATACTGGGAGCAAGGTACTGTTCATGAGCGAGCCGGTCATTCCAGTCGAGATCGAGGCCCCGGACATCAGCGCCTACCGCTGCGCGAACACGGGCGTGGACTACGTCAGCACGTTCGACAGCGGCAAAGCGGGCCCGCACGCGATGATCAGTGCGGTGGTGCACGGCAACGAACTGTGCGGCGCCATCGTCCTGGACTGGCTGCTGCGCACCGGTGTGCGACCGCGCGTGGGACGACTCACGCTGGCCTTCGTGAACGTGGCGGCCTATCAGCGCTTCGACCCGGCCAACCCGACGGCGTCTCGCTTCGTGGACGAGGACTTCAATCGCTTGTGGGCCGAAGACGTGCTGGACGGTCCGCGCGACAGCACGGAACTGCACCGCGCGCGCGCGCTGCGCCCGCTGGTGGATGGCGTGGACGTGCTGCTGGACATCCACTCCATGCAGCAGCGCAGTGTTCCGCTGATGATGTGCGGTCCGGTGCGCAAGGGGTGCGAGCTCGCGCTGGCCCTGGGCGCTCCCGAGCACGTGATCGCGGATGACGGGCATGCCGCCGGCAAGCGCATGCGCGATTACTCGGCGTTCGTCGATCCCGCAAGTGCGCGCAACGCGCTGCTGGTCGAGTGCGGACAGCACTGGGAACGCGCGAGCGTGGACGTGGCCCGCGATGTGGCGGTGCGCTTCCTGGCGCACCTGGGCATGGTGGAGCGTGACTTCGCGACCGAGCACACCCGTGTGCCCGTCGCTGCGCAACGGGTGGTGGAGGTCACCGGACCGGTGACCATCCGTACCGACGCGTTCCGTTTCGTGCAGGACTACAGCGGCCTGGAGGTGATCGCCCAGGCCGGCACGGTGATCGGGTACGATGGCGATCAGGAGGTGCGCACCCCTTATGATCGGTGCGTGTTGATCATGCCGTCCCTGCGCCGGCGCAAGGGCGAATCCGCGGTGCGGCTGGGACGCTTCGTCGACTGAGCGGCGGGCGGCGCCGGGCGGGGCGCCCGGCAGCAAGCGGCATGCGCATCGACTCTGGTGCCGTCGCCGCATGCGATCCACGCCCCGGTAAGCCTGGGTGGCGGCGAGCGTGCGGTGCGCGGAAGGCCGGCATTTTCATTCGATTCTGAACATCAGGAGTAGCGATCACCATGAGCATCAGCAAGGGCGACAAGATCCCGGCGGCCACCTTCACCCACATGACCGCCGACGGGCCGAAGCCGTTGAGCAGCGACGAACTGTTCGGTAACAAGAAAGTGGTGCTGTTCGCATTGCCGGGCGCCTTCACGCCGACCTGCTCGGCGGCACATCTGCCGAGCTATGTCGCCAATGCGGACAAGATCAAGGCCAAGGGCGTGGACGATATCGTGTGCCTGGCGACCAACGACGCATTCGTGATGGACGCCTGGGGCAAGGCCCAGAACGCGCAGGAGATCCACATGGTCGCCGACGGCAGCGCCGAGTTCACGCGCGCGGTCGGGCTGGAACTCGACCTCACCGCGCGCGGCATGGGCGTGCGCTCGCAGCGTTATGCGATGGTCGTCGACAACGGCAAGGTCAGCGTCATCGCCGTCGAGGCGCCCGGCAAGTTCGAAGTCTCCGGCGCCGAGGCGATACTGGCCAAGCTCTGAGAGCCGGCTCGCGAGCTTGCACCCCGGCGCGGCCGCAGCCGGCGCCGGGGTGCTTGCAGTCACTGCCGTGCGGCGCAGGGGATGTCGCTTTCGCCCGCCTCCAGATGGCTGGGCGGAAATGTGCTCCACGTGCCGCTAGCGGGTCGCAAGCGGGTAGCGCCTGACGCGACCGTCGGCGGCAGGGATGCCGCCGTCGAGCCTACATGGACGTATTCACGGCGAGTCGCGGCAGGCGCTACCCGCGTGCTCTGGTCCGGTGATCAGCATTTCCGTCCAGTCATCTGGCGCCGAGTCAGGCGCGGCATCGTCAGCCGGACTTCTTCAGCTCCGCCTCGAGTTCCGGCAGTGCCTTGAACAGATCCGCGACCAGTCCGTAGTCGGCCACCTGGAAGATCGGCGCCTCCTCGTCCTTGTTGATGGCCACGATCACCTTCGAGTCCTTCATGCCCGCCAGATGCTGGATGGCGCCGGAGATCCCGACCGCCACGTACAGATCGGGCGCTACCACCTTGCCGGTCTGCCCCACCTGGTAGTCGTTGGGCACGAAGCCCGCGTCCACCGCCGCACGCGATGCGCCGATGGCGGCATTGAGGTGATCCGCGATCCCCTCCAGCAGCTTGAAGTTCTCGCCGTTCTGCATGCCGCGTCCGCCGGAAATCACCACGCGTGCGCTGGTCAGTTCCGGACGTTCCGAGCGCGTCAACTCCTGGCCGGCGAAGATCGACAGTCCCGGGTCATCGGCGGGCGCGATCGCCTCCAGCGCGGCGCTGCCACCGTCGGCCGGCGCCGGATCGAACGCGGTGGACCGCACGCTGATGAACTTCACCGCTTCACTGCTCTGCACGGTCGCGATGGCGTTGCCGGCGTACACGGGACGCTCGAAGGTGTCGGCCGACACCACCGCGGTGATCTCGGTGATGGGCGAGACATCCAGCAGTGCGGCGGCGCGCGGCAGCACGTTCTTGCCGGACTTGGTGGCCGCGGCCAGCACGTGTGTGTAGCCTCCGCCGGCGAGTTTCGCGATCAACGCCGCCAGCGGTTCGGCCAGTGCGTGCTCGTAGCGCGCGTCATCGGCGAGCAGCACCTTGGTGACGCCGGTGATCCGCGTGCCTGCCTGCGCCGCCGATGCGCAGTCCTTGCCCGCGACCAGCAGGTGGATCTCGCCACCGATACGCACCGCGGCGCTGATCGTGTTCAGTACGGCCGGCACCAGTGCGCCAGCGGCGTGTTCCGCAACTACCAGGATGCTCATCAGATCACCTTCGCCTCGTTCTTGAGCTTGTCGACCAGCGCGGCCACGTCCTCAACGCGCACTCCCGCGATGCGTTTCTCGGGCTCCACGACCTTGAGCACCTTGTTACGTGGCGTGACGTCCACCTCCAGATCGGCCGGGGTCATCGTATCGAGCGGCTTCTTCTTGGCCTTCATGATGTTCGGCAGCGACGCGAAGCGCGGCTCGTTCAGGCGCAGGTCGGTGGTGATCACCGCCGGCAGCTTCAGGTCCACCATCTCCAGGCCGCCATCCACCTCACGGGTCACCTTGATCCGATCCCCATCCACGGCCAGCTTGTAGGCGAAGGTGCCCTGCGGCCATCCCAGCATCGCGGCCAGCATCTGCCCGGTCTGCGAGTGGTCGCCATCGATCGCCTGCTTGCCCAGGATGATCAGCCCCGGCTGCTCCTGTGCGGCGATGGCCTTGAGTATGCGCGCGACGCCGATCGGTTCCACTGCCGCGTCCGTGTGCACCAGGATGCCGCGGTCGGCGCCCATCGCGAGCGCGGTACGGATCGTCTCCTGGCATTGCTGCACGCCGATGGACACCGCGATGATCTCGCTGACGACGCCGGCTTCCTTCAGGCGGATGGCTTCCTCGACCGCGATCTCGTCGAAGGGGTTCATGGACATCTTCACGTTCGCGGTCTCGACCCCGCTCTGGTCCGCTTTCACGCGCACCTTCACGTTGTAGTCGATCACCCGCTTCACCGGGACCAGTACTTTCATCGGCTCATGTTCCTGTCACGTTCGCCCGCAAAAAAAGACTCTGAAATCTACGCCGTCGCCACCGCCGGTGCAATGTCGCCGCGGCCGTCACGGGCCAGCTCCGGCGGGCCCGCAACGCCTCGGGCGCTCCTGGCAACGCTGCAGCTCCCGGCCTGCCGCGGGCCGTGCATGGTTGTCCTCGAACGGGCGCGCAAGAGCTTGATTCGCCGCGGTGAGCGCGGACCTGCGCCGATCGGGCCGACTGTGTGCAATTCCAGCATGGAGGTGCGCCGGACGTCCTAATTGAGCGGCGTTCAATTGCGAAGTGCGCTACGATACCGGACCCCCGTGATCCGTCACTGCCGTCCGCCGCGGAGACCCTCGTGCAACGCGAAAGCATGGAATTCGACGTCGTCATCGTGGGCGCCGGCCCGGCCGGTCTGTCCGCAGCGATCCGCCTGAAGCAGCTCGCGCTGCAGTGCGGGCGCGAGATCGAGGTGTGCGTGGTGGAGAAGGGTAGCGAGGTGGGTGCGCACATCCTGTCCGGCGCGGTGATCGAGCCGCGCGCGCTGGCCGAACTGTTCCCCGACTGGAAGGAGCGCGGGGCGCCGCTCAACACCCCGGCGCGCGAGGACCGCTTCCTGTACCTGACCGCGACCCGCGCGGTGAAACTGCCCGCGCCGCCGCAGATGCACAACGACGGCAACTACATCATCAGTCTGGGCAACCTGTGCCGCTGGCTGGGCGAGCAGGCCGAAGCCATCGGCGTGAACGTGTTCCCCGGGTTCCCCGCCGCCGAGGTGCTCTACGGCGACGATGGATCGGTCAAGGGCGTGGCGACCCGCGACGCGGGCATCGGCCGCAACGGCGAGCCCAGGGCCGGGTTCGCACCGGGCGTGGAGCTGCATGCGCGCCAGACCCTGTTCGCGGAGGGGTGCCGGGGCTCGCTCACGAAGACGCTGTTCGAGCGCTTCGATCTGCGCCGGGACGCCGATCCGCAGACCTTCGGCATCGGCATCAAGGAACTGTGGGAGGTGCCGCCGCACGTGCACGCGCAGGGACTGATCGTGCACACCATCGGCTGGCCCCTGCGCGCCGACACCTACGGCGGCTCGTTCCTGTACCACCTGGAAGCCAACCAGGTCGCGGTGGGCTTCGTGGTGGGGCTGGACTACTCCAACCCGCACCTGTCGCCCTTCGAGGAGTTCCAGCGCTTCAAGACGCACCCGCGGATCCGGCCCACCTTCGACGGCGGCAGGCGCATCGCCTACGGCGCGCGCGCGCTGAACGAAGGCGGATTCCAGTCCATCCCCAGGCTCACCTTTCCGGGCGGCATGCTGGTGGGCTGCGCGGCCGGCTTCCTCAACGTGCCCAAGATCAAGGGCACCCACACCGCGATGAAGTCCGCGATGACGGCGGCCGAGGCCGTGTTCGACGCACTCGCCGCCGCGGGCGAGGGCCAGGAGGTCACGGACTACCCCGAGCGCCTGAAAAGGACCTGGCTGTGGGACGAGCTGTACCGCGCACGCAACATCCGGCCCTCATTCCACAAGGGCTTGTGGGCCGGCATCGCGTATTCGGCGCTGGACACCTACCTGCTGCGCGGCAAGGCGCCGTGGACCTTCCACCACGAGCCCGATCACACGCAGCTCGAGAAGGCCAGCCAGTGCGCGCCGATCGACTACCCGAAGCCCGACGGCGTGGTCAGCTTCGATCGCAACTCGTCGGTGTACCTGTCGGCCACCAACCATGAGGAGGATCAACCGGTACACCTGGTGCTGCGCGATGCGTCGGTCGCGATCGACGT
>Ga0326597_10007700_pt1 | contig 14611 bp, 17 predicted proteins | sample RVTome_12_FD_203789 | JGI IMG/M metagenome (GOLD analysis project Ga0326597, IMG submission 203789) | Soil microbial communities from uranium-contaminated site in the Upper Colorado River Basin, Wyoming, United States - RVT100D185 | ecosystem: Environmental > Terrestrial > Soil > Contaminated >... | reverse complement strand
CTTCGCTACCGCCTCCAATCGCGTCATTTGCCGATGCGCCATAGGCACCTCCAGACCACATATCGGATTCTGGTAGAAGGTTTCTACAGAGCAGCGGCACGCCTGTGCCATTATTGAACTCGTTACATCAACATCGCAATGGCGGCGACTGTGATGGCGGCTGCGGACATGGCAGCGCAACAAACCGTGGCGGCGAGCAGCCACTTCTGTGTCCGTGCGAGCATGCGTGTCAATTCCAGTTCGCGGTGCTCGTTGGACTGCGCCATGTCGCTCAGCACGGTTGTGGTCCGCGCGTTGGAGCCGGCGAGGGCGGAGAGGGCCTCGCGGAAATCGCCAAGCTGATCGGTGAGCGCATCAGTGGAGCGGCCGGATGCATCGAGCTGTTGCTGCAGAAGTCCCAGCACTTCGGTGTGCCGCATTGATGATTCGTTGATGCCGCTGAGAGTTCCGTTGAGGGCCTCATCGCGCCGGCGGGCGTGGCCGAGGTAATCGCCGACGATCTCCAGCAGCCGCGCGTTCTGCCGGTTGATCTCAGGAAGGGCATCAAGAGCGGCTGGCAGGCGGGACATGCAATCGATGAGCCGATCGGTGCGCTCGGTCTGGCCTTCAAGGTGCGTGGAGATATTCCGCACCAGCGACATGACCTCATCGAGATTCTGGGCTGTGGGCGCGAGCGTGCGGATCTTCCCGGCGGCTTCGCGTTCTCCGGTGCCGTCGCATGTTTCGCCGTTATGCGGGCCGCGGAGCTTGGGCTCGATGCTGATCGCCGGGCTTCGGTCCAGGGAATCATCATGCTCCGAGGCGAGGTCGATCATCATGGGACGGCGGCGGACGAAGATACCCCGTAGGTCACTGAGCAGCGTCATTGAACCTCCCTGGAGAAGACCATCGCAGAACGAGCCTCCGTGCCCGTGCCGGCGAGTGCGCCTCTGATACGATTCCGCCTGATGCCACCGGCGGACTTCTGGACATTCTTTCGGCTGATCGCAGCCTGCGCGTGCACTTTCGCGCTCGTGTGCTGCAGCGGAGAGGAAAACGAGCGGACGGCGCCCGCTCCTTCGCGTGATTCGGCGGAACTCCGCATCGTGTCGCTGAGCCCGGCCATGAGCCGGATGATCGCCGATCTGGGTCTGCGGGGACATGTCGTGGGACGCTCGCCGTATTGCCTGTCGATCGACTCCTCCGTGCCGGTCGTCGGAGATCATTTCATCGTGGATCTGGAAATGCTCGTGCGGCTCGATCCCACGCACATTCTGATTCAGCCGCCGCGCGACGAAGTGCCGCAGGCGCTTGCACATCTGGCGAACGAGCACGTCTGGACGATCATTCACCGAGAAATCGATACCATCGCTGACATAAGGGATTTCCTGCAAGAACTTCCGCCGCAACTGGGGGGTGAAAGAGATGGAGCCAGGTGGCGCGATCTTCACGTCGCGGCCGACCATCTCATTGAGCGGCTGGACCTCGCACTTCGAGTGGACCGGACTCCACTTTGGTCCGGGCGAGTGCTGCTGGTGTACTCCGCAGCCTCATCGATTTCCATTTTCGGGTCGTCGACCTACCTGGACGAGATCCTGCGAGCGCTCGGGTGCGAGAATGCCGCTGCTCACATCGACGGGTGGGGTGAGCTTTCGCTTGAAGATGTCGCTCGCCTGAATCCGGATGGAATTCTGTTGATCGATGCGAGCGGTCGATCGGTCGATGAACTGATGGGGCCGCTCGCGACGCTGGAGATTGATGCGGTGAAACGTGGTCTCATCGGAGTGATCACGCATCCACAGGCGCTTCTGCCCTCGACATCGTGCATCGATGTATCAAGGGAGATGCGCGAGCTGCTGGCGTCATTTGTGGAGCGTTCGAGATGAGGCGCGCGGGAAAGCCGATGGCGATGCTCCTGGTTCTTGCGGGAGCCGCGTGCGCGCTTGCACTGCTCCGTCTGTGCATCGATCGGCCGCCGGGCGGTGCCCTCTCCCTGGCCTGGCCGGAGCCCGCGTTCGCGGTCTTTCGCTGGAAGGCGGTGGCAGTGGCAGCGATCGTGGGGTCCTCGCTGGCAGTTTCAGGTGTGCTGCTGCAGGCGCTTCTGCGCAATCCATTGGCCTCGCCGTTTGTGCTTGGAGTGTCGAGCGGGGCAGGGTTGGGGGTCATGTTCGGGATGTATGTCGGGTGGCGGGTTGCTTCCACTTCGGTGACGCAGGCCGAATCCACAACGCGATCATCGCTCGCCGTCTTCGCATCGTCCACCTTCAGCGCACTCATCGGCGGGATCGCGGTTCTGAGCATTGTGTTTGGACTCGGGAGGAGGCGGGGTGTGCTCGATCCCTTGTCGCTGGTGCTGATCGGTGTCGTCATCTCCGCGATGTGCGGGGCAGGCATGATGGTGCTGGAGCTGCTTGTGCCAAATCGCCTGCGCGGCGACCTGCTCATGTGGTTGATGGGAAGAATCGATCAGGGGATCGACGGCGGCGCGTTGATGATCGCTGTGACGATCGGTGCGATGGGAATCGCTGTTGCAGGCCTCATGGGAAGGGCGATGGATGCCTCGACATTCGACGATGATGAAGCGAGGAGCATTGGTCTCAATCTTCCAAAGGCGCGGCTGCTGATGTTTGTCACGGCCGGGGGATTGGCGGCGATGACGGTGGCGGTGGCGGGGCCGATCGCATTCGTGGGATTGATCGCGCCGCATGCAGCGCGACTGCTGGTGGGGCCGCGACATTCGCTGCTGGTGTTCGCGGCCGCCCTGGCGGGCGCCGCGATCCTGATAGCAGCCGATGCCGCCAGCGCCGCCATTGAACTGCACGCCGGCCGCATCCCGGTGGGGGTCTTTACAGCGCTCATCGGCGGACCCGCCTTCATCTGGCTGCTCAAGACAGGAAGAGGCCAATCGTGAAGCTGGTCATCGAGCAACTGCGCATTCAATATGGGTCGATCATCGCGATCGACGACATTTCGTGTGCGGCTTCGCGCGGGAAGGTCACTGTTGTGGTAGGGCCGAACGCAGTCGGAAAATCAACACTGCTGCGCGCGTGCATCGGAGCAGTTCGGCCCGCAACGGGGCGTGTGGTGCTCGAAGGCAGGGCAGTGCACGAATGGCGAGCTGCCGCGCTAGCATCGCGATTGGCCTATGTGCCCCAGCAATCGACCGTGGCGGGAGGGTTCACGGTGCGCGAGGTCGTCGAACTTGGCCGCTACGCGCTTCCGCCGGATCGCAGTCACATCGATCGGGCCATGGGAACCATGGAAGTCAGGGAGCTTGCGGAAAGGTCGTTCAATCACCTGTCTCACGGCCAACAGCAGCGTGTGACGCTGGCGCGGGCGCTGGCCCAGTCCTCGGACGACGGAATCTTGATTCTCGACGAGCCAATGTCGGGGATGGACCTCGATCACATGCTGCGATCAATGCGGCTGCTGCGGCGATTGGCGGAGGGCGGAGCGACAATTCTGCTGGCAGTGCACGACCTCGATGCCGCCGCGCATTTTGCCGATGATGCATGGCTGTTGCAGGGTGGGCGACTGGCGTTGGCGGGTCCAGCGCGGGAGGTGCTCAAGCCGGGCCGACTGACGGAGACATTCGGCGTGCGATTCGACGAAGTGGTCACGGGCAGCGGAGAGCTTCATCTGGTGCCGGTTTTTGATCCATAGCGTTCGTCGTGACGGTTGATAGAATGAGGAGTCATGACACCATCACTTACCGCTATCCTTGCGGCGCTTGGAATCCTGTGGGCGATCGTTCAGGTGATCGTCCAGGCATCGGCGAAGAAGAAGGAGCAGGAGCGATTAGCCGCCCTGGCGCGCCGGCGGCGCGAAGAAGTGGCGATGGCGCCGCGGCAGAATGCGCCATCGAGCCAATTCGCATCCCGACCTGTGCCTCACCCTTCTGCTCCCGCAGTTGCGCCGCCGGTGACGTCGCCGACATCGCAGCTTGACGAACTTCGTCGCAGGCGTGCTGCACAGTTGGAGGACCTCCGTCGGCGAAAGCAACAGGCAGACGCCACGCGGGTGCAGGTGCAGATCGCGCCGGCATCGACATCCACGACATCGCACGCTCCGGCGATGCGGCGCGGACCCGGGCCCGGTCAGCCGCTCCCCATGCCTGCGATGCGCAAGCCGCCGGCCCGCATGCGGCCTGGTCCGGCAATGGCCGCGCCGCCCCAGCCTCCGCGCCCACTGGTGACTTCACCACAGGCGCGAACCACGGCTGCTGTTTCGTTGCAACCGTTGATCGAGGAAAATGTCGAAGGTCCCAGCGCGCCACTCAGGCGCACCGCTCCGCCTCCCGCGCGAGCCCAGCAGAGGCCAAGGAGCCGAGCGATCAAAGCCTTGGCGCTTGATCGATCGTCGCTCCGCCGGGCCGTCATCCTCAAAGAGATTCTGGACATGCCCGCAGCGCTGCGTGACCGGATCTGAGCCAAATCGGGGCCGATCTCGGTCGAAAAGCCACGTTTGTGAGCTATACTGGCCGCCCATGACACGAACCACATTGCAGCCAACTGCACTCGTGAACGACTGGGATACTGCCTATCGGCGTCGGCAGGACGCGCTGCGACGGCAGCTTGATCCAATCGGGATCGATGCCCTGATTGTCACCCGCGACTGCGACATCCGCTACTTCACCGGCTTCTGTGGGCATGACAGCCTGCTGGTGATTCGTGGCGGCGGGGCCGCGTGCATCAGCGACTCACGATACGACGAAGCGCTGGACTCCCTGCGCGACAGCGGCGTGGCGGAGGTCGTCATCGGCGTCCGGCACCGGCTGCACGAATCGCTACCCGCCTTGCTTCAGCGTCATCGTCTGCGTCGAATCGGGATCCAGGCGGATCACCTGCCTGTGGCGCGCAAGGCAGTCTTCGAATCACATCTTCGAGGCGCGCAGCTCGTCGATACTGAAGGTCTCGTCGGATCGCTCCGAATGCGGAAAGATGCGCTCGAGATTGATGCGATTGCGCGGGCTATCAGCGTGAACGAGGCGGCTCTCGAAGCGGCGCTCCCGCAAATGTTCGAAGGCATGACGGAGCGCGACCTGGGAGCGCTGATCGAGTATGAAATGAAGAAGCGGGGCGCAACGGCGCCGTCATTTCTGCCCATCATTGCGACAGGCGCGCACGGTTCCCTTCCCCATTATGAGACAGGCGATGCCGAGATCGAGAACAACTCCACGCTGCTCGTGGACTGGGGGGCGACGGTCAACTCGTATCAATCCGACCTCACTCGCACCTTCGGCATCGGATCGATTCCGGCGCGAATACGCGAAGTCTATCGCATTGTGCTGGATGCGCAACTCGCAGCCATTCACGCCATCAGACCCGGCAAGGTGTGCGCGGAGATCGACGCGGTGGCCCGGGAAGTGATCACACGCGCCGGCTACGGTGAGCAGTTCCAGCATGGTCTTGGGCACGGGCTGGGCCTCGAGACTCATGAGCCGCCCTATTTCAACAACCTTCAAACCGATGTCGTGCTGGAGCCGGGAATCGTGATGACGGTCGAGCCTGGGGTGTACCTTCCCGGTGTTGGCGGCGTGCGGATCGAGGATGACATCGTGGTGACAGACAAGGGATGCCGCGTGTTGTCGAGTTTCCGCAAGAATATTGATTCGGCGGTGGTGCCGGTGCTGCGGGGGCTACGCCAGGGGAATGCCACATGATTGATATCCGCAAGCTCAAGGAGCTGGTGCGGCTGATGGTCTCCAACGATCTGACGGAGGTCGATCTTCGTGACAGCGAAGAGCAGGTGACCATCCGTCGTCCCAGCCCGCTGCAGACGCCTGCGATTTCGCACCATGCCGCGGGAATGGGGGTTCATGTTCACGCCCCGGCGCTTCAGGGTGCGTCCTTCGCGGGCAACCACGCGCCGGCAGCAACTACGGCCCCGAGCGTCGAAACCGACGATGGGCTGATCGCGATCGAAAGCCCGATGGTGGGAACGTTTTACGCCACACCGGATCCCGACTCGCCGCCGTTCATCTCAGCGGGCAGTCCTGTCAGCCCGGGAACCGTGGTCTGCCTGATCGAAGCGATGAAGATTTTCAACGAGATCAAGGCGGAGGTCTCCGGGACAGTGGAGCGCGTGCTCGTCAATAACGGCGACGCCGTGGAATTCGGGCAGGATCTGTTCCTGGTGCGCCCGGACTGAATGGCCACAGATGAACACCGAGGAACACTGATGATGAAAAGTGCCAGATTGCCTGAGTGACGCCCGCTGCCGTCAGCTACGCTCGTTCACCACTTCTGACGCCAACAATGGGTGAGTTCTCCCCGGGAGTCGTGATCAATCGTCAATCCATCTGTGTGTATCTGTGTTCATCTGTGGCTGATTTATGTTCTCACGGATCCTCATCGCCAATCGAGGTGAGATCGCCCTACGGATCATCCGGGCTGCGCATGAGCTCGGTGTGGAGGCGGTGTGCGTGTATTCGACGGCGGATGCCGACGGCCCGTGGCTGAAGCACGCGGATGCATCCATGTGCATCGGACCGCCCCCCGCGGTCGAATCGTACCTTCGCATCGATCGAATCATCTCCGCGGCGGAGATCATGCACGCCGATGCGATTCATCCGGGATATGGGTTTCTCGCCGAGAACGCGCACTTCGCAGAGGTCTGCCGAGACTGCCACATCGAGTTCATCGGGCCAAGTCCCGAGGCGATGGCACTCCTAGGCGACAAGGTCTCGTGCAAGCGCATGGCCAAGCGCACGGGCACACCCGTTTTCCCCGGATCGGAAGGCGCAATCGAAGAGGAGACGGAGGCGATCGCCGTCGCGCACGCCATCGGGTATCCCGTCATCGTCAAGGCCTCGGCAGGCGGCGGTGGCCGCGGCATGCGGATCGCGGTGGATCCCTCGCAGCTTCAGGCGGCGCTGAATGCGGCGCGTCAGGAGGCGCAGGCGGCCTTCGGCAGCGGCGCTGTCTATATCGAAAAGTACCTTGAACATGCCCGTCACGTGGAATTCCAGGTGCTCGGTGACAAGCATGGCAACTCTGTGCATCTGTGGGGCCGCGATTGCTCATCGCAGCGGCGCCATCAGAAGCTCATCGAAGAAGCGCCGATTCCGAACACCGACAAAAAAGAACGCGACAAGGTAGCTTCATCCGCCGCGGAATTGATCCGGCTTGCGAACTATGCCGGAGCGGCCACCGTCGAGTTCCTCATGGATCGCGAGCAAAACTTCTACATGCTCGAGGTGAACACGCGCGTGCAGGTCGAGCACCCGGTCACCGAAATGGTGACGGGCATCGACATCGTCAAGGAACAGATCAGAGTCGCGGCGGGGGAGCCGCTCTCTTTCACGCAGAAGGATGTCAAGGTCAACGGGCACGCGATCGAATGTCGCATCAATGCCGAGGATCCCGAGAAGAACTTCCAGCCCCAGCCCGGATTGATCGAGACTTTCGTGCCGCCGGGCGGATTGGGCGTACGCGTCGATTCGCACGCGCGGGCGGGATATCGCATTCCGCCCAACTACGACAGCATGATCGGCAAACTGATCGTGCATGCGGCGACGAGGGATGAGGCCATCGCGCGGATGCGCCGGGCGCTGCGGGAGTTCGAGATCGGCCCGATCAGGACCACGATCCCGCTGCATCTGCAGTTGCTCGATAGCCGCGAATTCCGCACCACGGATTTCGACATCAAATATGTCGAACGATGGCTGGCACACGAAGCGCAGAACGCGCGCAGTCCCTGATCGCCGTTGTGAGGATGGGGACGCGGATCGACGGAATCTTCGCTTGCGAACGAAGCGGCGCCCGCTACGCTCTGCAACATGGCGGCGCGCGATCCGAAGAACAGTTCCATGGAGCCAGGGCGACCGGACGATCATCCCGAGAAGCCGGGCACTTCTGCGCCGGCGCCCTTGCATGTACCAGATCCGCCGCTTGGACCGGGCACGCCGCTCCATCGAATGCACCTCTGGCAGATTCAGGCCGTGCGCGACCTGTTGTTCATCGCCTCCATTGTCGGCCTGGTGTGGTTGGGATACGCGCTGCGCGCGGTGACGATCCCGCTTCTCGTTGCACTCCTGCTGGCGTACCTGTTCGAGCCTGTGATCGATTCCCTGATCCGTTCGCCGCGCTGGCGCATGACTCGGCTGCACGCGGTCCTGTTCCTTCTCTTCACGGTGATCGGCGGGCTGGCCATTGTCCTGGCTCTTGTGATCCCCCTTGCCGTGGGCCAGACGGCTAAGTTCGTATCCAACTTCAACGATGGGACGCTGCGAGCCCAAGTGGCGCGCCTCGATTCGATTCTGCCTGAGGCGTTGGACGAGGAGTTTGAAAGCCTGCTCCACCTTTTTCCGCGCGGTCGCGCGAATCAGCGCGTTCCAGGAGATGAACCACTACGCGGCGACATTGACAATGGGGAAGCGGGGAGTGTAGTGGTCCCCGGGGCTGGCGAGGGGAAACCGGCCGAGCCCACCGGCGACCTCGCCGGCAATGACCCTTCCACGGATGACCTCAGTCCGATCGACGAAGCGCGCATCCGCGAGATCATTGCCGAGGAACTCGATGCCGCCACAGCCGTCGAGGCTGGGGCGGGCGGCGATTCACGCGATCTGCTGGCGCTCGGGCGCCAGGGGTTTGACACCGTGCTGGATGTGCTGGGCACGATCGCGACGATCGGCCTCCTCGTCTTCCTGATTCCCTTTTATTTCTTCTTCTTCGCGATGTCGTATCCCAGAGTGGTGCGGTTTCTCCGCCAGTTGATCCCGGAGAAGAACAAGACGCGCGCGCTTGAGTTGATCGGGAAGATGGACCGCGTCGTGTCCGCCTTTGTGCGCGGGCGCATTGTCATCGCGGCGATCATGGGATTGATGCTCGCGGCCGGGTGGCTGCTGTGCGGAGTGCCGTACGCAATCGTTCTGGGTCTGGTATCTGGGGTATTTTCGCTCGTGCCCTATCTGGTGGGATTGACGCTGCCGATTGCGGTGGCGCTCCTGTTTTTCGAGCAGCTCGGCCTGCCGCCGGAGCATCGCGATGTCTGGCTGGGGATGTTCGGCGTGTTCCTCTGGCCGACAATCGTCTGGCTGGTCGTTCAGTTCCTTGAGACCTACATCCTCACGCCGAAGATCGCGGGGAAGGCAGCGGGGCTCGATCCGGTGACGGTGGTGGTGGCGGTGCTGGCCGGCGGCTCGCTGATGGGCGTCTACGGCATGCTGTTGGCGATTCCACTGGCGGCGTGCATCAAGATCCTGATCACCGATGTGCTGGCCCCGCGCGTGAATGAATGGCTGAAGGGCGAGCGGCCGGATCCGCTGCCGCTGGAGCGCGGGGAGTAGGCGATCATTGATCGACGATCGTTTCCACGACCGATCCACCCGGAATCGCGCTGCGGGAGCTCGTAATCGGCTCAACGGCGAGAATCGCATTGGCGGCAAAGCGATGGGGCCGGTCTGTGCCGGCCGTATTGGTCCATCAAGCCGCGGCGGGTTTCTTCTCTTCGCCGAAGAAGTTGCACGATTCGCGCACTTCGTCGGTGTCTGCGGCGCCGGCGTTGAGAATCGCGACAGCGGTCTTGGCATCCATCGAGCCTTCGGCCACGTAGGCAGCGATCTCGCGCTTGGTCTGCTCGCGGGCCTTGGTGCGGGCGGTGTAATAGATCGTCCCGAAGATGATCCAGATGATACCCGCGCCCACTCCCAGCACGATGGCGAAAATTGCGACGAGGTCCTCACGGCCAAGCAGTGTCTCGAAGAATGTCATGATGATGAGTCTCCTCGGCGCGGACCGGAATGGGGATGTTTCCAACCAATCCCTTCAACTGCCAATTGTTCCTTGGGATTGGGCGATGTCCAGTTTCAGGGATCGTCGATCGTCTGCCGGCATGGTCCCGAGGACAAAGTTGCGGCTTGCGGGTGGATTCCCGGCAGTCGGTGCCGCTTGGAGCGGTATTGTCGAACGATGGCGGAAGCGAGTGACCTCGGACTGAGTTGCGATGACAGGCCGGCATGGGAGTGGCTTTGCCGCGCTTTGCTGCGGCGGACCGGCGTGTTGCGCTGGGTACGGACGAGGCATCGGGGTTCTCTCCGTGCGAGAGAGAGGGTTCAGCACCAAAGACCTTCAAAGGGTGCACCGCGCGAGAAGACAATCTCATGGAAGGCCCTGATTCGCCGTACGCACGAACAGCCACTGCGCGCGGTTCTGGCAGCGATCTCGGAGTTGGTCGATCGATTTGAGATCGATGGCGATGCGTTTCGATTCGCGCACGAAACGCTCGGCCTGGACGATGCGCGGGCGGCGGCATGGTTTCGAGCCGCGGCGTGGGGGCGCGCGGCCCGCCCAGCGGAGATTGACGAGATCCTCGAACCGGTGGACTGGGCGCCCTTGCGGCGCGCCATGGCATGCGGGCGGGGCACGATCCTGGTGAACGGCCATGTCGGGCCGCGGCTGGTGGTACCGCACGCTCTGCAGTCGTCGGGCTTTGAGATGCACGGCATCACGATCGATGGCCGCGTTGACCCAATCCGTGCGACGGAGATTCGCATCGGCGAGCCGATCGAGCGGGCGCGGAGTCTGGTGGAGGCGCGCACCGCCCTCCGCGCTGGCGGTATCGTGTACGCCGCAGGCGACGGCCGGCATCGCGGGGCGTGCTGCACGGCACGATCCTCGGGCGGCGGGTGGAGATCGCACGTGGATTGCCGCACCTGGCGCGCTTGACAGGCGCGCCGACGCTCCCGATCACGGCCTCGTGGAACGGGGAGTCGCGCATCAGAATCTGCTTTGGAGAAGTGTTTCCCGCGCTGGCGGATCACGATGTCGAACAGCGCTGGGTTGATCATTACCTCATCTGGCTGGAGTGCATGTTCCGCGGCGACCCGCGCAACCTGCGGCTGCACGGCGCGCTGTGGCGGAAAGGGGAGGGAGTGATTTTGTGAATCGCGCGTGTGCCAGCGCGTCGAGGGAATGCAGACGACGGCAGTGTGACCAGGACCCGGACCTTCGAGCCCTCAGGTCCGGCGTTCATCCTGCCTGTGCTACCTTCGCTTCTTGCGCTGCTTGAAGCCCTCTTTGCGGCTGGGCATGTAGGTGGAGCCTTTGCCGCCGCCGAAAGAGGGCATCCCCTTGATGCCCGGCATCATGTTGGGGTCCATCTTGGAGAGTTCGCGCATCGCTTTGAGCCGCCCGCCCACGCCCAGGCCCGCCATCTGCCGCGTCATCTTCTGAATGGCCTCGAACTGCTTCGTGAGCTTGTTGACCTCCGCGGGCTCGGTGCCGGACCCCTTTGCCACGCGCCTGACGCGCGATTTCGTGAGAGTCGTGATGTCATCGCGCTCCGCCGGAGTCATGGAATGCACGATGCCTTCGAGGCGATCGAGCTGCTTCTCATCGACCTCGACATCTTTGAGCGCACTGGAAACGCCCGGCAGCATGCCCAGCAACTGCTTCATCGGCCCCATGCGGCGAATGGAGCGAAGCTGCTTGAGGAAGTCGTCCATCGTCAACTTCCCCTTGGCCATCTTTTCGGCTATGCGCTCGGCCTCTTCCTCGCTCACCTCCTGCTGGGCCTTTTCGACGAGGGAAACGACATCGCCCATGCCGAGGATTCGGGTGGCCATGCGCTCGGCGTGGAATTCCTCGAGCGAATCGTACTTTTCGCCCACGCCGATGAATTTGATGGGCGCGCCCGTGACTTCCTTCACGGAGAGGGCTGCACCGCCGCGCGTGTCGCTGTCGAACTTGGTGAGGATGACACCATCGATCTCCAGCCGCTGGTGGAACTCCCGCGCGGAGTTCACCGCATCCTGGCCGATCATGGCATCGACGATGAGGAAGACCTGGTGCGGGTTGAGGGCGCGGTTGACGGCCTCGAGCTCCTTCATCAATTCATCGTTGATGTGCAGCCGGCCGGCAGTGTCGAGGATAAGGACATCGATGCGTTCCTTTCGCGCGGCGGCAAGTGCGCGCTGGCAGACACCCACCGCCACACCCACCGCCTTGCCGTACTCGGCCACCTTGTCGGGCTCGGCGTAGAACATCACGCGCGCGTTGCCCTTGGCGTTCTGCTGCACGCCTTCGACGACGATCTTCAACTGATCGACAGCGGCGGGGCGCTGAAGATCGGCCGCCGCCACCATCACGCTCTTGCCGTGCCGCCGCAGGTAGGCGGCCAGTTTGCCGCAGGTGGTGGTTTTTCCCGACCCCTGCAGGCCGCACATCATGATGATGGTTGGGCCGGGCTCGACGGTCATGATGGGAGGCGCAACGGTTCCATCTTCGCGCTCATCGCCGGACTTCATCAGTTCGACGAGGCGGCGGTGGACGATGCCGATCATCTCGTGGCCCGGCTTGAGCGACTTCGTGACCTCGGTGCCCAGCGCATCCTGCTGAATGCGCTCGGTGAACTTCTTCACCACGTCGAGATGGACATCGGCCTCGAGCAGCGCGGTGCGCACCTGGCTCATCGCCTCGGCGATGTTGTCCTCGGTGATCCTGCCGCGGCCTGCGAGGTTGCGGAAGGCGGAATTGAGACGATCGGAGAGAGTTTCGAACATGGGGAAGGCACGAAGGCATCAAGGCACGGAGGCATCAAGGCACGGAGGCACGAAGGCCACCGCGCGCACACTGATTGTCAGGGGCTGTGACCGCAGCGGAAGGATGATAGCAGAGGGACACAGCACCAGAGCAACACAGCAGCACCGGAGAGACAAACGCAGAGCCGGGCTGTCCGCAGCCCGGGCGACGAAGTCGCGCGGGCGCACCTTGCAGCTCCGATCGCTGCGCGATCTCGGGGCGGTGACGCCCCGGCTCCGTGCGCGATCCCGGGGCGGGGACGCCCCGGCTCCCTCCACTCAATCCTCCTCGTCATCTTCGACAAGGTCTTCATCGTCCTCATCGTCAGCGAGATCAAAGTCGTTTGCGGCATCGAGGTCTTCGGCTGCAAGCGCGCGGCCTTGCGCGGTGGGGCCTCCCTCGAGGGCATCGAGTTCTTCCCAGCCGCCGGCCCGGGCGGCCCGCTCCGCGAGGGCCATGGCCTGATTCAGGCTGTCGAGCATGCGCTGGGCGGCGATGATGGCCTGCTCCATGGCCTGCCGGCCGACCTCCGCCTGGTCAGTGGTGAGGTCATCGCGGGTGGTGGCCTGCACTTCGGCGTCGGCGGCCACCTGCCGCATCTCTTTGAGAAGGTGCTCGGCCCGGTCGCGGGCGGCGTTGGTCAGCAGGAAGTCGCGTTCCTCTTCGCGAAATGCCATGGCTGGAGTCCTTGAGGGAGGATGACGCCGGAACGATGCGGAAGGCGGGGTGGCTGGAACTCGACCGATAGCCAAAGCATCATACCTGATCGCGTACACTGATGGCATGAAGAGGTGGATGTTCCGCATCCTGCTCTGCCTGATCCTCGGCGCGATCACGACAGTCGCCGTGGCGTGGGGGTCCATCTATCGCTCCGTGGACTTCTCCCTGATACGCAGTCACATTCCGCTCAAGGACAATGAGCAGCCGGTCTGGACCGCGGCGGATGATGCGCTCGCGCGACGAAGCCCCGTGGCATTTCCACCGGACTATGCAATTGCAGGGAGGACGACGAGCCGCCGATACAACGCGGCGTTTGAGAAGACTTGGCCAAATGTTCGCGCGCGCGAGTTGTACGAGATGGGCATTTTCGACGATGGTGGCACCTACAGCGGACGACGGATGTATTCGATTTACGCGGGTTGGCCTTCGGAAGCGCTCCTTGGACGGCAGGAGATACACCCATCGGGTACCGAGACCGATTTCAGGTTAGCGTTCTCGGTCAAGAAGGCTGTGGATGGACCGACAGGGCCGTTCCAAATGTGGATTGCATTTCCCATTTGTCCAATCTGGCCCGGGTTTGTGATCGACCTGCTCTTCTACGCCGCGATCTGGTTCGGGGTGTTCTTCGGCTTCACCAGCACGAAGCGGTTCATCCGCGTACGGCGCGGCCGGTGCCCGCGCTGCGGGTATAACTTGAGAGGGGCGAGGGTTGAGCCACCAGCCATCAGTGCAGGCTGTCCCGAGTGCGGTTGGAACCGCGAGACGACAACGATGGCGTTGTCGCGCTGATCGGCATTTGAATACAATCTCGGTCTCGGCGCTGCTTGGTAAATGCAGAACTCTCCTCCAACCTTGCCGGATCGAGATTCATCGCGCAAGCGGATGGGTCCCGTTGTTCTTGGCATTGTAATTCACGGCGCATGCGCCTTGTTCACCAGCATGCTTGTTCCGCTCGTGCTGGGATCCAATATCTGGCCGATTGCAGGCGTTTTCTGGGGTGCTCTGACCGCACCGCCGGCCGCGGGTCTGGGCGCGCTTATCGGCTGGATCGGGAGCGAGCGCAGGAGAGGTCCTTTGACGGCGGTGCTTGTAGGAACGGGATTGACCTCGGCCGCTGTGATTGCGACGATCATTGTGAATACCCCGTGATCCGGACTTCCAGGCAGACCTCCCGCTCCACTGCGTTCTCGTTCTGTAGGAGGCGGAGCGATGAGAATCGACGGCGATCTCGCCCCGAGTTTTCAGCGCCCAAGAGGTGTTCATTTCCGGGCGGGTCGCCCTAGGGTCTGTCTGACGAATGGCTGAGATCGGGTATCTTACCTGTTTTCGTTCTTCAGGCAGGAGGCCGACGCATGCGACGCTACGAGCTCACGGATGAGCAGCTCGAGGCG
>Ga0326597_10007699_pt1 | contig 14611 bp, 13 predicted proteins | sample RVTome_12_FD_203789 | JGI IMG/M metagenome (GOLD analysis project Ga0326597, IMG submission 203789) | Soil microbial communities from uranium-contaminated site in the Upper Colorado River Basin, Wyoming, United States - RVT100D185 | ecosystem: Environmental > Terrestrial > Soil > Contaminated >... | reverse complement strand
ACTGCTGATCCCGGTCCACAGCACGCAGATTCACCATGCCCACATGCTCCCGCGCGCCGCCCAATCACCCGCGGATTTCGCGGATTCATGCGACAGCCTCGTGTGCCGGGGTTTCGCGTTGTGCCGCTGATAACCGGCCGATCACATTTCGCGCGAAGGAGCCTCGGGGCGCGACTGCAAAGACACCTTCGGTTCGGCGCGAGACGTCAGGAGGCCGGCCATTCCGGCAGTGTATGATCGGAGAAGTCTTCTGACCTGGACTCAGGCGGGCGACTCCACACTGACCGACATCGCGGTCCCTCGATACCACGCTCTGGAACGGTTGGTGTTGTGCCGACCAACGCTCGCGCTGATCTTGACTGCCAGTCTGAGGACCAGACCGAACCAGGCTCACCGCTCGATCGATCCGCCAGTATGTTGGATCGTCGCTGGCTGCACAACTCCGTTTCTGCGATTGCGGCTCTCGGCGGCGGCGAGGTAGAGGCCGGCCCAGATGACCATGGCGATGCCCCAGGCCACGCCTTGGCTACCCGGGTGGTCGGGGTAGACGATGAAGCCGGCGCCGAGCAGCCCGACCATGAATGAGACGCTCCATGCGGAGTATCGCCATCCGCTGAGTGCGGAGGCGCCGAGCAGGCCCACGAGCATGACGTGGAGGCCGTACTCGGCCATGATGTTGTAGTGCAATCCCTGCTGATGCGGGTCGGCAGCCACTCCTGCGAGCTCTAACTGGAGCTGAGAGACCGTCAGAAAGGCGGCCGGAATCAAGGCCGCCACCCAGAGACCGGTCATGAGACGATCGGCTGGTGTTGGCAGTTGTCGGATGGGGGTCGATGGATGAAACACCGCGGTGGTGATGATCAGTGCGATTACAACCAGGACTGGGAGCAGAAGAGCCTCGGTGCCAACACTGAAGATCGCGAAGGGCAGAGTGAGCACGGAAAGGATCAGCCCTCCTGAGGCCTGCCAGATGGGAGCGGTCTTCGTCCAGGGTCGCCGTAGTTGCAGTGCAAGTCCGAAGAGGACCATCACGTGGCTGGCCGACAATGCCAGATAGTGGATGATGTGGGGAGTGAAGGCCCCTTCGACGTTGTCGAACTCCAGCTGACTGGCGTAGAGACGTTCCAGGACATCCTCCGGCAGCCATGCCAAGACAGGAAAGACGTTCAGCTTCCAGAAAACCACGGTCATGGCGACCACCAGCAGGATCAGGATGAACCTGAAGACGGCCTTGCGGGCAGTGCCCCAGCTTGGCTCCCCCACGTCAACACTCGGAATCGAAGTCGCTATGTGCTGTCTCATGCCTCCTCCGTTGCCGGCGTGCAGTGATACTATATATAGCTATAGTCAAACTGCAAGTGCTGGCAGCTTAATCTGTTATTCGAATGTCACTTCAAGAAGTCCGTAGGAAGGCGGCGCAACGTCTAGTCATCGATGCCGCCATCGAGTTGATGATGGAGCGCGGCTACAACGCCACCACCATGACCGCCATCGCCGAGCATGCTCGGGTGGCTGAACGCACCCTCTACAACCTGTTCGGGTCGAAGTCTGGGCTGATGCTGGCAACGCTTCGCGACCGAACCACGGGTGGCGAAATCGATCAACTAGGCATGGACCATGAACACATGCGGAGTCTCGACGACCCACTGGAGATCATCGAGTTCGCCGTCGACACCAACCACCGGGTAGCCAGCCGCGCCATCGCCCTGTTTCAAGTCGCCTATCAGGCTGCAGCTGTCGAGGAAGAGGTGGCAGTCGCTCTGGAAGCGCTCGAGGAACAACGGTTTCATCACCAAGGGGAAGTCATCAACCTGCTCCATGAGAAGGGACATCTCAGAACAGACATCCCCTACGACCTGATCAAGAGAGGGTTCTGGCTTATGGCCGGTCCCGAGACGGTCATCAAAGCGATAAGAGGAGGGTGGAGCCTCGACACCTACACCAGCTGGCTGCGGGCATCCCTTCCCAGCCTGTTACTCCCTGGCAAAAGTCACATCGTGACTGTCCGCTGACAGCACCACCATTGATCGGTGATGATGGTCGTCTCCGAGTGAGCATTCCCCGGACCTCTCTTCTTGCGCGGTCTGCTATATCGACTATTGACCGGATCTTCGGCCACACCTTCCCCGAGAGTGACCGTCGATGAGACAAGTCGAAAGGTCACTGGCTTCCCTGCTGGCTCCGATCGAAGCATCGCACGTCCTCGGTGGCTGGCGAGACCTCCGATAGGCGCGACCAGAACGTGCCCCGGAAGGAAATGGACCCGCCCCATGAGCGGATAGAGCGCGTCGAGCAAAGTCACCGTCGACGGCGATAAGGGGGTCGTTGAGATCGTCTCCAGCACAGTCCAACAACGACTGATCGTCTGATCACATCCTGATCACGGGTTCCTGACGACAGGGCGGGATTCATCGCGACGAACTCGCAAGTCGGATCGGACGAAACCCCACGTAAACAGGACAAGTCGGGATCAGACGGGACGGCGCTCTGTGGACTTCGGATCAGGAGGTTGGGGGTTCGAGTCCCTCCGGGCGTGCTGCAAGAGACCTTATGCTGCGAGGGCTTCAGCGTTATGGAAGCTCGGAGACCGTCTGACGGTGGGGAGCCAGCCTCGGCTGTTCAGGCGACCTCGAGGAACCGCCGGAGAGCCTCGCGGATGATCTCGCTCATGGTGGCGTGCTCAGCCTCGGCACGGGCTTCGATCGCCGCTCGGAGTTCCGGGTCGATCCTCACCGGAACCACGTCGGCCGGCCCCGACCCCATCGGGGGTCGACCACGGCGTCGCTTCTTCAGCACCTCGACGTCGTAGTCCTTTTCGGCGACCTCGTCGGCGAGGGTCTCGATCTCCTCGTCGGTGAGCGTCCGGCCGGTACGGGTACGGTGGGGGGCCTCATCGGTCATGGTGTGTCCTCCTTTGGTTTCGGCAACAGGTCATAGAACTTCGGGCGCAACGACATGGCGTGGATCACCAACTCGACTCCGTCGGCGAGTTCCAACCAGATGATCTCCAGGAGGTTGGCGGCACGGTCCGGTCCGATCGCCAGCACCCTTGGGCGGATCGGCATCCGGGTCGAGATCGACGATCGTGAAGGCGTATTCGACGGCGTGGCGGATGGCAGCATCGTCGACGCCGTGCTCGCGCGCGATCCGATGGATTTCCACATTGTCATATCGTAATACGATAATGCCCGTGGGGGAAGCCAGAGGAGCGTCGTGTCGCGCTGTTCCTGGGAGCCAAGTTGGGAGCCATTCCATGCGGACGGCAACGGACGGCCGTGGACGCCGGTGGAATCGAAGGCCAGTCGTTCCTGGCTATGCGGACCCCCGTGGACGCCCACGGACTCAGCTTGGACATCTACGGATCAGGAGGTTGGGGGTTCGAGTCCTCCCGGGCGCGCTACAAAAGGCCTTGTAGATGGCCATTTCTGCGCCACTCGATGAATCTGGGGATCGACGGCTGATCACGACCTGATCACATTCCGCGATGCTGGTGGTCGGGAGCTTCGAGTTACAGAGTCCTGCACGGCTGGGGCATTCGGTGGCCGACCTGGTGATTCGCGACATCGTGGTCAGCTGGCACCTCCGAGATCAGGTGGGTCTTCTGACCGAGAGTCAGATGATGCAGGAGTCCGGCGATGCTCAACGCCTGCGGCTTGGAAGCCTCATCGATGACCAAGTGGAGGTAGCGCCGCGCCGGCGGAGGCTGGTCGTCGAGCCGCCCCGCCTGGTGGACTGCGACGAGCTGATCGACCATTCGGCGGCGGTGGCGAAGGCGACCCGGTGGCCGGCCTCCCGGGACCCGGATCGACAGGCCCATGGCCAATGTTTCTGCCGGTGCCGGGAGGGCCGAGGGAGAACGTCTCACTTGATCAGCCAGGTCACGTCATCAGACGCTCAGTGCCGGGGCTCGCGTCGGCGGCAGGTGCTCGCCGAAAGGGTCGCACAGCCGGGCATATCGACGTCATTGCTGGCGCAGGAACTGCAGCACTGCCAGCACCCGCCGGTGCTCGCGCTCACCTGGAGGCAACCCAAGCTTGGTGAACACGTTGCGTATGTACCCCTCGACGGTCTTGACACTCACGAAGAGCTCCTCGGACAGAGCGGCGTTGGTTAGACCTTGGGCCATGAGCGCGAGCACCTGCCGCTCGCGGTCGGTGAGTTCGGCCAGCGGGTCCCGTTCGCGACGCCGGCTGACCAGCCGTGACACGAGCTCTTGGTCGATCACGACGTGGCCAGCGGCGACCCGACGTACGTCAGCGGCGAAGGCGCTCAAGTCGGACACCCGGTCCTTGAGGAGATAGCCAACCGCGCCGTCGAACTCGTCCATCAGTCGCAGTGCGTGGTGCACCTCGACATACTGCGACAGCAGCATCACGCCGACGTTCGGCGCGAACGAGCGGATTTCAGCGGCTGCCTCGATCCCCTCGTCGGCGAAGTTCGGGGGCATCCGCAGGTCCGTGATGACCACGTCGGGGGCGTCGCGTCGGACGAATCCGATCAGTTCCGCGCCGTTGCGCGCTTGGCCGGTGACCTCGAAGCCCGCCTCGGTGAGGATCCGCGCCATCCCTTCCCGGAACAGCACTGCGTCGTCAGCGACGATTACGCGCATGGCAGCACTGTCCGGATCCGGGTTCCACCGCCCAGGGGACTTTCGATCGTAAGCCTGGCGCCAACTGCGGCGACCCGGTCTGCGAGGCCCTCCAGGCCGCTGCCGTCGCGCTGTCGTGCACCGCCGCAGCCGTCATCGCTGACCCCCACCCGCAGTCCCTCCACGACCTTCGCGACCTCGACTGTGACCACGTCGGCGCCTGAGTGGCGCGCTGCATTGGTCAGCGCTTCGCTGACGATGTAGTACGCCGTCACCTCGACCTCGCGGGACAGCCGACCGGGAATCGCGACGGTTAGCCGGACGGGGATGGCCGACCGGTCCGCCAGCATCCTCAACGCGGCGTCCAGCCCCGCCTGGGTGAGCACCATCGGGTGCAGGCCGCGGGCCAGCTCGCGCAGGTCGGCAGTGGTCTCCAGCAGCTGCGCTCGTATCTCCTTCACCCGTGCGGCCAACTCGGGCCCGCCGGACGCCTGTGCCTGGTCGGCCAGTAATCCGAGCTCCAGGCCCGTCGTGACCAGGCGTTGCTGGGCACCGTCATGGAGGTCCCGCTCGATCCTGCGGCGGGCCGCGTCCTGGGCGGTGACGATGCGCCGGGCCGCTGCCTGCAACTCCTGCGCCTGTTGCTGCTGGGCGATGACCAGACCCGTCTGCGCGACCAGGTCTGCAAGCAGTCGGACCTCGGTGGGGGTGATCGCCTCCCCGGCCGGCTTGCGGAGGGTGATCGCTCCGCGCACGGTGCCCTGGTGGACAACCGGCCGGACGTGTCGATGGGCGCCGCGGTCGAGCTCGCCCAGCCGCGACGGTTCCGACGGCTCGGGGGGGCGGGGCCACCCGGCCTGCGGGAGCAGGCGTGCTTCCTCGCCAACCCAGACGACCACTTCGGTCGCGCCGACCGCGTTGGCGACCGTGGCGGCGATCCCATTGAGCAGCTCCTCCGGCGCCTCGTCCAACTGCGCCGACAGCCGGGACAGGGCCTCATAGGGCGTCGCGCGGTGACCGTAGACGAGCCGGTCGGCCAGGATCTGGGCGCGCCGGCGGAGCGGCTCGAACGCCACGGCGACGACTGCGGTGGCAAGCAGGGACAGCCAGCCTGTACCTGCCGGGATCAGGGAACCGACGCCTACGACGAGGGCGACGTAGCCGGTCGTGACGACGAGCACCAGGGAGCCGATGACCAGTGTTTTGTTGATCACCGGGTCGATGTCGTATAGCCGGAACTTCTGGATGGCGATGCCAGCCGCGACCGGGATCAGCGGGAGCGCGAGCAGCCCCGGAACCGGACTCCCGAACACGACCAAACCCATGGCGAGCAGCACGATGGCCATCACCGCGGCGTAGACCAGCCAACGCATCTGGCGTGCCTCGTCGCCGCGAGCCCGGCGCAGCCGCACTACCACCGCGACTGTCCAGAGCACCTGAAAGAGCGGATAGCTGGGTTGGAGGTAGCCCCACACCTGTGCGGCCACGTGGGAGCCGGGCATATCGAGGGGATGAGGTGCGACGAGGCCGGTCCGGGCGTAGTCCACGGGCCAGAGAGCGGACGTCATCGCCATGAGGGCGGCGACGGCGTACATGGCCAGGCCAATGCGGCGCCAGCGCGGTGACAGCATGTCGCCCTGTGGGAACGCCATGAAGGTCCAGCCGAACAAGGCGATGGCCAGAGGTAGTGGCCACACACCAATCCAGCCGATCCATGACGCACCGGGCAGCGGGGGCTCTGTAGAGCCGTACTGACGGCCGAAGAACATGACAGCGTGGACCACCCCGACTGCGACCAGCAGCCAGCCCTCACGATGCCGTGGCCGCATTCGTACGACGTACAGGCCCACGGCGGAGAACGAGGCAGCGATCAGCCCGTTGTGCGCGTTCGCGAGATCGAAGCCGAGGGACCACCCGTAGCCGACCAGCATCGCGACCAGCAGGGCCACCATTCCCAGGCCAACATCCAGGGCCGTCGCCGGGGCCTCCGTGGACGGCTTCCTGGCATCCATCGCAGCCGACATGGCGAGATGCTAGGGCTGCGCCACCGGGCCGCGAAAGAGGGTTTTCCCTGAGGAACTCCAGGGAGCGCACGGATGCGCGGTGACCGGTCCGTCGGCCACCATTGGACGCGTCGTCACCCGGTCAGGAGGACCACTGATGAATACGTCGATAGACGCCCGCGCCAACCTGTCACCCGCTTCGCTCGGCACGGCGCGGCTCGGTGGCATCTTTCTCGCCCTGGGAGGGATCGCCTTCTTCGCCGGCGGTGTAACCCACCCGAGCGACAGCGGTGGAGGCACCAAGGTCGAGCAGCTGTACCAGGCGTTCATACAGCCCACGTGGTATCTCTCGCACGCTTTGTTGCTGGCGTCCTTCGCGCTGTTCGCGGCGGCGATACTGCTGCTCCGCAAGCGGGGCCACTTCGGTACCGGCATGGCCCGACTGGTGAACGTGGTAAGCGTTGTCGCCGTCGTCGCCACCCTGGGCATGGCGGTGCACCTGATGTCGGCGTTGGGTGCAGAGTCCATCGCAGACGGACAGCCGTCGCTGATCTACCTGGTGCAGAAGTGGAACGAAACCATCCTCAGCACCCTCTGGGGACTGGGCATCATCGCGCTCGCCATTGCCGGCGGACTCACCCGCACCCTGGGAAACTGGATCACGATACCGCTGGCTGTGGTCGGTGGTGTGGCGTGGTGTCTGGCCACGGCGACGATCGCGTTCACCGACCGGTTCGATCCGCTGTTTCCAGTCGCCTCGCTGATCTCGGTCTGGGCCGTCGCGGCCGGGGTGATGTGGGCCGTACGCTCGACCTGAGAGCTGGCCAGCCGCCCCGGACTCGGTTGCCGTCGTGCACGGCCATCTCCGTGGCAAGCTGTGCGGCGATCCGGGGCGTGGGCCATGGCCAACTCGGGACCGTACGCGTACTCAGACTCGCCTCCCGGGGAGCCTCCATTCGACCTGCTGCCATCCCCCCACTCGTCAGGTCAACCAAGAGGTTCTGTGGGGGGGGGCTTACCCCAGTTGTTCGGGGAACCTCGGGCGCCAGGACGGGAGCCGGTGGGGGCATCCCGACGTCGGCTGGTCGTGACACCGACAAGGTGCGTTGGTGGGTGTGCACTCGTTCCGGGAGGCGACGTGGTGGTGTCCCCGAAGCGGCCACGGAAGAATTGGCCGTGGTCGGCACAGCCACTGATCACATTCTGATCACGGATTCCTGACGAGAGGGCGGGACCAGGTGGGATGCGCTGGCACGCCCGATTGTCCGAAAAGACGTAAACGCCACAAACTGGCACGGATAGGGACCAGGTGGGATGGCCTTCTCTGGACTACGGATCAGGAGGTTGGGTGTTCGAGTCGCCCTGGGCGCGCCAGAGAAATCCCTTGCGGTAGCAGAGGATTTCGCCTGCAGGTGGTCTGCCCACCGGGGCCAGGTTCGTGATTGGTCCGCATTTGGTCCGCCGGAGGTTGCCTTGAAGTGGAGGAACGAAGGGGCGGCTGACCACGAAATGACCACATCGCGGCGAGTCCAGAGCCTCGAACAGCATCGTCGGCGACGTCGCGCCGAGCTGTTGATCCCTGAGGTTGCCTTCGAGCTGCAGGCGGCCGGCACCGTGGTCAGCCAGCTCGATGATCCCGCCGATGTCGAGATGTGGCGGGAGGCGGGCCCGCTCGCCGGCCGACGTCTCGGTCGTCATGTGCGCACCGGGTCGACTCGATGTGGTTGTGCGGATCGGGACGGCAGCCACGTATGGATGGTCGATCTTAACCATGAGGTGAGCGAAGCGGAGCAGCGGCGAAGTGTGCCGTTGCTGAGTGCCGTGGATGGGGTCCGACGTCTGCCGGAGCCTGACGGCTGAGCCCCGGCTCAGCCACCACCAAGAGTTGCCATTCGGTTCAGCGTGGGGTTCTTATGGGAAGAGACGATCCCCTTCGTCGAGCCCGGCGCTGGGCGCCGCTCAGGATCTCGGCTAGGCGCGAACCTAGGCGGAGACTTCCCTCCGTGAGGCGTCGGGGTGGCGGCGAATCCGGCGGACCTCGTCACCCTCGGTCTGCTGGGCCTGGTAGAGATCCCACCGCATCTGGCCGTTCATCCAGAACCCACTTGAGGTGCTGAAGTACTGCGAAAGCCTGAGGGCGGTGCTTGGTGTGACCCCGCGGCGTCGATTCACGATCTCATTCACCCGCTGATAGGACACACCAATCGCCTCGGCCAGCTCTCGCTGAGTCAGGCCAAGTGGCTTGAGGAACTCCTCCAGCAGCATCTCGCCTGGATGGGTCGGAGCTCGGTGTGTTGGAATGCGAACCATTTCTCACCTCAGTGATCGTCAACTACCTCGACATCGACCGGACCGGCCTCGGTCCATTGAAAGCAGATCCGGTACTGGTCGTTGATCTGGATGCTGTGCTGTCCCCGGCGATCTCCCCGGAGTCTCTCCAATCGGTTGCCCGGCGGCACTCGTAGATCCTCGAGCATCTCCGCTTGATCAAGGGCATCCAGCCTCCTCGCTGCCACCTGCCAGAGGGCTTGAGGCAACCGCTGGCGCGGTAGCGAGGTGGCCGAGAGTCCATTGAGAAGAGTCATCACGGCAGCAGCGGAACCTGCCGGGACCAGGCAGACCCACCGCCGTCTCAGGGCCACAGCTCGCCGCTCAACCCAGGGCCGAGAGGTTGGCGACGCAGAGGGAAGGCTCCACGAAGGGCTGGAGGTCGTCTACCGACACCGACCCGCCGAGCTCTTCCGCCATTCCTCGCAGGATTCCCAGATGCACCGAGCAGACCACATCGCCTCGGGTGCGGGCCATATCCCGGAAAGGGCAATCATGGAGCCGGATCACGATGCGTTTCTCGTGCTTCCCTTCTTCGGGAGCGAAACCCAGCCCGGCAAGGGTCGTGACGATCTGTTCCGCAACGAGTGTCGTGTCGGGCTGGGCGAATGGAGCCGGCCGATCGACCATGTAGTGGCCCCAGACCCGCCCTGCCTCCTCTGCGGCTGCCGCCGGGTCGGTCACTGTCGCCTCGATGTAGCTGGCCAGGACCTCGGCGAGGAAGCGGTACCCCTCGGATCCGGGCGACCTGGTGTCTCGGGGAGCCGCCTCGTACAGCATCTTGGGCCGACCGGGCCGGGTCCTCTTCTCCGGGGTGCGAGTCACCAAGCCGGCCTGGCTGAGCAGCTCGAGGTGCTCGCGTACGGTGTTGGGATGTAACCCGACCTGACCGGCCAGTGTGTCCACCCCGAGGGGCCGTTCGGCATCGTCGAGGAGGCGAAGAAGGTGCCGTCGGTTGGGATCGGCGAGAGCGCGATAGGTCAGGTCGCTTCGCTCGCCAATCGGGTGGGTGCTCACTGCGATCCGAATTTATCCCTTCAAGAACATAAAAACTAGACCTGTGGTGTCAATAGGGACTTTTGACCCTATGTGAAAAGGGCTGGGCGCTGTTGGTTTGCACGGATGGCGAGTGATCGTTGGTGCTTCGTCCCACCGACCCGGTCGATCAGCGTCTCGGTCTGCGACCCGCATCGGGAGCGCTGAACGTGGCCGGGCTGACCCGACGTCGTTTCATCACGCTCGCCGGAGGGACGGGGTTGGCCGTCCTGACCGGCGTCCTGGATCTCGACCTGATCGCACTGGAGGCTTTTCCCGGTGTCGACAACCCGCTGTTGACCTACCCCAACCGGGACTGGGAGAAGATCTACCGGGACCAGTACTCCTACGACGACAGCTTCACCGTGATCTGCGCCCCCAACGACACCCACATGTGTCGGCTCCGAGCCTTCTCCCGAAACGGGGTGGTAGTCCGTCTCGAGCAGAACTACGACGGTGATCGCTACGGCGACCCGCAAGGCAACACATCGACGGCTCACTGGAATCCGAGAGGATGCTTGAAGGGCTACACACTTCATCGTCGGGTCTATGGCCCGTACCGACTGCGGGCACCGATGTTGCGAAGGGGATGGAAAGAATGGGCCGATGACGGGTTCCCGTCGTTGTCCGACGACTCTCGGCTCCGTACCAAGTACCGCTTCGACGACCGGGGGAACGACACCTTCGTCCGTCTTGCCTGGGACGAGATCGACGACTACATCGCACGTGGTCTCCAAGCAATAGCGGGGACCTACTCGGGGAAGGAGGGGAGACGCCGTCTCCTGGACGAGGACGGCTACGAGCCCGAGATGCTCGAGCATTGGGAGGAGTCGGGCGTCCGGACCATGAAGTTCGGGTCCTCTCTCCCCGTCCACGGGGTCGCCGGCAAGTTCGGGTTGTTTCGCTTCGCCAACATGCTGGCTCTTCTCGACGCCGGCGTCCGCGGCGTCGGTCCGGTGGAAGCCAAGGCGGCCCGTGACTGGTCGGAGTATACCTGGCGTGGCGATCAGGCGCCGGGGTTCCCTTTCGTTCACGGACTGCAAACCACCGAGGTCGATTTCAACGACCTCCGTCACAGTCGTCTTCTCATCCAGGTGGGGAAGAACCTGGTGGAGAACAAGATGCCGGAGAGCCACTGGTTCCACGAGATCATGGAGCGGGGGGGAAAGATCGTCTCGATCGTCCCCGAGTACGGCCCACAGTCATCCAAGTCCGACTACTGGATCCCGGTTCGGGCCGGTCTGTCCGACACGGCCATCTTCCTCTTTCTGGCCAGGGAGCTGATTGAACGTGAGCTGTACGACGTCGATTTCGTGAAGCAGTTCACCGATCTCCCCCTCCTGATTCGTCTCGACACCCTGACCAGGCTGCGCGCCGACGAGGTCTTCCCTGATCATCAACCGTTACTCGACCCCGACGGCCCGAGTTTCCGCCTCCATGGGATGACGGACGATCAGTACGAGACGATCGGTGATCGGATGGTCCGGGACACGTCAGGCGCGTTCCGCGCCATCAGCCGCGAAGATGTCGGCGAGAAGCTGACCGCGCTGGGGATCGATCCCGAGATCGACTGGCGGGGGACCGTCCGGCTGAGCGACGGCAGCGAGATCGAGGTCGCCACTGCTCTCCATCTCTACCGGGAACACCTGGCCGACTACGACCTGGACACGGTCGTCGACATCACTGGATCTCCCCGAGATCTCTTGGAACGCCTATTGGAGGACGTGGCCACCATCCGCCCCATGGCGATTCACGTCGGTGAGGGTGTCAACCACTACTTCCACGCCACCCTGCACAATCGGGCCACGTACCTGGTTTCGATGCTCACGGGGCAGATCGGCATTCCCGGCGCCGGGGTCAGCACATGGGCCGGCAACTACAAAGGCGGGATCTTCCACGGAGCCCCCTGGTTCGGCCCTGGTGTAGGGGGATACGTCAACGAGGATCCGTTCCGGCCGTTGCTCGACGAGGAGGACACCTATACGTTCGACAACATCCACCATTACATCCATGGGGAGGAGACCTCGTACTGGGGTTATGGCGACCGTCCCCTCGTGGTCGACACCCCTGGGGAGGGGCGAAAGGTCTTCACCGGACGCAGCCATATGCCTACCCCCACCAAGTTGCTTTGGTACAACAACGCCAATCTGATCAACCAGGCCAAATGGGCCTACCACCTAATCCAGAACGTCAACCCCAAGGTCGACATGATCGTCGACCAGCAGATCGAGTGGACCGGCTCCGCCGAGTTCGCAGATGTGATCCTCCCCGCCAACAGCTGGCTCGAGTTCGAGACTCTGGAGATGGGGGGTTCCTGTTCCAACCCGTTCCTCCAGCTATGGAAGGGTGGGATAAAACCTCTCTACGACAGCAGGGATGACGTGGCGATCTTCGCCGGGGCGGCCCGAGCCCTGACCCGGCTCACCGGCGAACGTCGTTTTGACGACTACTTCAAGTTCGCCAGCGAAGGCCGGCCCGAGGTCTATCTCGACAGAGTCTTGAAGGCGTCATTCACCACCGAGGGATACACGGTGAAAGACATCATGGCGGGTGAGTACGGCGAGCCCGGCGGTGCGCTGATGCAATATCGCACCTACCCGAGGATCCCCTTCTGGGAGCAGATCAAGGACAGTCTCCCCTTCTACACCGACACCGGCCGAATGAACGCCTACTGTGACCTCCCGGAGGCCATCGACTACGGGGAGAACTTCGTAGTCCACCGGGAAGCGATCGAGGCGACTCCATACCTCCCCAACGTCATCGTCTCCACCAGCCCATGGATCCGCCCCAAGGATTATGGGATCTCTGCAGGGGACCTCGATCCCGACCGTCGTCAGGTCCGCAACGTCAGCATGCCATGGAGCGAAGTGCGTCGGACGGTCAACCCGCTGTTCGAGCAGGGTTTTCGCTTCCTGTGTCTCACTCCGAAATCACGTCACTCGGTCCACTCATCGTGGGCGATCACCGACTGGCATTGGATCTGGAACTCCAACTTCGGGGATCCACAACGGAGCGACAAACGGATGCCCGGAGTCGGCGACGCCCAGCTCCACATGAGTCCCGTCGACGCCAGGAGTCTCGGCCTGGAGAGCGGTGACTGGGTGTGGATCGACGCCAACCCTGCGGATCGTCCCTACGTGGGAGCCTCACCCGACCACCCCTTCTACGACGCCGCCCGGCTCATGGCCCGGGTCAGCTATAACCCCTCATACCCGCCCGGGGTGACCATGATCAAACACGCCTTCTACATGGCCACCCCCCGGACGGTCAAAGCCCAGAAGACGCGGGCCGACGGCCGCGCCCTGGCCGACACCGGCTACCAGTCGAGCTTCCGGCATGGAAGCCAGCAATCCCTGACCCGTGGCTGGGCACCACCAATGCACCAGACCGACACCCTCTTCCACAAGAGGGCCGGGGCCATGGGCTTCGTATTCGGCTTCGACGTGGACAACCACGCCATCAACACCGTTCCCAAGGAGACCGTGGTCCGGATCACCAAGGCTGAGTCGGGAGGCCCCGACGGAGTGGGTGTCTGGTCGGGCGCCACCACCGGCATGAGCCCGGGCGGCGAGGACCGTTTCATGCAGAGATATCTCACAGGGCAGCTCGTCACGATCAAGGGACGGACCGGATGAAAGACCTGCAGAGGGACGACCCCTACGAGCTGATCGGAACCGGATACCCGGTATCCAACCCCGAACAAACCGACCGCAACACAGCACGCTGCATCATCGAGGAGTATGCCCTCGCCGGCTTCAGCGCCTCCGAGACCCTCGGCTTGTTCGAATCGCCCCTCTACGGCCACACCCATGCCATCCACCAACGCCGCGGGGGCAAATTCGTGAGGGATCTCGTCGACGAGGTGTTTGGTGGCTCTCGATGACCACCAGCTACAACTGGCAGATCGGCCGGGAGATGGATTACCGCTTCGAGGGTGGTGGGGCGAAACGCCAGTTCGCCGCAGTGTTCAACATCAACCGTTGCATCGCCTGTCAAACCTGCACCATGGCCTGCAAGTCGACCTGGACCTTCTCACCCGGTCAGGAGCTGATGTGGTGGAACAACGTGGAGACCAAGCCGTACGGCGGTTATCCCCGGAGTTGGGACGTCAAGACACTCGAGCTGCTGGAGGAGGCCAACCCCGGCGGCCAGGTGTGGGATTCGAGAGAACATGCAGCGGATGCCCCTTATGGACGGTTCGAGGGGAAGACCGTCTTCGAAGCTGCGGGGCCCGAGGAGCGGGCGGTCGGGTATCTACCTAGTGACGAGGAGTGGAAGGCTCCGAATCGTTTCGAGGACCACGGGACCGGCTGGACCGCCAGAGGAACGAGTCTCCCCGAACATGAAGGATGGTTCTTCTACCTGGCCCGGATCTGCAACCACTGCACCTATCCGGCCTGCCTGGCGGCATGCCCCCGCAACGCCATCTACAAACGCCCCGAGGACGGGATCGTCCTCATCGATCAGGAGAGGTGCCGCGGCTATCGCAAGTGTGTCGAGGCATGTCCCTACAAGAAGGCGATGTACCGGCCAACGACGGGCACCTCGGAGAAGTGCATCGGGTGCTATCCGAGAGTTGAAGGCTCGGACCCGCTGACCAACGGCCAGCCCATGGAACCGAGATGCATGGCGGCATGCGTGGGGAAGATCCGGATGC
>Ga0326597_10007698_pt1 | contig 14611 bp, 6 predicted proteins | sample RVTome_12_FD_203789 | JGI IMG/M metagenome (GOLD analysis project Ga0326597, IMG submission 203789) | Soil microbial communities from uranium-contaminated site in the Upper Colorado River Basin, Wyoming, United States - RVT100D185 | ecosystem: Environmental > Terrestrial > Soil > Contaminated >... | reverse complement strand
TGTGTTGTACATGATATCTTCTTCTTCCGTTGCCAGTCGTTCGTCTACATAGTATTTCCGCTTGCAGACGACCCTGTAGGTAAACTCTGCATTCGATGAACCACTATTCAGTTCCATGACGTCAAAAGATGTTGCAGTACGGTTGGTCACATAGACCCCGTTGCAGTTTTCCAGCAATTGAACAAACACCCTCATCGGATGGGAAAAGTCAATGGTGACCGTCTGCAGGAACTTGGGATCGAGCTTGATCTGTGCCCTGCCGTTACTCAGTGTCCCTTCGCCGTAGTCCGTGAAGTAGACTTCAGCCGCTTCCTCTGCGAAGAGCTTCACCTTCGTGCCATCGTTCAGCTTCACTGTTGCCGGCTTGTTCGTCGTCCAGGTAGTCGTGGTAGGTGTTGCCCAAAAGGTTCCGGTGGTCATTCGGAAACTACCGGAGGAATAGACAGCGTAGCCTCCGCTTGGGGCGTACCCCCACACACCATAGCCACTTGTGCTGCTGGTCCCCCCAAACACACCGAAGTTCGTGCCAGTGGGTGCCGTCGCGGATCCAAACACGCCGTAGCCACTGGGGCTGCTGGTCTCACCGCGGATGCCGAAGTTTGTCCCAGAATTCGCATTTGCGGAACCATACACACCGGTACCGGCAAAACTGTTGGTTTCCCCACGAACACCGTAGTTGAAGCCAGTGGTTGCTGTCGCGACGCCATAGACCCCGCGACCGCTCGTACTGAAAGTTATACCGTAGACACCGTTGGTGATGCCAGTGGACGCTAAGGCACGGCCAAGCGTACCGGTGCCATCGGTACTGGCACTCACACCATGGACGCCTTGGGTGAAGCCCGTAGTCGCGTTTGCATATCCATACATGCCGGTGCCACCCGTACTGTTACTCAAACCTTGTACGCCGTAGTTGAAGCCAGTGGCTGCTGTTGCACGGCCAATCACGCCATACCCAGTTGGATTGTCAGTCTCACCAACCGCACCGTAGAGAGTGCTTGTGAATACATGCAGCGGGAATATCGGAGTGATTGTCCCGATGCCGAGGCGTTTGTTGGTGTTATCCCAGAAGAGACCGTCATCTCCACCAATCGATGACGTGCCCGTCCAGAACGGAACCTGTCCCGCGGCACCTGTGCCGCTCACATTGCCACCTCCCCCGCCACCACTCGATGCGATCGTCAGTGTGTTTCCACTCGGCGTGATCGTCACGTTCGAACCCGCCGCAAGCGTCACATCGTCCTTCAGCGTGTTGAGGCTCTTGACCACCTGAGTCGATGCAATCTTTACAGCCGTCACTGCATTGTTTGCAATCTTCGCCGTCGTTACAGCTCCGTTCGGAATCGTACCGGCAATGCGCGCGCTGTCCACAAAAGCCTGGGCTGGTGCACTAAGCGCATAAACCGCCGTGTCCGCCTTCTCTGCGCGGCGGCTATACCCTACCGCACTCAACTCAATTCTCGGCGCCAGTTCCGGATCGGCTGTCACCTGAATGCCGAGCCAGTACCGTCTGTCAAACTGCACCTGGCTTCCCATGACAACCTGATCCCCCAAGAGTGTCTGGAACAGACCCCGTTTCACCTCCAGTGTCTTTTGTTCCGTCCAGAGTGCGCTCCCACCGCTGCCGCTTTCGTACAGACGGAAGGTGATAGAATAACTTCCATCAGGCTTTGGAGCACCCAGTGTGTCGGTCAATATCCCCTGGAACGAAATCGTCCGGGGTGTCTGGCCCTGGGTATTCTGCTGCAGGGTGAACAGCAGAAAAACAATTGCAAAGAAAATAATCGATCGCATCGCTGCCTCCTTGTTTGTACTATCAGATCTCGATACTTGATTGCAGCCTTCGCGCAAGAGATCAGCCATCTCACTTCAACATCGTCACTTCAAGAAAAACATCTTCTTTGTCTTGACAAAAGGCTCTCCGCCATCTGCTGGCGTTGCCTCAATTCTGTAGACATACACGCCGCTGCTGATTTGCCGGCCGTGCGCATTGGTACCATTCCACATAGCAGAAAACCGACCTGCATTTTTCTCTTCATCAACAAGCCGCGCAATTTCCTGGCCCAAAAGATTATAAACGCACAGCGAGATGCGGCTTTGTCTTGGGATGTCGAAACTTATATGCGTTGATGGATTAAACGGGTTAGGATAGTTCTGCTTCAATGCAAACTCCGTTGGTAATCCATCCTGATCGCCGACGCCTGTTTGCACAGGTGGTAATGGCGGCATGTCTTGTGTCGGAATAATCTGGATTTGTCCTGCCTCCGGAGGAGCTGTTGCCAGTACCAACTGACCTGCCTGTGTCGTGCGGACCCAGTAGCCTTGTCCAGGTTCGATAGTCGGGGCATCGACATACGCGCCATTGTATCCGAAGAACTGCGACGTGATGATTCCTTCGGGGATCGAGGTAATCGTTGTAACATCCACAGAACTCGAGATAGATCCGATCATGTTCCAGCCACTCACAACTGCAATTGTATCAAGATCCCGCACAAAGCCGGAGAGAAGGACATCTTCCGGAGCGCCAAAACGGAGCCAGTAACCATCGCCGTTCTCAAGCACCGTCTTTACGGTATACGACCCTTGGTATCCAAAAGCATCCGAGACAGAAGTGGGGAAGAGAGTTGTCTTGGTGTAATCCAGCATTGATAAGGGAACAGAGATCATGTTCCAGCCGCCGAGCATGGAAATGCTGGCTGAGCTCATCGCTGCAGAGGTTAGCTGTGGCGAGGGTGCGCTCTCGTTTCCGTGGAGGTCGACAGTGGTGATTCGGTAGTAGTAAGTTATGCCACTAACCGACGGTGTATCAACGACGGATATATCAACAGTTGCAAGAACTCTCGTGGAGTCCGCCAGGGGGAAGCCATCGACTGACGAGCGGTACACACGGTAGTTCCCAACATCGGGATCTGTCTGGTTTCTATCCCAGTTGAGTTGCGTAACACTATTGCCGAGCGGAGTGGCCTGAGCATTTGCGGGGGCGGCAGGAGAGAGGTTGTCCACGCTGTAACCATACATTATGTTTGAGTACCACATTTCATCTGGTCTAGTACCACGGGCAATTACCCTAAAATACAACGTCCCATTTGAAATCGAAAATGAATCGCTTGGTGTCGGAGAAACATATGAATATTCACTGGCACGAATTGCAGGAATAGCAGCAACATAATCCCAAACAAATCCGGATAAACCAGGTGGATCGCTTCTTTGAAGGACATACTCAGCAATACGATTTTGACCAATGATATCATAACCACTCCTAATCCATCTAACCCTAACATAACCACCCTGATCAAAAGGAACATCTTTTACACTTATTATCCGTGGTTGAATTGGGGGTGATGATGAAAGGTACAAATATGCTCTTCCGGCATCCGCACCTCCGGCATCATTATATTTAGCACCCACAATTACATCACTATATCCGTCTCCGTTTATATCTCCGGCTGAATGTACTGAACAACCAAAGAAATCACCCGTAGCGGCACCTGTTAAAGTTACATCGGCAGTGTTATCCATATTTGATCCGCCAAAATATATGAATGCTCTTCCAGCATCTGTTCCTCCGGCATCATTATGATCATCACCAACAATCACATCATCATATCCATCCCCGTTTACATCTCCGGCTGAATGTACTGAATAACCAAATTGATCATAAAGAGCAGCACCAGTTAATATTACATCCGTAGTTGTATTCATACTCCATCCCCCATAGTAAATGTAAGCTCTACCTCTTCCAGCATAATAAATAGCACTAACAATCACATCAAAATAACCGTCACCATTTACATCTCCAGCTGTTGAAACCGACCAGCCAAAAGCATCATTAGCTGCATCACCAGTTAAGGTTACATCTGCAGTGTTATCCATACTTGATCCGCCAAAATATATGTATGCTCTTCCAGCATCTGTTCCTCCGGCATCATTTCTAGGGGCACCAACAACAGCATCATCATAACCATCTCCATTTACATCCCCAGCTGTGGAGACAGACCATCCAAAAAAATCATTAGCCGCTTCTCCAGTCATTATTATATCCGCCGTGTTGTTCATAACTGCTCCGCCATAATATATGTATGCTCTTCCTGCCTGGGTTCCCCCTGCACCATTATTATCAGCACCAACAATCACGTCAGCATAACCATCACCGTTTACATCTCCGGCTGTGGAAACCGAAGAACCAAAATAATTAAGGGCAGCTTCACCTGTTAAAGTAACATCTGCAGTGTTATCCATGCTTGCTCCACCATAATATATGTAAGCACTTCCAGCACTTGATCCTCCTGCATTATCATTCAGTGCAGCACCAACAATCACATCAATATAACCGTCTCCGTTTACATCTCCGGCTGTGGAAACTGAGAAACCAAACAGATCCTCGGCAGCAGCACCAGTTAAAACAACATCTGCAATATTGTTAAAAATATTTCCACCATAATAAATGTACGCTCTTCCTGCATTAGTTAAGCCCGGGGGGTCATTATTAATGGCACCAACAATAACATCTTCATACCCATCTCCGTTTACATCACCAGCTGTGGAAACTGAATAACCAAAATAATCATAGGCAGCAGCACCAGTAAAAACCTCATCGGGAATATCTGAGCCAGTCAAAGAGTTGGTGTAAAGGTATGCTCTGCCAGCATTAATTCCTCCGGCATCATTATAAGGAGCACCAACAATGACATCAGCATAACCATCACCGTTTACATCTCCGGCTGTGGAAACTGACCAACCAAGTTGATCACCCACTGCTGCTCCTGTCAGTATCACATCTGCGATGTTATCCATTGCAGAGCCGGCAAAATAAATGTATGCTCTTCCTGCATTAATTCCTCCGGCATCATTTCCATAAGCGCCAACTATCACATCACTGTATCCGTCTCCGTTTACATCACCGGCTGTTGAAACTGAATAACCGAAGAGATCTCCTGCTGCAACTCCTGTCAGTATCACATCTGTTATGTTATCCATTGCAGAGCCACCATAATAAATGTACGCTCTTCCTGCATTAATTCCTCCGCCATCATTTCCAGGGGCACCAACAACAGCATCATCATAACCATCTCCGTTCACATCTCCGGCTGTGGATACAGACGACCCTAACTGATCATTAGCAGCAGCCCCCGTTAATAATATATCGGCAGTATTGTCCATACTTGATCCGCCAAAATAAATATATGCTCTTCCCGCATCTGCACCTCCGAAATTATTTGCCGGAGCACCAACAATAACATCAGCATAACCATCTCCGTTAACATCTCCGGCTGTGGATACCGACAACCCAAAGTAATCATTATCAGCTGCACCGGTCAATGTTATATCTACAGTAGTATTCATAATAGATCCACCAAAATAAATGAATGCTCTTCCGATATCAGTGCCTCCGGCATCATTAGATGGTGCGCTAACTATTACATCAGCAAATCCGTCTCCGTTTACATCTCCGGCTGTGGATACTGAAGTTCCCAAATTATCTCCAGCAGCATCTCCATCAACAAACCAATCAAAAACTCCATCCATTGGATTACCGCCAAAAACAATGTAGCAAGTTCCTACGTCGGTTCCTCCAAAATCTGTACCGGTTGCACCAATTATTACATCATCATACCCATCTCCATTTACGTCTCCTGCGCCAGATACAGACCAACCAAAGTGTCCATCGAAAACACCTTCCGATATCAAAATAACATCAGGTACATTATTTATTATATTCCCGCCGTAGTATATGTATGCCCTTCCGCTGTTTGATCCATCTGCATCATTATAAGGAGCTCCTACAATAATATCAGCATACCCATCTCCGTTCACGTCTCCGGCCGAAGAGACTGAGTAACCAAAATTATCGTTAGCAGCAGCCCCGGTGAAGAACTTTTCCTGCATTGCTTCGGGCAGCGGGTCATCGCCGGAACTGCCCTCATCTTCAACAACAGAGTTGAGTAAACCTTTTAGCTGTCCGGATGTTATGCCCAGCTCTTCTGCTTTGCTGTTTATATCCACCGGTTGGTTGCTATTACTTCTTTCCTTCTCACCCGTTGGAATTCTACGTACGCGGGATTGGGCATTCAATGAACTAACAACCAACAACAGTAAGCATGTAGCTTTTAATATTGCTGCAAAGAGAAATATGTGTCGCATCGTCGCCTCCTTGTTTGTAATATTAGATCTCGATATGGGCTTGCCTAGTCTTCAAGTGGATGAAGTATACGATTCCTGATTTCGGCGAGGTTTTCCTTTGAGACAAAGCCGTCCGCACCTGCACGCATCGCCTCTGCACGAAGATCTGCATCATTGTGCTCCGTGACGATCAGTATGCGAGCAGCGGGATACGATACCTTCAGCGAACGCGTTGCTGTGATTCCGTCCACGTGAGGCATTGCGATATCCATCAGCACCCAATCGGGGGAGTGTCTGGCGTACATCTGCACAACATCGCTCCCGTCACCGCATTCACAGAAATCACCGGCGATGTCTTCCAGCATCTGCCTGATGATTTTCCGTACACTTGCATTGTCGTCTACGATGAGAATCATGATGAACGTTGGTATGAACTTGAGGTACTGTGGCTGGAGCAATATGCATTTGGAGAGGGCTTGGAGGAATACCGGACGACCTGTATTCTGTCTACGTGCCGCCACGTAGATTAGGGGTGCAGTTAATTGCGAAATGGGATGAACGAAAGGAGAGGGGCGGAAGGTCGGGCTACTCCGGCATCTATATGTCGCTCAGAGCGGATCTGTTCTCCAGCGCGAACCTCAGGAGGCTGTTGGCGCCATGCAGATTGAGCTTCCGCGAAATGTTCACGCGATGGGTCTCGACAGTCCTGTAGCTGATATGCAGCTCATCCGCGATCTCTTTACTGGATTTGCTCAGGGCGATCAGTTTGAGTATGTGTATTTCCGAAGGAGTGAGTGCCTGGAGCGATGGGCGGTTTTCAAGCAGGTTCTTCGCCCGGCCGCTCCGGCTGAGGAGGTATGCAGATATTCCCGGACTGATATAGTATCTTCCATTGGCAACCGTATCGATGCATGCGAGAAGATCCCGCACGGCACTTTCTTTCAGAACGTATCCGCGGGCGCCCGCATCCATCGCTTCGTTGAACAGTTCTTCATCGTTGTGAATGGTCAGAATCACCACTCCGGTGTCGATGTGGAGTTGATGGATTTCTTTCGCAACATCGAGTCCACTCCTGCCGGGCATATCGATATCGAGCACGGCAACGTCGGGCCGAAGCTGTTCAATCACCTGCAGGGCAGTTTCCCCATCGGCAGCTTCCGCAACAACTTTGAAACCTAACCGTTCTTCGATGGCCTGTTTCAGCCCTTTGCGGAACAGCGGGTGATCGTCTGCGATGGCAATAGTGAGCTCTGTATTCATGCGGAATCTCGCGGAACCTCGACGCGAATTGTCGTTCCCCGACCCGGCGCAGAATCCACGGAGAATATACCACGCAGCATCTTTGCGCGTTCCGCCATGCCACTCAGACCGAATCCACGCCCAGAGTCATCCCCTGTTATGACCCTCTCCAGACTGAATCCCGTTCCGGTGTCCTGTAAAGTAATGACGACGCCACGCGGCTCTTTCTTCACACGTACGACACATTCTTTGGCACCTGCGTGTTTTACCACGTTGTTCATTCCCTCCTGAATAATGCGGTATACCATGGTGCCTTCATCCTTCGAGAAACAACTGTCAACCTCGTCAATTTCCGGAACAAAGGCGGTCGAGGAGGCCTCAGACAGCTTTGTGGTAAGTGATCGCAGCGCCTTCGTCAGTCCGAGTCGATCCAGATGATACGGCCGCAGGTTGAACGCGATTTCTTTGACTTCGCTTATGGCACGCGACGCAATGTCAGAAATTTCATTGAATTGAGACAATGCAGCTGTTGCGTCTCCCTTCTTTTCGATCCCGAGGACCGCCCGGTTTTTCATGATCAAAATATTCTGCACGAGGCTGTCATGCAGTCCCGCGGCAATCCTGCTCCTCTCCGCTTCCTGGGATTGCATGAGGCGCTTCGAGAATTCTTGCTGAAGACGGTGATCTTTCTGCAGGCTCCGCACATGAACACCCACGCCTATCGTGATGATTGCAGCGACTGCAAGAGCAGAAAGCGAGATAAACCACCACTGTCTCCAGAATGGAGTTGCGATGGTGAAGTTGATGCCTGCGGCATCCACACTCTCGATTCCGTCACCATTGATCGCTTTGACCTCGAACCGATACGATCCCGGGCCCACACTGGAGTATGTGACCTCCCGCTGCGTCGTGGGCAACCTCCATCCTTCGTCGAGTCCAATAAGTCGGTACCGATATCGCACGGCCTTTTCATCTTTGAAGCTGAGTCCGATGAACTCAAGCCGGAGATGATTCTCGTCGTAGGCAAGCTGGTGTTCGCCCACAATTCCTGTCGGTACCTCGTTCACAAACATCTCGCGCAAGTAAACCGGAGGTGCTGGTGTAACCGGTTGATCATTTCCATCATGGTACAGCATAAGGCGTTCTGATGATACACCCCAGAGTATTCCATCCGACATGATTCCGCAATTTGAGATCCCGATTTCTGCGAGTTCAGGGTTGAATCGTTCGGGCCGGAGCGTCGTGCTGTTGATTGCCTCCAGCCCGATGTGGGACCCGAACCAGATTCTGTTCATCGTGTCCTCTGCGAAGCACCAGATGGCGTTGCTCTGGATTCCATCATCAATCCCTATAGTTCGCATTCCACTCTCATCGTATACTGCTATTCCTCCATACCGTGTGCCGACCCAGATCCTCCCGTCCCTGGACTGAAAGAGCGATCGTATCCGGTTGTCCGGGAGCCCATCTTCCGTAGTGAAGCGGCGAAGCGAGCGTGTACCATCTGGGCGTGTTTCGGCCACTGTAAGGCCCCGCCAGAAATCTCCCATCCATATATTGTTCTCTCGATCCACCAGCATCGCACGGATGGAAAGAAAATGCGAACCATCACGGCCGGTGAAGACTAACCGGGACTGAAATCGTCGAAGATCGAACTCCACCACGCCGGTTTCAAGTATACTGAACCACAGGTTGTTGTTGAGGTCAATCGCCAGCGCGTGGCGCGTGCCCTCGGGAATATCTCTTCCCGGTACCAATCGAGACAGAGCCTTGAGTTCAGACTTTTCGGGGGAGCGGTGTCGAACCGCATATCTTCTAACCTCGCCATCGAACATATCAATCCACAGCCTTCCTTCCCAATCACACACCACGGTCGAAACGCGTTTTCCTCCGGCGTCAACAAAAGCATGAACAAACCGGTGCCACTCACCATGACGATCCCTGAAGAACTCGAGCAGTCCGTCTTCATGGGAGGCAATCCAGATGTGCCCGGCACTGTCAACTGTTGCACCCTTGTTATTATGCATGCGGAACCTGAAGGGGAGGCGAAACGTACTCAGGTTCTGCGGGGTCAGTTTCAAGAGCCCATGTTTGTTCGTTCCGAACCAGATGTTACCTTCACGATCGGCCAGGCCACAGAGCACCAGGTTCTGGGGCAGGCCATTGCGAGTGTTGAAATGAGCGGGTCGTGCTGTTTGGAACTCTTTCCTGGGCACCCGCCTGAGACCGTCCCACGCTCCGATCCAAATATTCCCGGCCCGATCGTCGAGGAGGAAGCCGGCCTCAACAATGCCAAAACGCCTCACACCGAGAAGGTTGGCATCAAGGTACCGGAACAACGATCCGTCCGCGGTCAATATCCAGACAGTGTTTTCATCGTCTGTAATCATAGACACGATAGGTGCGCGGGAGGAAAGATTGAATGGCGCAGCGGTGAACGTTTCATTTCTCAGAGAGTATATGGACACCTCTCCGGCAACTACAATCCAGACCATACTATCTGCTGTACAAACCAGATGGGGGTTCTCGATATTTTCGGGAAACCGCTGAAGCCGCTCTGCTTCACCCCCACGCATGCGGAACACACCTTGATTCCCCGCAAACCATACTCCACCTGATGGGTCCACTGCAAGCGCTTGAACGTAAACAAGACCCGATGCTGAGTCCGGCCAGGCGTGTTCAAAATACCCCTCGGAGAATTTCCAGAGACCTTCGAGAGTGGCAAACCAAATGTTTCCGTTTCCGTCTTCTCCTATTTCATGGATTTCAGTGTACGGCAGGCTGCTGCCTCTTCCGGAGAACGAAGTGAACTCTACCCCATCAAACACGGTCATCCCTTCAGACGAGCCAACCCAAATGAATCCTCGTTTATCCTGATGCAGGATCTTCACGTTTCCACTCAATAGTCCATCCTTTGCTGCGTAGGTTTGAAATTGGAGAGATTGTCCTCGGAGAGCCGCCGGGAACATCAAAAAAGAGATGGCAATGAGGAATGTCCGGTTCATTGTGCAGTTGCCTTGAATATCGCTACTAGTAACCGAAGACTACTAACGTGTTTAGATTGTGTCAACTCCTCTTCCCGGCAAGCGCCTTCAACACTTTCATCCATACTCCGGAAAGGATGTGGAGTGATCCAACAATATGGAAGCTGAAGCAAAAGCAAAAACCTCCTTTGTCACTCAGTGAGCAAGAGAGACAAAAGAGGTTTCAAGGAACTGGCTGGAATATAGCAAACAGTGAAACAACAAAAAAGGTGGGCAGAGGTATTCTGGCTGTTCTGCCTGGATTAGGATACTTGGACGATTGCCTGAGCGTTGAGGCCATACATTCCTGTTCGCTGCTCGTATTGATTGTGTCGGAGAAAGACTTATCTTTTGTTTATGAGCCAAATCGCTTCGGGTTATCTTCAGACAAGTACTTGTGGCATAACCATGATATATGACCGACAAGTTGGGCTTTTGGTATCCCTCGTGATGCTCATAGCCGCGCCTTTGTTTGCTCAGCCGGTAATCGTCAATGGCAATGTTCGCGACGTGTGGAGTCTCGTGGTCGTTGATTCAGCACGCATTGAGATCGTTAATGTTGCTGATCCATTTGAGCAGTACACCACTTACTCCGATGCCTCCGGCAATTGGTCGCAACCGATTATTACGGGCGTTGGGGAAACCGGTGGTCTGCCGGATGCAGTTACGCTGCATCAGAACTATCCCAATCCCATCAATCCATCCACGCTGCTTGAGTTTTCAATACCACAGTCCGGCACAGCCACGCTGAGTGTTCATACAATTCTTGGTGAGTTACTCAATGAAAGGCGCGTTTCGCTTACTCCGGGGTTATACAACATAGCATGGCACGGGAAGGGAGCTGCTGGAGTGTTGCTCTATTCAATAAGTTTTCAACAGACCAGACTCACAAGAAAGATGGTGCAACTCGAGGGAGGTGGAGTGGGTGGATTGGGAGTTGTCCAAACGCTTCCAGCAGGGAGATCAGCAGCATCGCGTCCTTCGGTTGTTCTCTCACAGTATAAAGTGACGGCCTCGCGATTTGACTATGAGCCGGACTCAACAATAATTACGCTGGTGAGTGGCGTTCGCGCCGACTTTCTGCTGGAGACTGTGCACCGACGGGCTTTTCTCATTGATCTTCACAATGACGTCCTGGAAAAAGTCGTGGGTGGATATCAGCTTGGCCCTTTGCACGCGTTCAATCATTCCGATATACCCCGGTTTCGAACCGGAGGCGTGGACGCACAAATGCTTTCCTGCTGGGCGGATCCCAGCCAATTCCCAGCGACGGCTTTTCAACGCACGATCGCAATGATGGATTCCTTCGCTGTCCAGATCGATAGGAATCCGACAACACTCGCTCAGGCAAGGACGGCCGATGAAGCGGATAGCATTGCAGCCACGGGTAGATTGGCCGGCATTCTTGCGGTGGAAGGTGGACATTCCATAGAAAACAGCCTTGACAAGCTCATTACTCTCTACAATCGCGGGGCGCGATACCTCACTATAACATGGAACAACAGCACACCATGGGCGATTGCTGCCGCTGACCCGCTCTCACAGACTGTTGGCCTCAGTCCCTTCGGGTTTGAAGTGATTCGCACAATGGATTCCCTGGGCATGATCATCGACGTGTCACATGTTGGGATAAAAACGATTGAGGACATTCTTGCGACGACGACGAACCCAATCATTGCAACTCATTCGGGAGCCCGGGGGTTGCGAAATCACTACCGCAATTTGTTGGATAATCAGATTGTTGCGATCTCCCAAGGCGGAGGAGTTATCGGCGTTGTTTTCTATCCTCCATTCCTCTCGGCAAGTGGCACAGCGACGATTGACACTGTCATTCGACATATTGACTACATCGTCAATCTTGTCGGCGTGGACCATGTTGCAATTGGCTCTGACTTCGACGGCATTGAAACAACACCCGTCGGTCTGGAGGATGTTTCTCGCTTTCCTAAACTCACAGCTGCCTTGTTACGCCATGGCTACACGCGTGAGGAAGTACGAAAAATCCTTGGTGAAAATTTCATGCGGGTATTTCGGGAGGTGACATCGAACAGACCGGGTTCCGGCGTTGCCGGTGTTCGTTAAGGTCGCCGAGGATTGGTTCGTGCCGGGCGGAAGAGAATATCGCGCCGCAATTATTCCTCACGCCACCAGATTTCTGTCCAGGCTCCTGTACTGAATGGCCTCACTAATGTGTTCAGGTCGAATATCATCACTCCCGGCCATGTCAGCAATCGTCCTTCCTACCTTGAGGATACGATCATACGCACGGGCAGAAAGTCCAAGCTTGGTGATTGCCATCTTCAACAGCTCTTCGCCCGCGTCGTCCAGTTTGCAAAACTCACGGATCTCTTTGGACTGCATGTCGGAATTAGCAAAGAGATGCTTGCGTCCTTTGAACCGGGCTCTTTGCACGGTCCTCGCTTCAATGACACGGTGTCGCACAGATTCGGACTTCTCCCCGGTTTCTTTACTGGAGAGTTCTTTGTATCTCACAGCAGGAACCTCTATGTGGAGATCGATGCGGTCCATCAGCGGGCCTGAGATCTTCGCCATGTATTTCTGTATCTGCATGCTGTTACATGTGCATTCCTTTGTAGGATCGGTGTAATAGCCGCAGGGACAGGGGTTCATCGCACAGACAAGCATGAAGTTGGCCGGATACTCCACGGACATTTTCGAACGACTGATCGTCACGTGCCCTTCCTCCAGCGGCTGACGGAGAACCTCCAGTACGTTGCGGGCAAACTCGGGAAGTTCATCCAAAAACAACACGCCGTGATGTGAGAGAGAAATTTCCCCGGGCCGCGGAATAGTGCCTCCACCAACCAGCGCGGCATCGGAAATCGTGTGATGAGGAGACCGAAATGGACGGGTTGCAACGAGCGCAGTATCAGCGGGGAGAACGCCCGCAACGGAATGAATCTTCGTCGTCTCCAGCGCTTCTTCAAACGAGAGAGGAGGAAGAATCGTCGGAAGGCGTTTGGCGAGCATCGTCTTTCCTGAGCCGGGCGGGCCAATCATGATCATATTATGCCCGCCAGCAGCCGCAACCTCAAGCGCGCGCTTTACGTTTTCCTGTCCCTTCACATCGGCAAAATCCACCACGTAATGCTGGTCTTCGGAGAAGAGCTTCGAAACATCCAGAGCGAGAGGTTGCAGTGTGGTGTCATTGTTCAGGAATTCCACTGCATCCCGCAGTGAGCCCACTGGATACACATCAAGTCCCTCAACCATTGCAGCTTCTTTTCCATTTTCTATCGGAACAACCATCCCCTTCAGTCCCTTCTTCCTGATCTCCAGCGCCATGGGAAGAATGCCGTGTACCGGACGCAAGGAGCCATCCAGAGCCAACTCTCCAACAAGCACGTAATCGGAGAACTTATCCTGCCGCAGTTGCTCTGTCGCGGCAAGAATACCAATGGCCATCGGCAGGTCAAACGCAGATCCTTCTTTCTTGATGTCTGCAGGGGCGAGATTAATGGTAAAGCGGCGGGTCTGGAAATCGAAACCACAATTCTTGATCGATGCGATGATACGCTCCCGACTCTCTCGCACAGCATTGTCGGGAAGACCCACAATGAAAAAGCCTGGCACCATCTTCTCCACATGCGTCTCCACTTCCACGGTGTACGCCTTGACGCCGTATGTTGCGCCGCTCAAAATCTTCGAAAGCATTTTTGTTTCAGCTCGTTTTCTCTTTCAGGCGAAATGAAAATCGTCCGGCGCCTTGAGTACCGCTCCGGGCAGCTCACCGGTGTAGTCATCATCGTCAATCACCACTTTGCCATTCACGATCACGTATGGAATTCCATCCGGGTATTGGAATGGATCATTCCACGTTGCTTTGTCGGCCACAGTCTTCGGATCGAACACCACAAGGTCAGCCCAATAGCCCGAGCGAATGAAGCCCCGCTCGCGTATGTGGAGTGTCTCCGCAGGAAGTCCGGTGATTTTTCTTGCAGCCTCTGCAAGCGGCATGATACCATTTTCACGTACGTATTTGCCAAGCAGACGGGGAAACGTTCCGAATGCCCGTGGATGAGGATTTCCAACTCGTAACCTGCCTTCAATTGCAAGGGCAGAGCCGTCGCTGGCGGTCATGCAATAGGGATAGTGCAATACCTTTGCCGTATTCTCTTCACTCATCGCAAATCCCACCATCGAGCCGCCTCCCTCTTGTCCGATGACAATCTCTCGAAGCAACTGCAGTGGATCTGTTCCATTCTGTGTCAGTT
>Ga0326597_10007697_pt1 | contig 14613 bp, 21 predicted proteins | sample RVTome_12_FD_203789 | JGI IMG/M metagenome (GOLD analysis project Ga0326597, IMG submission 203789) | Soil microbial communities from uranium-contaminated site in the Upper Colorado River Basin, Wyoming, United States - RVT100D185 | ecosystem: Environmental > Terrestrial > Soil > Contaminated >... | reverse complement strand
GAAGGGGATGGGGTAAGCGCCGCGCCTGGCTATTCCGGCACTGTCGCGGGGAGAGTCGGGTCCGAGATGGTGAACACGAGATAGCGCACAACGTCCGTCGTGCTTCCGTTGCGCGATACAGCGTGCAGTGCCCCCGGAGACTCGTAGAACGTCTCTCCCGATCCCAGGCTCCGAAGCGGCCCATCGTCCACCTGCACCTCGTACGTTCCCTCCAACACGTAACCGAAGGCATGGCTTCCAGGGTGTCGGTGGGGCGTGCCGCCCGTGCCCGGGGCCCGCTCGAACTCCCGGACCATCGCCACGCGCCCCAGCAAGTCTTCAAGGGTCGTCTCGAAGAGCACCGTCTGGAGGGCTTGGCTCGTGCCCGGGGTCTGCGCCTCAGCCGTGCTAGCGCCCGCCAGCGGCGGCGATGCTTCCTCAATCTCCCGGTTCACCTCAGCCATCTGGTTCACCTCGGGGGTCGGCGTCATCTCCGGCGTTCGGTTCACCATCGCGTAGGTCAGCCCAGATCCCAGCAGGGCGGCGGCCCGTGCTACAACGACGTGCGAGAGGACGGTTCTCATCGTGTGACTCCTACTCGTCGAACAGAGCTGCGTGAGTGCCAATTCGTTCGAAGATGATCTGGCCATCCTGAATTCGATACACGAGTAACCAATCCGGCCCTAGATGACACTCTCGATGTTCTCGAATTCACCCCTGAGAGGGTGGTCCCTGCCCCGCGGATCCAAGGGTCCGACCATCAGGGTGGTCTTCACGGGGCGAACGGGTTAGCGACGGGATCCATGTCGCGTTCACAGCGAGTTTAGGCAGTTTAGCAATCCGCGATAACTTCACTAAACTCCCTATGACACCGCCGGCCGAACCCCTCTTGGCCCCCTTAGCGAGGGACTCCACCGGGTCAGAGGGGAACCTTGCGCCCCGGCCTCTTGTCTCGAGGGACAGCGAGCTCGTCCTCGAGCCCGACCTCGTCGATGCTGTGACCGCCGCTCTTCGCCCCCTCGACGGTCGGCTCGACGGGCCTTACCGCTCTTTCAAGAACTCGGCGACGGTGAGCCCGATGTCCTTGGCGATTCGCCGCAACAGCAACGGGGCAATGTCTCTTCCAGCATGAAACGGAACCGTCGTCGCGCGGCCATCTGGGTGGCGGAACTGTTTGTGGGAGCCGCGCTGTCGCACCTCGACGAATCCGAGCCGGCTCAGGATGGAGGCAACCTCCCGGGCGCTGAGGACCGGGAACCGCCCCAAAAGGACCTATTCCACCGCGACGGTCTGGATCGTCACGAACTCCGCGTCCAGGTCGGGCTCGCCATCCTCGAGGAGCATGGTGAGCACTTCCCGAACGTTGGCCAAGAGTTCGTCCAATGTCGCGCCCTGGCTATGCGCACCCACGAACCCCGGTACGTGGCCCACATACAGCCCGGTGTCGAGGTCACGCTCGACGACGACGGTAAAGGAGCGCATCTCCTTGATCCTCGATGGTGGGGGCCTAACAGAGCCACCGAACCGCGTAGAGAAACGTAACGCGCCAGCTGCGGCCCCGGGAATGTCAGATTGAGCTACACGGCCGCCCACGCCACCATCGACGCGGTCTGGCGGATCGAATCCGCTAGCCTCGTCGCCGGACTGGCCCGCAGGGTGGGCGACGTGGGCCTCGCGGGGGACCTCGCGCAGGACGCGACCGAATTCTTTCCACGGAAGCGCGGGTCGCGCTCACCCTCCGGCGCCAGTCCGTGCTCGAGGTTGTCTGCCTCATCTTCAACGAAGGGTATTCGGCGACGGCCGGAGACGACTGGGTTCGCCCTGCGCTCTGCGAGGATGCGCTCCGGCTCGGCCGGATCCTCGTGGGGCGAGCCCGAGGTGCACGGCCTAGTGTCGCTGATGGAGATCCAGGCCTCGCGCCTGCGGGCGCACACGGGACCCGACGGAGAGCCGATTCTCCTGAACGACTAGGACCGCTCGAAGTGGGACTGGGTGCTCGTCCAGCGTGGGCTCGCAGCGCTGGACCGGGCGGTGGGTTCCACCGAGATGCTCATTCGACTCTGGCCAGAAGTTCGTGCGCATGCTGGGGCTACGGAGTGGGGAATCGGGGCGGCGCGTTGGGCAAGGGATCCCGCCCATCAGAATCAAACGCCAGATCCTCGAAGAGGGTCTCCGCCGAATCGAACTCGCGGACAGACACACCCTGTTCACTGTCGTTCAAGACCTGTCGCGTCTGCGAATTGAACGGTCGCCTGCTCTCGCTCATCAGACTTACAGATCCTCTTCGTCGGTGGCCAGCGGGATTGGTTCGCCGTGCTCTTCCAGACTCTCGATGTAGGCTGCGATGGCTTCGCGCGCGTTGGCCAACGCCTCGGCGCGGCTCCCACCTTGAGAGACACACCCAGGTAGTGCGGGCACCTGTGCTACGAACGCTCCACCCTCGTCCTCCTCGATCAACACCCTGTATTTCACGCGCGGCCCCTCCTGCCCATTCGGTTCCCTCAGGCGAGGACTCGGCAGGAGCAGTGCCTCGCGAGTGGGTACGCTCAGGGTGTCGACTGTCGGATCTCCACTGAGCCTTCCGGGAACTCCGCGATCACGCGCAGTTTCCCACCGCACGCCTGGACGACCTCACGAAGCGTGCTGACGAGCATGTCCTGGCGCCGCTCCAGTCTCGACACGTTGGATTGGGCGACCTCGAGCCGAGATGCCAGTTCCTCCTGTGTGATTTCGACGTGGCCCCGGAGCCCCGCCAAATCCATCTCCAGCAGCGTCGCAGCAGCTCGCTCTCGGCTGCGGAGGCGCTGCTCCGAAGACATCCCGCGGCGCAACTCGGCAAACTTACGCGGCATCGACTATCCCCTCTCGTCCAGGGCGGTCAGGTGCGCATCGTACAGTCGATGCTGGATCCGGAGCTCCCTCATGTTCCCGTGTCGAGATGACTCGATTCTGCCCGAGTAAGGGAAGGGAAGATGCGGGCCGTGAGCTTCCAAACAGTGAACACCTGCATCAACAGAGACTTGTTCATCCGCTGACAGCCGGACCCACCATTCCTCGAACTCGTCCGTGAATTCGACTTCCCACTCCGACAAGAATACCTCCCATGGCATATGCGGTCAAGCGCATGAACGCCACGTTCTGCACATGCGATGGGCTCAAAGTTGCTTGACAGCTTGGGGCGGAGAGATGGCAGCAGAGGGCCGACCCACCGCCTGGCCTCGTAGCGCTGATGGAGATCCAGGCCTCGCGGCTGCGAGCGCGCACGGGACCCGGAGGGGAGCCGATCCTCCTGAACGACCAGGACCGCTCGAAGTGGGACTGGGTGCTCGTCCAGCGGGGGCTCGCGGCGCTCGAGCGGGCGGTCTCGCAGTGGCCGATAAACCCTTGATATCCTTCGGACCTGGTCATATGATATGGTCATGGCCAAGACCATGTCGAAGACGCAGTTCAAGGCGCGAGCCCTCGAGTATTTCCGTGAAGTCGAGCGCACGCGCGAAGAGCTGATTATCACGGATCGCGGCCGCCCGGTCGTGAAGCTCATACCGTTCTCCGGGGAGCCGGGGAGCGCTCTCCTCTCGCTTCGCGACTCGGTCGTACGCTACGACGATCCCACGGAGCCGGTTGGCGAGGCGGACTGGGAAGTCCTGGGGTGATCGTCCTCGACACTCACGCCTGGGTTTGGTGGGTCGCCGAACCAGCCCGACTTCCCGAGCCGGCCCGACGGGCAATCGAAGAAACCCTCGAGGCGAATCTCCCCGCGCGCGTCTCGACCATTAGCACGTGGGAGGTGGCCATGCTCGTCTCGCGAGGGCGACTCGAGCTCGCCATGGACGTCCGCGACTGGGTCGCCCGCTCGGAGGCAGCTCCCGAGCTCCAATTCGTACCGGTTGGGAACCGTATCGCGCTCTGGGCCGTCCGGCTCGAGGACTTCCCGAACCGCGACCCGGCCGATCGCATCATCGCGGCCACCGCGCTCGACGTGGGGGCGCGGCTCGTCACGGGTGACGTCCGCCTTCGTGCGTATTCGACGGTCGAAACCGTCTGGGACTAGGAGCGGAGCCCGGGGACCCCAGCGCTGTGATCGTTCGCCGCCACTCGGAAGCGGCTGCGACGTGCTTACCAGACCTTGTAGATCTCCCTGCTCCCGGAGACGTACATCTCGTTCATATCCTTGAACTTCTCCATCAGCGCCTTCTCTTCCGGGCTTTCGCCCATGTTCTTCTGCGCTTCTTCGTACGCTGCGAAGCTCGCGTGGCTCTCGGTGATGACGACGCGGTGGAATTGCCCCGTCATGTCCGTCATTACGGCCATGTTCCAATCCTTCTTGAAGTCCGCCCACTCTTTGAAGAGCGTCGCCATCTTGCTGGCGTTACCGGGCTTGCAGACGAAGATGTTGTGAATGCTGATCATGGTGTCACCTCGGGCGAGCTTGGGTGGCGGAGGACGCTCTAGGATTCGGCCTCTCATCTACACGACGAGCGTGGAGACGTCAGATCGACACGCCCCGCGGGATACCCCTCGATGACCCGCGCCGCAACCAGGCTCTGCGGAGCCATTCGATAGAGCGGGGCCGATGGGTCCAGCCCGGTCAGGCGTCCAGGACACCCGACGCCATGTCGAAGGCGGGTCTACGCTGCGATTCCCTCCAGAGTGAGATGGCGAACATCCGTGCGTCTGCTCGCGTGCTCGCATGTAATGGCCAGCACATTGCCCTCGGCGTCCACATCGATCGTCGTGTTTTCGTCGAGATCCCTCGTCTCGACGATCGCCAAATCCCGGAACTCGATGTAGAGCGTATCCGTGTCCTCGAAGTAGCGAATCTTCACGGTTTGAACCGCGATCGAAGAAGGCGTTGTGCACAGTCTCCCCGCCGGGAAGCACGACCACTCTCAAGTACCGTCCACGGGCTTCGTCGAGGGGAGCGACAGATGGGCCCCTCGGATCATGGGGCCGGGCGGGAAGGGATCGCCCTCCCCCACCGATCCGCTAAGAGCTCGCGCGCCCTGTCGATGGGCCACACCGTGCGGGACGACTTGCCGGCATGCCAGGGCGACCTCGCGAGCTGATCCTCAGCAAACGCGAGCGACTCGACGTGATGCGCCGTTCCGATGTCGATGTAGTACGGCACCGATTTCCCGAACTCAACCAAGAAGCCCAGGATGGAGCGATCCTCCGGCTTCGCGATGCGTACCGGGTGCATGGCGTCCACCTCCGCCTGGATCAGGATCGGCGCGATTCCCAGTCGCCGGAGGCGTGCCGCTACGAGGTCCGGCATCCGCCAGGGTAGGTCCCGCAAGGGTTTCGACGGGGCGAGGATCGCGAGAAGAGAAGTCGAGCTCACGAGGAGGACGAGCGGCTTCCGGTCCACGACGAGCCGGTTCGCGTACCAGTCCCCGAGCGCGGTGTCCGAGACCTCGCCCGGAGAGAGGGGCTCGGGTGCGAGCTGGGTGAGCTTCCGGGTGGGGCGAAGGATGAGCATAGGGGGAGGAGAAGCGCGATCACTCGATCGTAACGCCTAGTCACCCACGCCATCGAGGTCGAGTTGGAGCACCGAATCAGCCGCGGTGATCGTCGTTCTCCAGAACCGCTCACCAAGTTCGTGGCGCGTGTAGAGGGCAAGAGAGTACAGGTGGACGCCCATCCCCGTGACCTTCACGGACACGGTGTCCCGCATTTCTTGGCGCCGAAATCCAAGTCTGATCATCGCTTGGTCGAACCTCTCAAATGCGAAGCGGACGAAGGCGCGGTCCGAACGGTTCCGCGCCCGCCATTCCTCGCGCCAATTCGGTGCATCGAGGAACGCGGCTACTCGGGTGTCCTCTTCGTCACGCAGGTAGCGTCGGAAGTTGCGTCGCAGGTCGAAGCCCAGAGGAAGCATGATCAGGAAGTCAATCCGGAACCGGCTCAAGGCCCGAAGGACGCCGAAGTCTAGATCAAAACGGAACGGGTCTATGAAGCAGAGCGTCAGGAGTCCTTCGCGTCGTCCTAGATCGAACGAAGGCATGGACTCGATGATTTCGGAGACCGAGTCATTCACCGGTCGGTTGATCAACGTCACGTCGAAGGATTCCGGCAGCGCACCGATCCGCTCCCGGAGCGCGTGGATGCACCGCGGGTCCGAGTCGACGAAGATGTACTTCGTGAAGGGTGGCTGCTGCTTTAGCACCCCCATGGCCGAGGTCTCGACCAACTCTCCGGTCCCTTTCACTACAGCCCGGCCGGCCCCGGAATAGAGCCCGATGTAAACCACGTGCTTCCAGCTGGGGCGCATGGCCCTTGCGAAGATCGCTGCGTAAACATTATGTCGGCGGATCTTCTCGAGGGAATGACGACCTATTTGCGGAAGGTAGAGCCCGTCGTCTTCCACGAAGGACTCACCCGCCCGCCACCGCCAGGCGCGGCATTTCGTTCCATTCCACGCCGTCCAGCTCGCGGCCTCCCGCCTTGGGAGTACGGCCACCCCACTGCTTGAAGAAGAAGGACACACCCTGGGCGCGGCACTGGTCTCGGACGGAGGTCACCCATTCGGCCTTCATCGGGCGCCTTCGGATCCCGCTCTCGCCGCCGGCGATGACCCATTGGATGCCCCGCAGCTCGAGGTCGAGGGGCCCGAGGAGAGGCTCGCACGAGAGAAACCGCACCTCGGCCGGGACATCTCTGAGCTGATCCGCCCGATAAAGCACCTCATGGTCTTCCACGGAGACACCGATCCAGATGTGGGATGGCATCTCAGCCCCTCCGAACAGGTCTCGGTTTCGGCACCAGAATCGGTGCGCGCGGGAAGGGCGCTTGGTCAGGATCTGATAGGTGTGGTGGGACGCCTCCAACATCGTCTCGAACATGCGCCTCGTGAACGCCTCCGGAATGTCGGCGTGGAAGACGTCGCTCATGCTGTTCACGAAAATCACCTTGGGGTCCCGCCAGTGGCGTGGATGATCCAAGCGCTCGGGCCAGACGCGGACGGCGAACGGATCCGCTCGGGTGGCAGCGGAGTCGACCACTGGAAGCCGGGCACGATAGGAGTCGCCGAGGAGGCGGTTGGCCAGCGTGGCCGCGTAACAGTTGTCGCAGCCTCGGGACACGCGCGTACATCCGGTCACCGGGTTCCACGTCGCGTCCGTCCACTCGATTCCGGTCTGCTGAGCCACGCGCGTCCCCCCGCCGAAGAAATACCGAAGCGTTTCGAACCTAACCGGGATTCGTGGTCATGGACATGGGGAAATGGGCATGCACGGGGTCCTCTGGATGCGTTCGCCTTTCGCTCACAGGCGGTGTCCCAGATCCTCCAGGAACTCCGACCCCGGCTCCACCGCGGTCACGAGCAAGTGATCCCGCGCCCGCGTGCACGCCACATATAGAAGGTGGCGCTCGGTGTCGTAGATCTCCTGGAGATCCGCTTCGTCCCCGATCGCCGCGATCCGCTCTTGGAGCGGCACCACCTCGTCGTCGCATGCCATGACCACGACAGCGCCGAACTCGAGCCCCTTGGCGAGGTGCATGGTCCCGACGGAGACGCGCCCCTCTGGCACGTTCACCTTCTCGTCGAGGAGCCCGGCCTCAAGCCCCGCCTTCTCGACGGCGCGCGTCGCGCGGGGAAGCTCCCGCTAGCTCCGGACCAGCACGCCGATCATCTCGGGCGACACACCCTCTTCGACCCGCGCCGCCAGCCACTCCGCAACCGCGTTGATCTCCGCGTCCTCGTCCTCGCGGATCTCGATCTCGGGAGGCGGGCCGTTAAAGACGGAGACAGCATCGGTCCGGACTTCGCGATTGCCGTCCGCGTCGGCGACCTCGGGCCCGAGGAGTCGGTCGGCGACAGTCCGGATCTGGTGGGAGGTGCGGTAGTTCACGCGCAGGGTGCGCGAACGGCCCTGTACCTCCACCCCGAGCGCCTTCCACGAGAAGGGCGCCTGGAAGATCCGCTGGCCCAGGTCTCCCGCGAAGAAGAGCCCGTTCGGCCGACCCCCGCCGAGAGCGGCAAAGAACCGGAGCTGGGGCACGGAGAGGTCCTGTGCCTCGTCCACGACCGCGAAGTCGTAGGGCGAATGCGCGCCCGACCGGAATGCCTCCGCCAGCGCCGAGAAGACCTGGACGTGGCGGCCATGATTCGGCAGGAGCCGACCTACGTGCTCTTGGACGCCCAGTACGTGGTCTTCAACTCGATCGTTGCGAGGGCCAAGGCCGCGTTGGCGGGAGGGGAGAGGACCGCCTTTGTCGTGCGAGGCGGCCCCGGTACCGGAAAGTCCGTGCTGGCGGTGAATCTCGTCGCGGAGCTGTCCAAGGAGGGGCTCAATACTCACCACGCGACGGGATCTAGGGCGTTCACCGAGACTGTTCGGAAGATCGTGGGGCCCCGCGCCTCAAGTCAGTTCAAGTACTTCAACAGCTACCTCAACGCCGAAGAGAACGAGATCGACGTGCTCGTTTGTGACGAGGCACACCGGATTCGAGAACACTCCTGGGATCGATGGACGCGCCAGAAGTCTCGGGATCCCGAACGGCTCCAGATCGACGAGCTCCTCTCAGTCGCGAAGGTCTCCGTGTTCTTTCTCGATGATATGCAGAGCGTTCGGCGGAACGAGATCGGACGAAGCATCGACATCGAAAACGCCGCCCGAGAGTTCGAGGCCAAGCTGCACACCTACGATCTGGAGATTCAGTTTCGCTGCGGCGGCTCAGACGGTTTCGTTCGGTGGATCGAGAACACGTTTGGCATCCGCCGCACGGCGAATCCTCTCTGGACTGGTGACGAACGCTTCGAGTTCCGAATCGTCGATTCTCCCGAAGAGCTCGACCGTCTTGTTCGAGGCAAGGCAGCGGCGGGGGATTCGGCCCGGCTTGTCGCGGGCTACTGCTGGGAATGGTCGGACCCGAGGCCGGACGGAACTTTGGAGGAGGACGTTCGGATCGGGCCCTGGTCTCGTCCCTGGAACGCGAAGCCCGACGCGGGAAGGCTCGCGAGGGGAATCCCTAAGTCCCACCTATGGGCGAGTGAACCATGTGGCCTCGACCAGGTGGGTTGTATCTACACCGCACAGGGGTTCGAATTCGACTATGTGGGCGTGATCTTCGGGACTGACCTCGTCTATCGCCGGGGCATTGGATGGATCGGACAGAAAGACGCTTCGCAGGACGGAGGGCTGAAGCGGGGGACCGAATCGAATGCCTTCACCGCGCTCGTCAAGAACGCCTATCGAGTCCTGCTGACGCGAGGACTGAAAGGCTGCTTCGTCTTCTTCAGGGACGAAGAGACACGTCATTTCGTGGAAGGTCGGATTGAGAGCTACCCGCGAGAAGAAGGCTTCGGATCCGCCGTGGCAGCCGATCCGCGACCCTGACGCGTTCCGATCCTTCAGGAGAACATCGGATGGCAAAGCGACGGACGTCCATTCGCGTCAGGCTCCCTCCATACGATCGTCCGCGCAATGCGTGGCGAGTGCGGCTTCACGAGGCAATCCTGCAGGCGGTTGAGGCTCGAGGAGTCGTCTATGCCACGGACGACCGGCTCGAGGTGCGCCTTCGACTCTACCTCCCGGCGAGCTCGCTCGCTTCGAACGACGTCGACAACCGCCTCAAAGATGTGCTGGATGCTCTCCAGGGTCGAGCCGGGGGTCCAAAGAAGATACGGGGGCTGAGGGCGATCATACCGAACGACCGCCAGATATTCCGGGTTTGCGTCGAGAAGTCCCTGCCCCCGCGCCAGAGTCACGGTCTAGGCCATCTATATGTGGGGCGGCTTCGGGCAGGGGCATGACACCATCGAGTTTCGCCTCGACATACATCTCCACACCATCCAACACCCTCTGCAGCCCGAAGTCGAACGACTCCTCCATCGTGCGGTTCTTCCCGTCCGGAGGGGCCGTCACGATCGCCGCGAACCCCGGAAACCGCGGGTCACCGATCGCACGCCCCAGGTCCGCTACCACCGCCGCGGCCCACTCCATCTCGGAGCTCGCCCGCGCGCGCGCACGCGCGGGTGATCTATAGAGGTGTCCGATGCGCCGCGCGTGTAGCCGTCGATGATGCTCAGCATCTGACCGATGTCGGCGGGGCTGAGCCCCGTCCTCGATAGCGGTTGCACGACGGCCTCGAGCCAGCTGAGCCAGTTCGGTCCGTGCGGCGCGGCCACGAACGGCAGCTCCGCGAGCCACGGACGCGCGCACAGCATCGCCCGCTTGGCATGCGCCCACTGGGTGATCTCGGCGCGCCAGTCCCCGTTCGGCTCTGCCGGGGCCGGAGGTGGCCCCATCCCCGCGTCCACGATCGCGTCGTAGAGCGCCTCCTTGCTCGGGAAGTAGCGGTAGAGGGCCATCGTCGTGAACCCGAGGCGGGCCGCGACGGCGTGCATCGTCACCGCGCCTAAGCCCTCCTCGTCCGCGATCTCCATCGCCGCCTGCACGACCTGGTCGGCTGAGAGCGCCGGCTTTGGGCCGCGGCTCGGTGGCGAGCGGTCCTCCCAGAGCAGCTCGCTCCGGCGCCGGAGCTGCGGGTCGACTCGGGCCGGGCCGACATGACGTCGGCCTCGCGAAGTGGAAAGTCCAGAGTCCAAGACCGGCGCTCGTCTAACGTCTCGCTCGGCCGGGTCGTGCTAACACCGCTCGAGAAGGGTCGTAGCAGAGGCTGCAATCAGTCCGACAGTAGCCACAATTGTTGCAGACCAAGCGGCGGCATTCTTCGCACCACCCGTGGTCGCCAAGGACGAGGGGATTCGTTCCGCACTTCGTTCCCCGACCCCGGTCTTCGCGTCCTCCGCAGTAGGCAATCAGTGTCCACCACTCGTCACGTTTGGGACGCTGCCCCTGGAGAATGTTGAAGGCTCTTAGGCGGAACCGGTTGAAATCACGAAGACCGCGTGGGGCATCCCAAGCGCAATCGAGGCAATGGATGAGTCCCCCAACAGTCTTGAGCGGGTCGTAGACGCCGGCGGGCCACCGAAGATCGCTCGATCGTAGGTAGAGCAAGCGTCTGTATTCCGCAGGTCGAAAGTCGCGGCGGCTGTCGAGACCAACCACCGCGGTGACCGCGTCCCTGAGAACGAACAGGAACACGATGGGGAGGAATAGGGGATTCTGCACCATGGCGGCGCGAAGCCCACTTTGGAACCTCACATGCCAATCTTCAGGTGCGCCGCAGGCTTCCGCTCCGGCAAGCATGCGGATGGCGGGGAGGGATCCGGCTATGTCCGTGACTGACTCGGCGAGGATGCCGCGGATGCTTTCGACTCGTCGATGTCGTTCCGCTAACAGAGGCTCCGGGAGGTCGTAGACCCAAGGTGGGAAAAATCCCTTTGAGGAGTTAGCGACCGAGAGGTCTAGCTCCAAATACGGGTCCAGACCGAAGGTCGCTTCAAGCAATCGATGCCGCTCGTGGCTCGTTTCGCCAAGGATTAGCGCACGGCCCGATTTGGGCGGCCCGCCCAACAATTCGCGATTCCGCTGAGCATTGGAGACCACCCCGCAAATTGCGACGTGTTGGTTACCCGTGTGCTTTGGTTGACCGACGATGTGTTCGGAATAGTGATCTGGGGACCTAATGCTTCTCCGGGCGTTCTTAACGTCGACCGGACGACCATTCACGCGGAGATCCATGTGCTTCCAATCGTCGCTCGCGCCGTCCAGCTGCGCCGACGCAACGTCAGTCACGGCGAAGCCCAGGCTACGATAGAACGCACCGGCCGCGAGCTCACCGCATCTTGCCGCGAGCAAGCGGTTCCTCAGCCGAGGCCGTTCCTCCGCCGCTCCGTCACCGTTGGCGCCCCAGCGGCGATGGCGAGCCCACTCTCGAACCAGATCGATGTCCCGCTTGTCAGGGCGCGGTATTGAGATCTCGATCGGTACATCCCAGTCCAACAGTTCGCTAATCGCCTGGTCGACGGGGCGCTCGGGCGGGGAAGCGCTCGCTGAAGCTTGCTCATCGCGATCTGCCGATTGTAGAGCCCGAGGGTTCTCACCCCGCGCCAATCGCTCCTGACGTACGAACGCATCGAATCCTCTTAGCCTCGCTACCATTTGATCAAAGACCGTTTGATCCCTCTCGCTCAGCCTACTTCGACTTCGACTAATCGATGTGGCTAGGCGTGCGAGACTTTGTGCATTGCCGGCAACGTTGCCTGCATCGAGCGACGCCTGGGCGTTAGCAGCGAACTGCCTGACCAGACCGTCGGACGGCGGCAGAGCTGATCCCGTGCCAAACGCCTCCTGAAAACTCTTGTGACGCGTTCTTGCACTCCGTCCCTGTCGAGGATCGGTCATATCGTCACCGCCATTGGTGGGCTCGAGGTCCATCTCTTGGTCTTCACCTCGAGCGGTCGGCAACCGCGAGTCGGTGGCCCCTATCTATCAATAAGACGCGCGCGTGCGCGAGGGTCGGCCTTCTTGACCGGATGATCTCGCTAACGCACCGCAGACTTGCACAACGCCCCCACTACCCGGTGGATTCTGGACCCAAATACCTTTCCACCCCATCCAACACCCGCTGTAGCCCGAAGTCGAACGACTCCTCCATCGTGCGGTTCTTCCCATCCGGCGGTGCCGTCACGATTGCCGCAAACCCCGGAAACCGCGGATCGCCGATCGCGCGCCCCAGGTCCGCTCCCACCGCCGCGGCCCACTCCATCTCGGAGATCCCGCGCGCGCGCGCCCGCGCGAGTGAGATAGAGGTGTCCGACGCGCCGCGCGTGTAGCCGTCGATGATGCTCAGCATCTGACCGATGTCGGCCGGGCTGAGCCCCGTCCTCGAAAGGGGCTGGACGGCGGCTTCGAGCCAGCTGAGCCAGTTCGGCCCGTGCGGCGCGGCCACGAACGGCAGTTCCGCGAGCCACGGACGCGCGCAGAGCATCGCCCTCTTGGCGTGCGCCCACCGCGTGATCTCGGCACGCCAATCCCCGTTCGGCCGCGCGGGGGCCGGAGGGAGCCCCATCCCCGCGTCCACGATCGCGTCGTAGAGCGCCTCCTTGTTCGGGAAGTAGCGGTAGAGCGCCATCGTCGTGAACCCGAGGCGGGCCGCGACTGCGTGCATCGTGACCGCGCCTAGGCCCTCCTCGTCCGCGATCTCCATCGCGGCCTCCACGACCTGGTCGGCCGAGAGCGCCGGCTTCGGTCCCCGACTCGGCGGAGAGCGGTCGTCCCAGAGGAGCTCGCTCCGGCGCCGCAGCTGCGGATCGACTCGGGCCGAGGCCTGCATGACGTCTTCGTGTGTGACCACGCCCGCCTTCCCCGCTCTCTTCTTCCGTCCGGCCATATCCCCTCGCCTGAACGAGACTGTTGACAACCCATAAACTGTTTATATCATACACTCGTACTGTGTACGTAATACACTAATTCGAGTGTGCGGTTCAGGAAAGGCCCTTTATCCATAGGAGCAGTTGCAATGTCGATCTCGTCCCCAGTCTCCAGCTTCACTCGCGTCGCGTTCATGTCAGCCGTGGCCCTGGGGCTGGCCGCCGCTTCCCCCAGCTCGGTCTCGGCGCAGTCGTCCCCGTCGCAGACGAAGACGTGGGAGCTCCGCATCACGGGCGGCGCGTTCGTGCCCACGGGCGACCACCGACTCATCCTCGACGATGCGCAGCTGACCGCGGCGCAGGTGTCGTGGCTCGTGCGGCCGCACCAGACGCCCCGCTTGGCCGTCACCGGCACGTTCGCGTGGGCGCGGAGCCGGGACATTGCCTCGACCAATGATCCGAAGCTCGACGTCTTCAGCTCGGACATCGGGGTCGAAGCGCGCTTCGCCGAGCGGTTCGCGGAGAGCCCCGTGACGTTCAGCCCCTTCGTCGGACTCGGTGCCGGCGCCCGGAGCTACAACTACCGGAAGCTGGACGTGGACGCGACGAACAACGTCGCCGGCTACGCGAGCGTCGGCGGTGAGCTAGGCATGGGGCGGGTGGGGATCCGCCTCGAGGTGCGGAACTACGTGGCCGGCTTCCGGCCGCTCGTCGGCACCGGCGGATCCGAGATTCGAAACGACGTGACCTTCTTGATTGGCATGCGGTTCGATCGGCGCTGACCCTGAAACCGCGAACCGACAGAGAGATCCACATGAAATCGTCCAGGGCCGACTGGCTCATCCCCGCCTCTCTCATCGTCCTGAGCCTCGTGCCGGCCCTGGCCGGCAGCATGCGGCTGGCGGAGCTCGCCGGGAGTGCGGAGATCACTCCGGACAACGCGCGGTTCGTCGCCGCGCCGCTCCCGGTGGTGCTCCACATCCCTGCCGCCATCCTCTACAGCAGCCTAGGAGCGTTCCAGTTCTCGCCCGGGTTCCGGCGTCGGCAGCGCGGATGGCACCGCGCGGCCGGCAAGATCCTGATCCCGGCGGGGCTCCTGGTCGCGGTTTCGGGACTCTGGATGACGCTGTCCTATCAGCTGCCCGCGGGGGACGGGGCGCTCGTGAACGCGGAGCGCCTCGTCTTCGGCTCGGCGATGATACTGTCCATCGCGTTCGGCGTGGACGCGATTCGGCGCCGCGAGTTCGCGACGCACGGCCAGTGGATGATCCGCGCCTACGCGATCGCGATGGGGGCGGGAACGCAGGTGCTGACCCACCTGCCCTGGTTCATCTTCGCCGAAGGCGCGCCGGGCGAGCTCCCACGGGGGGTCATGATGGGGGCGGGGTGGGTGATCAATCTGGTGATCGCGGACT
>Ga0326597_10007695_pt1 | contig 14614 bp, 10 predicted proteins | sample RVTome_12_FD_203789 | JGI IMG/M metagenome (GOLD analysis project Ga0326597, IMG submission 203789) | Soil microbial communities from uranium-contaminated site in the Upper Colorado River Basin, Wyoming, United States - RVT100D185 | ecosystem: Environmental > Terrestrial > Soil > Contaminated >... | reverse complement strand
CTCGCCATCATCATCAAGCACGTCCGGTCGACCGCCGAGGACCTCCGGGCGTCTTGGCCCCCCTACCTGGCTCCCGACGGCCGGCCCGATGTGGCGAGTATCTCCGCCCAGCAGGATTGGTACGCGCAGATGGGCATGATTCAGAAGAAGGTGCCCATGGACCAGGTGCTGGACCTGAGCTTCCTCAGACCATGACCTTCTGGCTCATCCAGGTCTTCAATGGCATCTCCTTCGGGATGCTCCTCTTCCTCCTGGCCTCGGGCCTCTCCCTCATCTTCGGGCTCATGGGCATCGTGAACCTGGCCCACGGGTCGTTCTACATCCTGGGGGCCTACGTGGCCGTGAGCGTGGTGGGGGCCACCGGCAGCTTCCTGTTCGGGGCGGCTGCGGGGGTGGCGGCGGTGGCGGCCGTGGGCTCCGGCCTGCACCGCGGGCTCCTGCACCGGTTCCACGGCCGGGAGCTGGCCCAGGTCCTCCTCACCTTCGGGGTGCTGTTCATCGTTGCCGACGTCACCGTCTGGATCTGGGGCGGGAACCCCCTGAGCCTCCCGAAACCGGCCTTCCTGGAGGGTTCGCTGCGGGTGGGGACACTCATGTTTCCCACCTACCGCCTCCTGGTGGTCGCCGTGGGCGTGGCCGTGGCCGTGGCCCTCTGGATCTTCCAGGAGCGCACGCCCTTCGGCGCCGCCGTGCGGGCCGGCGTGGACGACGAGGAGATGGCCCGCGGCGTCGGGATCAACACCCCCAGGCTCTTCACGGCGGTCTTCGCCCTGGGGGCGGGCCTGGCCGCGCTGGGCGGGGTCATCGGCGGCCCCTTCGTCGGCGTCTTCCCCGGGGCCGACTTCGAGATCCTCCTGCTGGCCATGGTGGTGGTGATCATCGGCGGCCTGGGGAGCCTGCGGGGGGCCTTCGTGGCCAGCCTGCTGGTGGGACTTCTCGACAACCTGGGGAAGACCCTGCTTCCGGACCTCGCGCTCTTCACCGTGTTCGCGCCCATGGCCCTCATCCTGGCCGTGCGGCCCACCGGGCTCTTTGGCCAGGCATGAGGCGGCTGGGGACGGCCGCCCTGGGCGCGGCGGCGCTCTTGGGCCTGGCGGTGGCGCCGCGGCTCCTCTCGTCGTACTACGTGGGCCTCCTCACCCAGGTGCTGATCTACGCCATCTTCGCCATGAGTCTGGACCTGCTGCTGGGCTACACCGGTCTCCCCTCCCTGGGGCACGCGGCCTACTTCGGGGCGGCGGCGTACACGCTGGGCCTGCTGGCGCAGCGCGCGGGGGTGGGCTTCTGGTCCGCCCTGCCCTGGGCGGTGGGGGCCGCGGCCGCCGCCGGGGCCCTCTTCGCCCTCCTGGCGATTCGCGTCCGGGGCGCGTATTTCCTGATGATCACGCTGGCCCTGGGGCAGGTCCTGTGGGGCATCGCCTTCCGCTGGCGGGCGCTCACGGGTGGGGAGGACGGGATCACCGGCGTCCCGCGCCCGACGCTGCCTGGCGGGACGGCGCTGAGCGGCTCCGCCGGCATCCACTTCTTCGCGCTGGCCGTCTTCGTGGCGGTGGGGCTGGCCCTCTGGGTCCTGGTGCGCTCGCCCTTCGGCCTCGCCCTCCGGGGGATCCGGGGCAGCGAGACCCGGATGGAGGCCCTGGGCTACAACGTGTGGGCGTACAAATACCTGGTCTCCGTGATCGCGGCCATCGTGGCCGGGCTGGCCGGGGTGCTCTTCGCCTCGTACACGGGGTTCGTGAGCCCGGCCGACCTCAGCATCGTCACCTCGGCTCGGGTCCTCCTGATGGTCCTGGTGGGCGGAGCGGGGACCCTGGCAGGGCCGGCCCTGGGGGCCGGCGCCATCGTCCTCCTGGAAAGCATTGTCAGCACCCAGGTGGAGCGGTGGATGTCCGTGCTGGGGGCGGTCTACATCCTGGTGGTGGTCCTGTGCCCTGGGGGGATCGTGGGGGTGTTCCAGGCGGCGCGGGGGAAGGGGGCCCTGGGGTGAGGCCCCTGGAGATCGCGCACCTGGCCAAGAGCTTCGGCGGCCTCCAGGTGCTCCAGGACGTCTGCCTGGCCCTGGAACCCGGCGAGCGTCGGGCGCTCATCGGCCCCAACGGCGCCGGGAAGACCACCCTGTTCAACGTGATCAGCGGCGTGCTGGCGCCTTCGGCGGGGAGCATCCGGCTCTTCGGCCGCGACGCGGCGGGTCTCCCGGTGCACCGCCGGTCGCTGCTGGGGCTGGGCCGGACCTATCAGGTCACCAACCTGTTCGCGGACCTCACGGTCTTCGAGAACCTGCTGCTGGGCGTGCAGGCGGTGGAGCCCAGCCGATTCGCCGTGCACCGGCCGGCGCGCACCTACCGACACCTGGTGGCCCGGGCCGAGGCGCTGCTCCGGGACTGGGGCCTCTGGGACGCCCGCGACGCCCTGGTGCGGGAGCTCTCCTACGGCGTGCAGCGGCAGGTGGAGATCGTCCTGGCCCTGGCCAGGGGCCCCCGGCTGCTGCTGCTGGACGAGCCCATGGCGGGGCTCTCGCCGGGCGAGCGGGTGACCGTGAGCGGCATGATCCGCCGCCTGGACGGGGCCATCGCGCTGCTGCTCATCGAACACGACATGGACGTGGCCTTCGAGGTGGCCGGCACCATCACCGTCCTCCACGAGGGCGAGGTGCTGGCCGAGGGGGAGGCGGCCGCCATCAAGGGCGACGCGCGCGTCCGCGAGATCTACCTGGGGGCGGAAGGGATGTTCCGGAAGGGTGGGTAACCCCTTTGCAAGGGAGGAAGCCGTCATGAGACCGACCCGTCGAGCCATGAGGATCACCGCGGCGCTCGCCGCCTTCGCCTGGGCCGGGATCGGGGCGCTGACCCCTGGCGCGGCCGAGGCGCAGAAGCCTCCCATCAAGGTGGGGGCGCTCTACTCGATCACCGGCGTCTACGCCGGCCCGTCCAAGGACGGTGTCAACGGGTTCAAGCTGGCCTTCGACGAGGTGAACAACGAGATCGCGGGCCGCAAGATAGAGCTCATCGTGGAGGACGAGCAGGGGCAGCCGGCCATGGCCCTCAGCAAGGCCAAGAAGCTGGTGGAGCGGGACCGGGTGCACGTCCTGGGCGGGATCATCTGGAGCCCCAACGCCATGGCCATCCGGGACTACGTGCACGAGAACAAGGTGCCCATCGTCCTCAGCGAGGGGGCGGTGCGCGTCCTGACCCAGGAGCGGCGCAGCCCCTACATCTTCCGGTCCTCCTTCGCCGGCGGCCAGATGACGCGTCCCTTCGGCGTCCATGCCTGCAAGACCATGGGGTACAAGAAGGTGGTGGCCATCGGGTTCGACAGCGTCTTCGGCCGCGAGGAGGCCGACGCCTTCGCGGAGGGCTGCGGCGAGTCCGGCGGGAAGGTGGCGCTCAAGGTCTTCCCGCCCGTGGAGACGGCGGACTTCGGCCCCTACCTGGCCCAGGTGGCCGCGGCCGCCCCCGACGCTGTGTGGGCCATCTGGAGCGGCGCCGCGGCCATCCGGTTCTTGCAGCAGTACAAGGAGTTCGGCCTCCAGGGGAAGTTCCCCCTGATCGGCTTCGGGGCCCTCACGGATGATCCCGTGCTCCGGGCCGTGGGGGATTCGGCCCTGGGCATCGTCACCAGCTACTTCTACTCCCCCAGCCTGACCATCCCGGAGAACCAGCGCTTTCTCCAGGCGTACCGCCAGCGCTTCGGCGAGGAGGCGGGGATCTTCTCCAACGGCGGCTACATGGCGGCGCGCGTGATCCGCGAGGCCGCCGCGGCCATCAACGGGGAGGTGGAAAACACCCCCAGGTTCCTGGAGGTGCTGCGAAAGATCCGGTTCGACAGCCCCCGCGGGCCGTTCCGCCTGGACCCCTACCAGAACCCCATCGAGAACGTCTACATCCGGAAGGTGGAGAAGGTCGGGGGCAAGCTGGTGAACACCGTCATCGACACCCTGCCGGACGTGGAGCAGTGGTGGCCCAAGGGCAAGCCCCAGCAGTAAGTCAGGCGTCCGTCCGGCTCGGCGCGCCGGCACCACGCGCGCCGGGCCTGACCGCCCACCGTCATTTCCGCAGTTCGCCAGGAAGACGTTCGCCAGGAAGACACATTCGCCAGCAGAACCTTGACAGCGTTCTCGCGCCTGTGGTAGAGACCTATCCACTTCCGCCCTGTTTTTCTCCCGCCGCCTCGCCGCCTGCGGGCGTTCCTCTTCGCGACCGTGCCGTCGCGTCGCCACCTGGGCGCATGCCCCGATCCTTGCACCGCGCACTGCCCATCCGGGTCACCCGTGAGGCCGATGCTGCCGGATCTTCCGCGCGAACGCCTCCTGGACCTCTACCGGCGGATGGTCTTGATCCGCCGGTTCGAGGAGGGGCTCGTCCTCTACGCGAAGACGGGCGCTTCCATCGGCCACTTCCATGTGTACATCGGCCAGGAGACCATCGGGGTCCCGGCCCTCTCCCTGCTCTCCCCGGACGATTTCATCGCGACCACCCATCGCAACCACGGCCACCTGCTGGCCCGCGGCGCGGACCCGGGCCGGCTCCTGGCAGAGATCCTCGGGAAGGTCACCGGCTACTGCCGTGGCAAGGGCGGCACCCTGCATCTTGCGGTGCGGGATCTGGGGTTCCTCCCGACGTCGGCCGTGGTGGGGGGGGTACTGCCCACCGCCACGGGGGCGGCCTTTGCGGCCAAGAAGCTGGGCCTGCCGCGGGTGAGCGTCTGCTGCTTCGGGGACGGCGCCCTGGAGGAAGGGGCCTTCTACGAGGCCGTGAACATGGCGAGCCTGTGGGCCCTGCCCGTGGTCTACCTGTGCGAGAACAACAGCTTCGGGGCGGTGGGGGCCACGGTGGGGGAGTACTCCTCGTCCACCATGGCCGCGACGCGCCTCACCGACCTGGCCGCAGCCTTCGGGGTTGCCGCCCTGGCGTTCGATGGGGGGGACGCCGCGGCCGTGCACCGGGCCATGGGCGATGCCGTCGCCCGGGCTCGGGCGGGCGAAGGCCCCACGTTCCTCGAGCCGCAGGTCGTCCGCTGGCCGGGCAGCCGCCCCCTGTGGCCGGACCTCGTGACGGGCGAGACCGACCTGGCCATGGCCTGGGACCCGGCGCGCATCCCGGCGGAGCACGCGGACTGGCACGCGAGTCACGACGGCCTGCTGCGCTTCACACGGGACCTGCTGGGGGCCGGCTTGGCCGGCCCGGACGAGATCCTGGCCATCGACGGGGATGTCCGGAGGACGGTGGCCGAGGCCACCCGCTTCGCGCTGGAGAGTCCATACCCGGCGCCGGCGGTGGCCCTGGAGGACGTGTTCGCGTGACCCTGGCACTTTATTAGCTCCCCTCTTCCCTGCGGGGGAGAGGGTTGGGTCAGGGGCTCGCCGGACACGGCGGCGACCTGCGCACCCTCACCCCCGCCCTCTCCCATCCAGGGAGGGCGGCAATCTTGGCGTCACGGTATTTGCGAAAAGGGAAAACTAGGCGAGAGGGGTGCCGGCGGAAGCGGCGCGCCGACGGTACGGGTCGGGATCGGGAACGGGAACGGAAGGGAACCGTGGCGGGCGAGGGGAGCGTGCGGGAGATCAGCTACGCGGAGGCGCTGGCGGAGGGGCTGCGCGAGGTGCTGGCGGCGGACGCGCGCGTGCACCTCATCGGCAGCGCCTTCTTCGGCCTCACGCAGCACCGGGCCCTCATGGCGCGCGTGCGGGGGGAGTTCCCCGATCGCATCACGGACCCGCCCATCGCCGAGCTGGGCTTTTGCGGGCTGGCCATCGGCGCCGCCCTGGCAGGGCTGCGCCCCGTGGTGGACCTGGGCACGGCCAGCTTCGTCTTCCAGGCCTGGCCCCAGATCGTCAACGAGGCGGCCAGCGCCCGATACATGGGCGGGGGACAGCACGCGGTGCCTGTCGTCTTCCACCTGCTGCACGGGATCCGCGGCGGCGGGGCGGCGCAGCACTCCCACAGCCCGCAGGCCATGTTCTGGAATTCCCCCGGGCTGGAGATCGTCCTCCCCGCCACGCCGGCGGACGCCAAGGGCCTCCTCAAGACCGCGGTGGCCAGCGACAACCCGACGATCTTCGTGAGCCACCCCCGGCTGTTCGACGTGAAGGGCCCCGTGCCGGACGGGGACGGTCACGTCCCCTTCGGGCGGGCCGTGGTGCGACGCCCCGGGCGGGATGTCACGATCGTGGCCACTTCGTTGATGGTGCAGCGCAGCCTGGCGGCCGCCGACCTCCTGTCCGGCGAGGGGATCGATGTGGAGGTGGTGGACCCGCGCACCCTGGTCCCGCTGGACCGGGAGGCGATCCTCGGCTCCGTTGGAAGGACGGGGCGTCTGGTGGTCGTGGACGAGTGCCATCTGAGCTGCGGGGTGGCCGCGGAGATCGCCGCCCTGGCCGCGCAGCACGCCTTCGGCCATCTGCGGGCGCCTGTGGTGCGCGTCGCCACGGCGGACGTCCCCATCCCCTTCAGCCGGCCGCTGGAGGAGTTCGTGGAGCCGACGGCAGAGAAGATCGTGGCGGCGGTGCGCGAGGCACTGGGGACATCCCGGCCGGCGAAGAGGGCGGGCCGGCGGGGCCGGCCCCGGGGGGCCGGCCGGTGACGGACCGGCGGCCCCGCGGCGGGCCGCCGGCGGGAGCGGGGTCGCGCGCGCGGCTCGCGTGCGGGGCGGAGGGCAGCAGCAGGAGGAGGTCCTAATGATCAAGGTGATGATCGATGTGGGGGGGACGTTCACGGACTGCCTGGTGCAGGACGAGGGAGGCCTCATCCATGAGTTCAAGTCCCCCACCACGCCCGCCGATCCCACGCAGGGGTTCATCCGGGTGCTGGAGAAAGCGGCCGTCCACTTCGGCGTGGACCTGCCGCGCCTCATGGCCCGCGTGGGGGTGCTCCTCGCTCACGGCACCACCCTTTCCACCAATGCCCTGCTCACCGGCAAAGTGGCCAAGGTGGGCCTCCTGGCCACCAAGGGATTCCGGGACACCATCGAGATGCGGCGCGGCTTCAAGAACATCCGCACCTCCCGCTTCAACGTCTTCGTCCCCCCCTACAAGCCCCTGGTCCCGCGGTACCTGCGCCTGCCGGTGGAGGAGCGCGTCCTGAACACCGGCGAGGTGCTCACCCCGCTGCGCGAGGACGACGTGTACGCCGCCGTCAAGACCTTCCAGGAGGAGGGGGTGGAGGCGGTGGCCGTCTGCTTCCTGCATTCGTACGCTCACCCCGACCACGAGCGCCGCGCCGCCGAGATCCTCCGCGGCGAGCTGCCCGGGAAGCACGTGGTGGCCTCCTGCGAGGTCCTGCCGGTCTTCCGCGAGTACGAACGCTTCAGCACCACCGTGGTGAGCGCCGCCGTGGGCCCCCTCACGGAGCGGTACCTCTCGGCCCTCGCGACCACGCTGCGGGGGATCGGGTTCCACGGCGTCTTCTACCTGGTGCAGGGGGGCGGGCTGGTGCAATCGGTGGAGGAGTCGGCCCGGCGGGCGGTGTCCCTGCTGGGCTCGGGCCCCGCCGCCGCGCCGGCCGCGGCCATCCGGGTGGGGCAGTGCGTGGGAACGACCAACCTGTTCTCCGTGGACATGGGGGGCACCAGCTTCGACGTTTGTCTGATCCGCGACGGCGTCATCCCCACGACCACCGAGAACTGGGTGGGGGACGAACGCGTGGCCCTCCGGATGGTGGACGTGGCCAGCGTGGGCGCCGGCGGCGGGAGCATCGCCTGGGTCGATTCCCTGGGCCTGCTCCGGGTCGGCCCCCAGAGCGCCGGGGCGGACCCCGGGCCGGCCTGCTACGGCAAGGGGGGCACGGCCCCCACCGTCACCGATGCGGACCTGGTGCTGGGATACGTCCCGGCCGACTACTTCCTGGGGGGTGAGATCCCCCTCCGGCCCGACCTGGCGCACGCCGCCATCGCCTCCGTCGGCGAGCGGGTGGGCCTGGACGTGCCGGCCGCCGCCTGGACCATCTTTACCACCGTGAACGCGGTGATGGCCGACAAGATGATCGAGATCTCCACCAAGCGGGGCTCTGACGTGCGGGACTTCGTCCTGGTGGTGGGTGGGGGCGCGGGCCCGGTGCACGGGGCCCACCTGGCCGAGCTGCTGGAGATCCCCACCGTGATCCTCCCCCGCTACGCCGCCACCTACAGCGCCTTCGGCATGCTCAACATGGAAGTAGGGCGCGACTTCGCCCGCTCCCTCATCGCGCGGATCAAGACCCTGGACCTCGCCCGGCTCAACACCTCCTTCCAGGAGATGGAGGCGGAGGGCCGGGCCTTCCTGGGGGGGCTGGGTGTGCCCCCGGAGGACGTCGTCCTGCGCCGCGCCGTGGAGATGCGCTACCTGGGGCAGTTCCACGAGGTCGAGGTCACCGACGTGCCCGCCGGCCCCATCGGCCCCGAGGAGCTGGCCGGCATCGTGGCCGCCTTCAACCAGCGGCACAAGGACCTGTTCACCTTCAACATGCCCAAGCGCGAGGTGGAGTTCCTGAACGCCCGCCTGAAGGCCACGGCCCGCCGGGCGCCGATCCACCTGGCGGAGGTTCCGGAGGCCGGGGGGGACGCCGCGCCGCCCCTCAAACGGCGCCGGCCATGCCTGTGGGACGCGGAGGGCGGCTATCAGGAGACGCCGGTGTACGACGGCGCGCGCCTGCAGGCGGGCCACCGGATCGAGGGGCCGGCGGTGATCGAGGAGCGCACCACCACGGTGGTCGTCCCCCCCGGCTTCGTGTGCCGCATGGACCGGTTCCAGAACTACGTCCTCACCCGGAGGTGACCCATGCCTGCTCCCCGCGTGACGCCCATGACCCTGGCCACCGTGTGGCACGCCCTCCAGAGCATCTGCCGGGAGATGCGTGACGTGGTGGACCGGACCTCCCAGAACTACCTCATGGCCGCCCTGCACGACATCTCGGTGGGGATCTGGGACGGGACGGGCCGCACCGTGGCCATCCCCATCGGCCTCTCGGTGCAGTACCTGGGCGGCAAGCTCTCGGTGGAATACGTCCTGGAGAAGTTCAAGGGCAAGCTGGAGCCGGGCGACGTGATCCTGGTGAACGACCCCTACAAGGGCCACTGCTGCCACGTGCCGGACTGGGGGTTCTACCGGCCCATCTTCTACGAGGGGGAGCTGCTCTTCATGAGCCTCTGCCGAGGCCACCAGATCGACACGGGGGGGGCCTACCCGGGCGGCTACTTCCCCAACGGGTACGATATCCACGCCGAGGGCATGATGATCCCGGGGACCAAGGTGATCGCGGGCGGGGTGGAGCGCGAGGACATCATGGAGCTGCTCCTCAACAACGTCCGCTTCCCCGAGGGGCTCCGCATCGACATCCAGGCCCAGATCGCCGCCACCAAGGTGTGCGAAGACCGGGTGGTGGGCCTCCTCCGCAAGTACGGCAAGGAAACGGTGCTGGCCTGCATGGAGGAGATGATGACCCGCACCGAGAAGGCCGTGCGCGACGCCATCCGCCGTGTCCCCGACGGCACCTACACCGGCGAGGCCGCCACCGACGACGACGGCACCGAGCTGGGCGTCCCCGTGTGGGTGCGCTGCGACGTCACCGTGCGGGGAGACACGCTGACCGTGGACTTCGCCAAGAGCGACGCCCAGCGCAAGGGCTTCGTGAACGCCGTCTTCAACTCCACCTACAGCAACGCCCTCTCGGCCCTCTTCATGTTCCTGGATCCCGCCATGGCCGAGTATCACAACGAGGGGAGCCTCCGCCCCATCACCGTCACGGCCCCGCCGGGGTCCGTCGTGCACGCCCAGTACCCGGCCACGGTGGGCGCCTCCCCCGTGTGCGTGGGCCACCAGATCATCGAGTCGGTGGTCATGGCCATGTCCCAGGCCATGCCCGAGCGGGCCGTGGCCTGCTGGGCCAAGCGGTACAGCCACTACGCCTACGGGGTGGACCCCCGGACCGGCGAGCGGTACGTGTACACGACCTTCGACCCCGACGGGGGGGCCGGGGCCGTGCGGGGTTTCGACGGGTTCGAGGGGGCCATCTCCATCGGGGCCCTGGGCGAGATGAACAAGGGCAACGCGGAGGAGCTGGAATCGCGGTTCCCCTGGCGGGTCCTCCGCTGGGAGTTCGCGCCGGACACCTGCGGGGCCGGTCGCTGGCGGGGGGCCTCGGGGTTCTTCTGGGATGCGCAGAACCTGGGGGGGGAGGCCGGCATCGCCACCGGCAGCTCGGACGGCGAGCACGTGCGGGCCCCCGGGGCCCTGGGGGGCGAGCCGACACCGAATTCCCGGGCCTGGTACATCCACGATGGTGAGGAAAAGCCCCTCAGCGCCCACCGGCTCTACCAGCTCCAGCAGGGGGACATCATGCGGAAGGTGAGCGGGGGTGGGGCGGGGGTGGGGAACCCGGCGGAGCGCGATCCGGAGGCCGTGCACCGGGACGTGCGCAACGGCTTCATCAGCTTGGAGCGGGCCCGCCAGGTGTACAAGGTGGCCCTCGATCCCGCCAGCCTGGCCGTGGATGTGGAGGCCACCCGTGCCCTGCGGGATGCTGTCTGATCCCGCGCGCCCCCGGGGGGAAAGGGGACGGGAGGAGGCCGTGGAGGACGGCGGGCCGTTCGGGTTCTGGAGGCCATGGGCGATGGCCTGGGCCAGGGCGGCCCTGCGCACGCGCCGCCGGCGCCGGCTAGGCGTGTCCGGCGGCAGGGGGAGGAGGTCGGCGATGGAGAGCGGATGGGGCCGTAAGGGGGGATGGGGCCTGGTGGTCGGGGCCGCGCTGGCGGCGCTGGTCCTGGCGTTGCCGGCGCCGGCGCAGGCGCAGGAGGATGTGGTGAAGGTCGGCGACATCCCGCAGGTCTCCAACGCGGGGATGTACATCGCCATCGAGAAGGGATGGTTCCGGGAGCGCGGGATCCGGAACGACCTCTCCATCTTCGCCACGTCGGCCAAGACGGTGCCGGCCCTGACGGCGGGCGAGGTGGAGGTCTCCATGGGGGCCGCCGCCGCCGGCCTCTTCAACGCCGTGGCGCAGGGGGCGCCCTTCCGGGTCGTGGCGGACAAGGGGCAGAACCGGCCCGGGTACGGGTACACCATGCTGAGCGTCCGGAAGGACCTTCTGGACGCCGGGCAGGTGAAGGGGGTGAAGGACCTGAAGGGGCGGAAGGTGGCGGTGTGGGGCAAGGGCATCACCCTGGACTACTTCCTGGGGAAGCTCGCGGAGGAGGAGGGGCTGAGCCTCAAGGACTTCGACCTGGTCTACATGGGTGCGCCCAACCAGGTGACCGCCCTGGAAACCAAGGCTGTGGACGCCGTCGTCACCGTGGAGCCCTGGGGCGCCCGGATGGAGGAACGGGGGCTGGCCCGGCGGATCCGCACTGCCGACCAGATCAAGGGGCAGGCCTCCGTTCAGAGCGGGGTCGTCATGTACTCGGGCACGTTCATCAGGGAGCGCCGCGCCGTGGCGCAGCGCTGGATGGATGCCTATCTCAAGGGGTGCGATTTCTACGCGAGCAAAGGCGTCCAGGACGATGAAGTGCTGGCCGTTCTCGAGAAATACACGAAGGTGCCGGCCAAGGCCATCCGGGCGGCCACACCCTACTACCTGGCCCGGGACGGCAGGCCGAACCTGGATAGCCTGGCGGACATGATCCAGTGGTTCACGGCCAACGGCCTCATGCCCAAGGCGGTATCCGTGGACCAGGTGGTGGACCTGAGCTTCCTGAAGTAGGCCGCTCCCGCCGCCTGGTGGCCAACGGCCGGGTCCGGCAGCGCTCGCCACGCAGAGCGATGTGACGGACGAGGACATGAGAGCGCGCATCCGCCGACATGCGGCGGCGTGCGGCGCGCGCTGTGCCGGGGGGGTTCGGGCATGAGTGGGAAGAGGCCAGGTGCGTTCCGGGTTGTCAACCACTCCGTGCCGCGCGTGGACGGCGTGGCGAAGGTCACGGGGCGGGCCACCTACGCCAGCGATATCGTCCTGGAGGGCATGGCGCACGCCAAGGTGCTGCGGAGTCCCTTCGCGGCCGCGCGCATCGTGCGCATAGACTTCTCGCAGGCGGCCCGGCGGCCGGGCGTGATTGCGGCGCTGACGGGAAGAACCCTGGACGGGATCAATCCCTACTATGGGCACGCCGTCAAGGACCATCCGCTCCTGGCGCTCGACAGGGTTCGCTTCTGTGGCGAACCGGTCGCGGCCGTGGTCGCAGTGGACGAGCGCACCGCCGCCGAGGCGCTCGGACACGTCGCGGTCGAATACGAAGAACTGCCCGCTGTGCTGGACGTGGACGCCGCCCTGGCCGAAGGCGCCCCCCCCATCCACGAGGCAGTCTATCGCGATGGTCCGTTCCGCGGGTTCGAGGGTCACGGACCGGGTGGGGAAAGGAACATCTGTCAGGCTGTCCATGTGGCGTGGGGCGATGTGGACGCAGCGTTTGCAAGCGCGCGCCATGTCGTCCAGGGCGAATTCTATTTTCCCATGGCCTACGCCTACGCCATGGAGCCGTATGTGGCCGTGGCGGACTTCACCGCGAACGGCCTGACCGTCTATTCATCGGCGCAGCATCCGTTCATGGTGCGGCATGATCTCGCTGCGGTCTTCGAACTCCCCCTGAACCGTGTCCGGCTGGTGGTGCCGTACGTGGGCGGGGGCTACGGGAGCAAGTCGTACACGAAGATTGAACCGCTGGCGGCCGCCTGTTCATGGAAGGCCCGCCGGCCGGTGAAGCTGCACCTGAGCGTGGAGGAAGCCTTTCTCACGACGCGGGGTGATGACGCGCGCGTCCGCATGCGGACGGCCGTGGACGGTCAGGGGCGCATCGTGGCCCGCCAGGCAACCATCCATCTGAATACCGGCGCCTACGCGGAGAACAGCCCCCTGGTATGCAGGAAGGCGGCGACCCGGGTGATCGGCCCCTACCGGATTCCCCATGTGAAGGTGGACGCCTACGCCGTCTACACCAACACGGTGCCGGCCAGCTCCTTCCGAGGCTTCGGTGCGGCGCAGGTGACCTTTCCCGCCGAGTCGCAGATCGACGAACTGGCCGAGGCGCTGGGCCAGGACCCGCTGGCTTTTCGGTTGGCGAACGTGGCCGAGCGCGGCGAGTCCATTCACCCGGGCCTTCGCCCGCTGGATGCGGACCTGGCGGGTGACCTGCGCATCCTCGCCTCCGCCATCGAGACGGGCGGGCCTTCGCCCAAGGGGCACGGACGGGCGTGCGGCTGCTCGGCCAGCGACGCGGGCGCGTATCCCGTCAGCACGGCGGCGGTCCATGTGTACGGCGATGGGTCGGTCTCCATCCTGAGCGGGAGCACGGAGATCGGCCAGGGCAGCCATACGGTGCTCGCCCAGATCGCCGCCGAGGAAATGGGCGTGGAGATGGCGAAGGTTCGATTGGTGGGTCCCGACACGGCCATCGCACCCTTCGAGCGGTCGACGGGCGCGAGTCGCACGACCACGCTGATGGGGCGGGCGGTCCTGGAGGCCTGCCGGGAGGCCATCGCGCAGTTGCGGCAGATGGCCGCGGAGGTCCTCGGCGCCGCGCCGGACGCCCTGGTCCAGGAGCGGGACGGGTTGCGGTATGGGGATCGGCATCTGACGTGGGGCGAGGTATTGGAGCGGTATTTCCGGGTCCCGGATTGCGGCATCATGGGCCGGGCGTATCTGCGGAAGGCGGGCGACCTGGCGCAGGAGCCCGTCTTCTGGGAGATCGGCTGCGCGGGGGTCGAGGTTGGGGTGGACGAGGAGACCGGGGCCATCGAGCTGGAGCGCCTGGCGGTCGTCGGCGACGTGGGGCTGGCGATCAATCCCGCCATGGCGGAGGGGCAGGACCTGGGCGCGGCGACCATGGGGTATGGGATCGGCCTGTTCGAGGAGCTGGTGTACGAAGGCCCGCAGCTCGCGAACGGGAACCTGCTCGAGTATCGCGTGCCGCGATTCACGGACCTTCCCTCGCAGATCGTCCTGCGGCTGGCCCAGAACCAGGATGGCGTCGGCCCCTACGGCGCGAAGGGCGGCGGTGAGGGCTCTCTCAATCCCATCCCCGCCTGCCTGGCCAACGCGCTCTGCCGGGCGAGCGGGGTCCGTGTTCGACGCTTGCCGCTCACCCCGGAGCGCGTCTGGCGGGCGCTCAAGGAATCACGAGCCCGGGAGGCTCCCCCGGCCCCCACGCGCTGATGCCGAGGCCGGGGAGGGAGGGCGGCTCCAGCCCCGGCATGGCCCGTGCTCGGGGGCGGCGGGAAGGAAGCGGCGGAGGGGTCCATGACCACTCAGGGGATCGGCGCGAGGGTCAGGCGCACGGAGGATCCGCGCTTCCTGTCCGGGACCGGCCGGTACGTGGACGACCTGCACCGGCCCGGCATGGTCCACATGGCCGTGGTCCGCAGCCCCCACGCCCACGCCCGCCTCGCCGCCATCGATCCGGCGCCGGCCCTGGCCCTCCCCGGGGTGTCGGCGGTCTTCACCTTCGCGGACCTGCCGCCCACCATGGCGCCGATCCCGTCCCGCATGCCCATGCCCCCGGGGCCCGAGCGCTTCCTGCAGTACCCCCTGGCGCGCGACCGCGTGCGGTACGTGGGGGAGCCGGTGGCTATCGTGGTGGCCCGGGACCGGTACCTGGCCGAGGATGCGGCCGCCCTCGTTCGCGTGACGTACGAACCCCTGCCGGTGGCGGCCAGCGT
>Ga0326597_10007694_pt1 | contig 14614 bp, 12 predicted proteins | sample RVTome_12_FD_203789 | JGI IMG/M metagenome (GOLD analysis project Ga0326597, IMG submission 203789) | Soil microbial communities from uranium-contaminated site in the Upper Colorado River Basin, Wyoming, United States - RVT100D185 | ecosystem: Environmental > Terrestrial > Soil > Contaminated >... | reverse complement strand
ACTTGTTTTATGAGCAGAGCTTGAAAGAAGAATGGAGGGGCTCCTTCCTCGAATCGGGCCTGCTCGGAGGGGTCAGTCAGAGTTTCGTTGTTTACTCTCTTCACAGAAACGCAGGAGACGCATGGCGACAGTTGAAACGATTGAGGACCAAAGTGCGTCTGGCGCTCGCAAGCGGACCGTCAACGACATGAGTATTCAGGTCGCGACGGTCAACGGCTCGGGAAGCCAGACGGCAAACACCATTTTGTTGCGGGCGATCTTCCAGATGGGCATTCCGGTTTCCGGAAAAAATATCTTCCCGTCGAACATCGCCGGCCTACCCACCTGGTACACCGTTCGCGCGAATCACAGCGGCTATATTGCGCGCAAGAAAGAGATCGACTATCTGGTCGCGATGAACCCGGAGACCGCGAAGGAGGACGTGCTCAACCTGACCGCGGGCGCCTCGGTCGTCTATGACGAGCCCTTGCGGCTGCGCGACCTCCGCCAGGACCTCGTTTTTTACCCGGTGCCGTTTGACAAGATCGTGGCGCCCGTGTGCCCCGATGCGCGCCTGCGGCGGCTGGTGCGGAATATGATCTACGTCGGCGCGCTCGCACGGCTTCTCAATATCGATATGGAGGAGGCCCACCGGGCGCTCAACAAACAGCTCGGAAGCAAGCCGAAGGCCCTCACGCTCAACTGGAACGCGATCCAGGCGGGCTTTGCATACGCCGAAAAGAATTTGCCCAAGGATGACGGCTATTCCGTCGAGCGGATGAACAAGACCGCCGGCAAGATCCTGATCGACGGCAACGCCGCCGCCGCGATGGGCTGCATGTTCGCCGGGGTCACGGTCCTGAGCTGGTATCCCATCACGCCGTCGTCCTCGCTCGCCGAAGCGCTGATTGACTACCTGAGCCGCTTCCGGGTCGACCCGGAAACCGGCAAGGCGACCTACGCCGTCGTGCAGGCCGAGGACGAGCTGGCGGCGCTCGGCATGGCCGTCGGAGCCGGCTGGGCCGGCGCGCGCTCCATGACCACCACCTCCGGCCCGGGCATTTCCCTGATGTCGGAGTTCACCGGCCTCGCCTACTACACCGAGATTCCCGTCGTGATCTTCGATATCCAGCGCACGGGGCCTTCGACGGGGCTTCCGACGCGCACCATGCAGGGCGACATCCTCTCGACCGCCTATCTCTCGCACGGCGATACGGCCCATCTCCTGCTCTTCCCGAACTCGGTCGATGAATGCTTCGAGCTGTCTCAGGAGGCATTCAATCTCGCCGAGGAGTTTCAGACCCCGGTCTTCGTGATGAGCGATCTCGACATCGGCATGAACAACTGGATGGCCGACCCGTTCCCGTATCCGGACAAACCCATCCGGCGCGGCAAGGTGCTGAACGCCGCGGACCTCGAGCGGCTGCAGATTTTCGAGCGCTACCGCGACGTGGACGGCGACGGCGTCTGCTACCGCACTCTTCCCGGCACGGACCATCCCCTGGCCGCGTATTTCACGCGCGGGAGCGGGCACAACGAAAAGGCCGGCTACAGCGAGCGCGGCGAAGACTACCAGAACAACATGGACCGCTTGAAGCGGAAGTTTGAGACCGCCCGCAAGAGCCTTCCCGCCCCCGTGATCGAAGAGGACCCGGGAGCCGAGATCGGCATCATCGCCTTCGGCAGCACGCACTGGGCCGTCATCGAAAGCCGGGACCAGTTGCGCAGCGAGCAGAACATTCCCACCGCCTACCTGCGCCTGCGCGCGTTTCCGTTCAACGACGACCTCGCGGCCTTCGTCAAGCGCATGAAGCGCGTCTACCTGGTCGAGCAGAACCGCGACGGGCAGATGTGCGATCTGGTCCGGGGGGCCGTCTGGCGGGACTGCAACAAAGTCCGCAGCATCCGCTACTACACCGGATTCCCGATTGACGCCCGCACCATTACCGATGAAATTCTTTCCCAGGAGCTGACCCACTGACATGAGCGCTACCACTGTCGCTTCCATGCCTCCCAAGAAGGTGAACCGCATCGGCCTCGACGTGTCCGTCTATCGCGGCGGCAAGTCGACGCTCTGCGCCGGATGCGGCCACAACGCTATCACGGAGCGGATCATCGAAGCTTTTTACGAAATGGGAGTGAATCCCACCCAGGTCATCAAGATGTCGGGCATCGGCTGCTCGAGCAAGGCGCCGGCCTATTTTCTGAAGCCCTCTCACGGCTTCAACGCCGTCCACGGCCGCATGCCGTCCGTCGCCACGGGAGCCGTCCTGGCGAACCTGCAGCTGCTTGCCATCGGCGTCAGCGGCGACGGCGACACGGCCTCGATCGGCATCGGCCAGTTCGTCCACCTGATGCGCCGCAACCTCCCGCTCATTTACATCATCGAGGACAACGGCTGCTACGGCCTGACCAAGGGCCAGTTTTCCGCCACCGCCGACCTCGGGTCCAAGCAGAAGACCGGTGCGATCAACGAGCTGCCTCCGATCGACACCTGCACGCTCGCCATCCAGCTCGGCGCGACCTTTGTGGCGCGCTCCTTCTCCGGCGACAAGAAGCAATTGGGCGGAATCCTCAAGGCCGCCATCGCGCACCGCGGCACCTCGATGCTCGACGTCATCTCGCCCTGCGTCACCTTCAACGACCACGAGGGCTCGACCAAGAGCTACAACTACATGAAGCAGCATGACGAGCCGCTCCATGAGATCGACTTCGTCCCGTTCTTTGAGAACATCGAAGTGGATTACGACCCCGGGGAAACGCAGGACGTCCAGATGCACGACGGCTCGCACCTGCGCCTGCGCAAGCTCGACCACTCCTACGACGCCACCGATCCCCAGAAAGCGCTGCAGGTCATTGAGGAGTCGCGCCAGGAGAACGAAGTCCTGACCGGGATTCTGTACATCAACCCGGCGAGCAAGACCTTGCCGGATATCCTCCGGATGGTGGATGAGCCGCTTGCCCTGCTCTCGCAGGACCGCGTCCGCCCCGGCCCCGCCGTTCTCGAAGAAATCATGGAAGAGTTGCGCTGAGAAAGAAAATCCCTTCACAGCTGTTGCGTAGCCGTGCGGGGGATTTTGTTGCGTTGGAGTTGGCCTCCGAATTTTACCAGGGCTGCCCGCGCGGTGTTCCCTGCTATCGCGTCCTGCGCGAAGACTTCGATCTCCCCCGCAAGAGAATTTCCTGTAAAGACTTCTCCTGTGTTGCCAAAATCCTACGCCTCCCTCCTGGGGCGGTCAATATGTTTACTTCCGAGCGCCCGCTCGCGCTCTCAATGCCTGCTTCCCGCCTTCCGAGCGGGCTTCCTCCCCTGATGACCCTTTTTGTACCTTCTTTCGCCGGACATCGAATTGCATTGCCCGGCAATTCCTGATTTTGCTTAGATACGATGGAGGGAGCTTTCTCTCGCCGCACGGGACCGCATGGATCGGACACAGGGAATTTGTCTCCGAACTCACAACACGGCGTCACGGCCCCGGCATTGCTTGCCGAGTCGGGATTTCTCCTCCAGCTCTTGCGGGCCATCACGCAGCCCTTCGCCGTTCTGGACAGAGAGGAACGGTTCCTGCTGTCGAATCCCGCGTTCGAGCAGTTGACCGGTTACGAAACGCGGGAGCTGGGGACGATGTCCCCGGCGAGCCTATTCGCGACGGAACACCCGGAAGCCGACCAGTCCGCCCTGTTTGAAGTGTTGGCATCGGGAGGCAGCCGTAGCGGGGCGACCACGTGGCGTCTGCGCGCCGGCCAGGAAATCCCGGTCGAGCTGCGCTGCTCGCGCCTGGAGCTGCCCGATGGCGAGCCGCTGCTGCTGCTGCTGGCCGCAAACCTGTCCGAGCGGCAGCGTCTGGAAGAGGAACTGCGGCAGTCGCAGAAAATGGAATCGGTCGGGCGGCTCGCCGGCGGCATCGCTCACGATTTCAATAACGTTCTCACCACAATTCTCGGTCTGACGGAGACGATGATCAGCGGCCACACGCCGACCACCTCCGAGCGCCTCAAGGAGATTCAGCACGCCGCCCGCCACGCCGCCGACCTGACGCACAGCCTGCTCGCGTTCAGCCGCCGCCAGATTCTCCAGATGCGGCTGATTCTCCTCGACGAGGTCGTAGAGCACATGGCGAAGATGATTGCCCGCGTGATCGGCGAGGACGTCCGCCTCGACATTCGCCGCCACGGACCGATTCCGCCCGCCCGCGCCGACCAGTCCCAGATCGAGCAGATCCTTTTGAACCTCTGCCTGAACGCCCGTGACGCCATGCCGAACGGCGGCGATCTGCGCATTGAGATCCGCACTGAGACGCTCAGCGAGGCCTGGTGTGCCGAGCACAGGGGCGCGCGCCCCGGCTCCTACGTCCTGCTGAGCGTCGAAGACACCGGCCTCGGCATGGAGGAAGAAACGCTCCGCCACGTGTTTGAGCCGTTCTTTACGCGCAAGGCGGTCGGCAAGGGCACCGGCCTCGGGCTTTCCATGGTTTACGGTCTGGTCAAGCAGCACGACGGCTTCATTCACGTCGAAAGCTCCATAGGGCAGGGAACCCGCTTTTCGATTTACTTCCCCGCGGCTGCGGGCGAGGCGGAGCCGGTCCGCGCGCATCCATCGGCGTCCTCCGAGCGCTGCTCGGCGACGGTCCTGATCGTTGAAGACGATAAGAGCGTCCGCCGGCTGATTCTCGAAGTCCTCCCCAAGCTCGGCTACCGCGTGTTCACGGCCGCCGACGGCGAAGAAGCGATTCGGGTCTTCGACCGCTGGGCCGACCAGATCGAGCTGGTTCTGCTGGACGCCATCTTGCCGAAGAAGGGGTCCCGCCAGGTCTTCGAGCACATCCGCCAGCGGAAGCCCTCCGTGCGCTTCCTGTTTACGAGCGGCTACAACGAAGTGTTCATCAATCAGAAGTTCGAGCTCGACCCGAGTTTCCTGTTCCTGCGGAAGCCTTTTTCGACCCTGGAGCTTGCCACCATGCTTCGCGGCGCTCTCGAGCAGCAGCCCGCAAAGACGCGCGCCGCTTCGGCAAGCGGCTTGCCCTAACCCATCGGAAGTCGGGCACAAACAATGACCGAGACGCAAACCGATCCCGTCCGGAAGCTCTGCCACGAGATCAGCGGGCCGCTGACCTCAATCCTCGTCCAGTGCGATCTACTACTCCAGAACCCGAGTCCTCAGGACTTGCGCGAGCGCATCGCCTCCATCCAGGAGGAGGCGCTCCGTATCAGCCGGCAACTCCGAGCCGCTTCCCGCTAACCCCACGCCAGCGCTGCCTGTCACCGTGTTGTCACTCTGCCATGATCTCGACAGGGGACCCCTGTCGTTTCACTCGACTCCTTACGCCGCAGCCGCCTCGGTCTCTGAGCCCCTTGCAACTCTCAAGCCCATCCATGTGCGAGTCCCTCGGACTTAGCCAAGGTGATGTTAGAAAGGGAGTTAACCAGATACTCCGGCCACCACGGCAAAGGCAGTGAAGATGGTCCGCAAGTCATTTTGCGGTCCGAAATTGCGCCGCTAATTTGCCCGCCCATGTAGCCCTTAACTATGGCCACCCGTTTGCTTATTCCGTCCACGGCGCTCCCCTGCCATAGCCTGGCAAAGGGAGTGCGTCCCCCCCGGACAGGATGACATGAAGCACGATTCTCTAGCTAGAAAGCCCGCGTCCCTTCTGATTGCCGACCCGGACCGCTCCACGGTGGAAGTGATGCAATCCTTTTTTCGGACGCCCGAATACCGCTGCGTCGCGGTAGAGGAAGGCCGGGCCGTTTTCGATCTTCTCTCCGAAACGCCGTTTGCGCTTGTTCTTTGCAGCCTACAGCTCCCCGACACCGACGGCATCGAAGTCCTGAAGCAGAGCCTGCGGATCAGCCCCCAGTCTGCGGTTCTGGTGATGGGCACCTCGGCCGACTGGGGACTTGCGATCGAGGCCCTCCGCCTCGGCGCCTACGATTTCCTGGAAAAACCCTTCCGGCGAGTCCCCTGGACCCGGAACATCACGCGCGCCCTCAAGCGGCGGAAGCTTGAAACCGATCAGAGAACTCACCACAGCCTGCTCGAGGAGGCCCTCCAGGAGCGCACCGAGCACCTGCACAACGCCCTCGAAGAGGTGGAGGAAAGCCAGCGCCGTACGCTCGAGACCTTGGTTGCGGCCCTCGACGCCCGCGAGCACGAGACCCATCTGCATTCCTTGCGGGTCGAATCCTTCACGCTGCTGCTGGCGGAAAAGTGCGGTTACAGCAGCGCCTTGATGCGCGAGCTGCGGCAGGGAGCTCTGTTACACGACATCGGCAAGATCGCAGTCCCCGACTCGATCCTATTGAAGCCCGGAGGACTCACGCCGGAAGAATTCCAGGTCATGCGGCAGCACACCGTCTACGGCCACGAAATCCTGGCCCGGATCCCCCATCTCCAGCGCGCCGCCATGGTAGCTCTGTGCCATCATGAGCGCGCCGACGGTCGCGGGTATCCGCAGGGGCTCCCGGGCGAGGCGATTCCGCTCGAAGCCCGCATCTTTGCCGTGGCGGACACCCTGGACGTCATCACCGCCGGGCGGCCCTATCGCGCCCCGCGTTCGCTCGCCGAAGCCCGTGTTGAAATTCTCCAGAACGCCGGCAAGCAGTTCGATCCCGACGTCGTGGACGTCTTCCTCGGCATTGGGGATGAAGTGTGGCGCGCCCTCCGAGAGCAGGTGGCTCGGCGATACCAAAACTCCACCCAGCCTCTGTTTCGAACCGCTCAGGCGCTTCCTTTTCCTTACTAGGAAAGGCACATCCCCGCGGAACGGGTTCTTTTCGCTTTCTTATCCAGACTACTCCGCCTAAACTGGTTCTCGTTCTAGCCCGCGAAGCGCGATGCGCCGGGCGAGAAGCAGTACGATGACTCAAAACCGGGATCTCACCCAACCGCGCGTCCTGATCGTCGAGGACGATGCTAAACTCCGCGCCCTGCTCACGACGGCCTTGCAGGAACTCGACTTTGAAGTGGACGCCGCGGCCGACGGTCTTGAGGCCGCGAACAGGATCAAAGAATCCGTCTACGACATCCTGATCACAGACCTCCGCCTGCCCGGCCAGGGTGGCGAGGAAGTCCTGCGCCAGGCCAAGGCCCTCTACCCCGACCTGATCGTGATGGTGGCCACCGGCTACGGGGACATCCGCAACGCCGTCAATATGATGAAGCTCGGCGCCTCCGACTACATCCAGAAGCCGTTTGTGAAGGACGAGCTCGTCGTGCGGATTCAACGGGCACTCGAGGAGCGGAAGTGGCGCTACCAGAGCCGCGCCTGGGAGGGCGAGACCGCCGAGAGCGAATTCGGCGACCTGGTCGGTAGAAGCGCCGCCATGGAGCGCGTCAAAGAGCTCGCCGCCGGCGTCGCCCCCATGCGCACCACCGTTCTGATCCAGGGCGAGACAGGAACCGGCAAGGAGCTCATCGCCCGCGCCATTCATTACAACAGCCCCCGGAAGGACTATCCCCTGGTTTCGGTCAACTGCGCCGCCATTCCCGCGACCCTCATGGAAGACGAATTCTTCGGCCACGAGAAGGGCGCCTTCACCGATGCCCAGCAGCTTCGCATCGGCCGCTTCGAGCAAGCCAGCCGCGGCACCATCTTTCTCGACGAGATCGGCACCATGCCGCTCAATTTGCAGGGCAAGCTCCTCCGGGTCCTGCAGGAGCGCGAGTTCCAGCGCATCGGCGGAGCGCAAACCATCCGCCTCGACGTCCGCGTCATCGCGGCCACCAATCAGAAGCTGTACGAGCGCGTCAAAGCGGGGGAGTTCCGCGAGGACCTCTTCTACCGCCTCAATGTTTTCCCCATCGCGCTTCCTCCGCTGCGCGAGCGCCGTGACGACATCCCGCTTCTCGCGGTGCACTTGCTCGGCGAGTTTTGCCGCCGGGAGGGCCTTCCGCCGAAACAGCTTTCCCAGGAAGCTCTCAAAGCCCTTGCCATTTACGATTGGCCGGGTAACGTCCGCCAGTTGGAGAACGCCCTCGAAATGGCCGTCATCCTGGCCGGGAAGCGAGAGTATCTCCTGCCGCAGGACTTTCCCGTCCTCGGCCAAGTCTTCGGCCGGACTTCCGCCTCGGCCGGTTCTCTTCCGCCGGTTGCAATTCCCCCTGACGGCGCCGATTTCAACCTGCTCGTCTCGCGCTACGAGCGCGCGCTCATCGAGGAAGCCCTGCGCCGCTCCGACGGCAAGCGCAGCCGCGCCGCCGTTTTGCTCAACATGAAGCGCACCACGCTTCTCGAAAAGCTCAAGAAACTGCAGGCAGAGCCGCCTGGTAAACATCCCGTCTAGCAAGTATGCCCACGGTCTGCTAAACTCCCAGGAATGCAAGTGTGCAATTCTTCCCGGGAGTAGACGAATGTCAGAACAAAAATATCTGTCGGGACCACATATTCAAGTGGCAGTGTTATGCGAGAAGATTCTGATGGAAGGCGATGGCGCACTTAGCATTATCCGAATTATTGACCGGCTTACAATCACAGGCCCAACTCCCGAGATGCCACCTTTCCCCTACGCAGTCTTGCTGTTCATTTCGTTTAAATCTGGGTTTTACCGGGGAAAGGCGCAGATCAAGGTTATCCCGATTAGCCCCTTAGGGAAGGAGTTGACAACCATTGGGTTTCCGCTGCTGTTTGAGGGAGACGATGAGCGTGGCTCGTACGTCAAGGGAGAAATGAGAATCCTGCTGCAAGAGGAGGGCCTGTATTGGTTTGAGATTCAACTGGAGAGTACTAATGTAACGCGAATTCCGCTTCGTGTCGTATATCAGCAGGTTGGATCGATACCAAAGTCTGAGGGCTAGGAACGTATGTCGCCGATGACTGAGCCTGCGGCTCTTCATCGGAGTGGTTTTCCCCAATGCTAAAGGAAACGGAATACAAAGGCCCCACGGGTTCCTCGGAGAGGGATTGCAGGCGCTTTTTCAATTCATCCTCCGGCCAATTGGCCGCTGAGGATTCAGCCAGAATCCCTTGCAGGCGGTTGGAAAATCGGCGTACTGGACTTGCGGGTTCCATTTGCCAGAGCAGACCCACAAACCAGTCCTGAAGCACCGCAAGCTTGATTTCTCCGGATGCATACCGCAATATTGCCCTGCGGATTCGCGCCTCCAGATCACCCATGACCAGTTCCCCTCCTCCAAGAATCAGGATGTCACCTAAAGAACTACAGGAAATGTGCCGAAAATGCAAGTGTCTTGATTGGATATCACGCTTACGCCTCGACCTCATCTACAATGAACCAGCGGCGGCAGCTTCACATCAACCAGATGGCACATTGAGTCAGGTGTACCAATGCTTTGATGAAAGTGGCAGACTTGTTTTGGTTGTCCACCGGTTCCTGAGGCCAGTTGGCCCGCCTAGCCTTTATGACCCCAAGTTTATCTTTTTGGACGGAACAATTTATTATGCCTAAGATCATGCGCAAAGACTATGTCCAGTTTGCCCAAAACTTCCCGTGCTGCCGTGCTGACCGCGCCGCGCCAGAGGGTCGAAATCCGCGAGATTGAGATTCTCCCGCCGGAGCCGGGTGCGATCGTCGTTCGTGTTGAAGCCGCCACCGTCTGCGGCACCGACGTTCATATCTGGGAAGGCGACTTGCAGCCCGAGTGGCCCGTCGGCCTCGGTCATGAGATGGTGGGCCGCGTCGCCGCGCTCGGGGAAGGAGTCGCCCGTGACGCCTCCGATGCGCCGCTCGCCGTCGGCGACCGCATCGTCTGGGCCTATCCCTGGTGCGGCAAGTGCTATTACTGCGCCGTCGCCCGCCAGCCGACGCTCTGCCCCAACGCCCGCATGAACGGCTGGCGCAGCGCCGAGAAGTATCCGTTCCTGTGCGGCGGATTTGCCGACTATTGCTACATTCTCCCCGAGTGCCGCCCCGTGAAAGTCCCCGACGAAGTGGACAGCCGCGTGGCCTCGTCCGCGACCTGCGCCCTGCGGACCGTCGTGCACGGCTTCGAGCGCCTGGAAGCGTTCGGCGGACTCGGCGTGCAGCCCTCCGTGGCCGTGCTCGGAACCGGCCCCGTCGGCCTCTATGCCCTTGCTATGTCCATCGCCTCCGGGGCCGCGCTCGCCGTCAGCATCGGCGCTCCTGCGCTCCGCATCCGGCTTGCCCGGCAATGGGGCGCGCATCACACCATCAACATCGAGGAGGTTCGGGATGCGCGGGAACGAGCCGAGATGGTGAAAAAGTGGACCGACGGCCGGGGGGCTGACCTCGTGATTGACGCGGCCGGCCCCGTTTCAGCCTTCGACGACGCGCTGGCGATGGTCCGCCGCGGCGGGCGCATTCTCGTCATCGGCCAGTCCACCAACAAGACCATTCCGTTTTCGCCACGCCGCATCAACAAAGACATGCTCGACATCATCGGCGTAGTTTCCGCCCATGTCAGCCACTTCTACAAGGCCATGCAGTTTCTCAAGGCTCAGGGTTCCCGTTTCCGCTTCGAGGACATGCTGACGAACAGCTATCCGCTCGACCAGGTCACCGAAGCGCTGGAGTCCATGGCTGCGCTCCGCGAGATCAAGCCCGCCATCCTTCCGGACTTGGACCCTGGCTTGGGCCCTCGCTTAGGATAGTACGATCATCCCGTCCGGAAATTGAGACCTCTGCTCCATTGCCGGATTTTTCCTGTCCGCTATTCTGAGATCAGTTAGTTCCAACTTGATCCGCCTGATCCGCTAATCGAGGCTGGCCACAAGCCAGCCTCTCTTACCTTTTACTGGACCGGCTTCCGACCGGCTATTTGGGAAGATGCTGCAACAACGCGGGGGTTAAATCATTCTCGTGTAGACGGTCCGGAGCACTGCGGTCTCAACGCCTGCCTGAGCCTCGCGCCCCGCTCTTGGTTGGAGTTCGGCCAGCATCCTGGAGATCCAGTTCCGCACGGGCGCGACGGTCCGGTTCAATTCGGTGAAGATTTCGCTCGCGCTGTCCTCGGGCAATTCCGGCAGCAGGCACTGGATGATCTCTTTTATTTCCCGCTCGCGCGCGCTCGGGGAAAGCGTTCGCGCAGGGAGGAAATCAATTCCCTTGAAGCTGCAAAACGCACTCGCGATGCAGGTGATGCGGACAATCCTCTCGGACTCGGCCGTGGCGCGATGGTGTTCTCCAATCGCCGGGTGGATCCACTGCGGGAGCCGCAACTGCGACGCCAACTCCAGGCCCTGCCGGCAATGGTCCTCCCCGAAGGCCTCGGACTCCATTTCAAGCAGGTCGCCCGGCCGGGCCGTCCAGCGCTCGATCACGGTCCGCAGCGCGCCCGGCTTGTCCTGCAGCACTTTCAGATATCCGATGTCGTGGAACAGCCCTGCGACGTAGTACTGCGCCGGAGCCGTCAGCCCCAGTTGCTGCGCCAGAGTTTCGCACACGCTGGCGCAGAGCAGGGAGCGTTCCCAGAACGTGGCCGGATGGAACCCCGTGCGCATGGGCTCGACGGAGCGCAGCAGCGGCGTGGTGTAGGCGAGCTGCCGCAGCCGCTCCCGTCCCAGCGATGCGATCGCCTGGCGAATCTGCCCGGCGGGAAGATTCCGCTCCGCCGTGGAGGCATTTACGGCCGAGATGGCCCGCGCCAGCAGCGCCGGGTCCGTCCAGATCAGCTCCGCCAATTGCTCGTCCGTAGTCTCCCGATCCGCTACCAGTCCCAGAAATCGAAACAGCACCGCCGGTAGCGTCGGCAGCGCCCTCCAGCCTTCCGCAAACCGGGGCGCTCCGTTTCCGCCGTTCGCCCCGTTCGATGAGACGGCTGGCGCCGGCGCGGTCTTGGTTGATGCTGCCATTCGGTTTGACCTTCTCCGCCCCTCTTGAAATAAGAAAGTCGTCTCCGGTCGGTTCTGCCGAACCAGGACGTTCCGGCATCATCGGGAGAGGACAACTGTTCTCAGGAGGTCTATCGGACGGGTTTCGGGAGATATAAGAGAAATCAGAAGGGATCTGCTTCGGTTCCCATGGAGCGTTCGGGATCGAGGGCGGTCCTTAAGAAAGAAGTTCTGGTACGTATAGGATTATCCACAATGGGGCTTTTTTTCAGCTCCCTCGTGTTGACTCGGTGGCCGGTAGTCTTCAAGATACTATTTATCCCCCTTTTTGCCTCCCCGGCAACCTTTGGGCGCACGCCGATGGAGGTTGGCAACTACGTGGACCCGATCAGGCGGGCCTTCGGGTGGAATAGAGATCGTCAAAGGAGATTCAAACATGAAAAGGCTTTTAGGGGCCTCGTTCATCCTGCTGGTATTGTGTGCGGTAGCATCTGCCCAGGCGCAGAATTGCAGCTTGAGCCAGGCGAAGGGGGTTTCCAGCGCGTTGGCAACAGGGGAGTTCTTCTTTTTTCCTCCTCCTCTGGGATTCTGGCCGGGCCGACCGTGCGGATCGGAAGAGTCGAGAATGACGGCAAGGGGAACGTCCATGTCCGCGCGATTGCCAGTTTGAATGGATTCGTATTCGCCGAAGAGTACCCCGGGGTCTTGACCGTCAACCCGGACTGCACGACAGAGGTTACCTTTGATATACCGTTTCCCGTCTTTGGAATTGTTCCGCTCGCATTCAAGGGCGTGATCTCCGACAACTTCCGGCAGCACGACATCATCCTGGATACTATCGGCGGAGGGCCGCCCGCCTCTACCGTGATCATCTCTCTCCGCCAGCAAAACAGAAGCAATTGCTCGAACCGCGACCTGCGAGGCGGATACGCACTCAACATGCGGGGATTCACGGACACGCTCCCGGGGCCTCCGGTTCCGTTCGTGCGCCTCGGTCAGATCGTATTCGACGGCTGGGGAACCTTCTCCGCCCGTACGCACTACAGCGACGGCAGTGGTCCGCTTTTTCCCGATCACTTCAATGGAACCTACGCGGTCAGTCCGTCGTGTGAGTTCACGATGTCGTATGACGGAAACACCTGGGCCGGCGATCTGATGGATAACAGTTCTGCGGCGAACCTGATGGTTTCGGTCCCGAATCCCGCTCTCGATCCATTCCCCCTGGGCGTGGCTGTATCCGGAACGCTCACCCGGCAGTAAGTTCCAAGCTGCGGCGACGAGCGCCAAGAGCCTCGGAAGAAGCCGGTGGTTTTAGGGCGATGGGCAGGGCTCCGCTGAAGATATCGTAATCTGACTGAGCCTTCCCCGCCTAGCGCTTGCGGCGCTCGACCAGCCGCCGGATCACGTCCGCGTCCGGCGGGACCGAGACGGGCTGGTTCCCGAAGCGCGGCTGGATCGCCAGCGCGGAGCCTTCCCCTGCCAGCGAGAGCGTCCCTTTGTGATAGGCCAGCGTGTAATCGGGATCCTTGAGGAGGTTGCCGGTGAGAACGGCGACCACGCGCTCGGACTTGTCGATCACGTTTGCGGCTACCAGCTTCCGGATGCCCGCGAGCGTCGCCGCCGAGGCCGGCTCGCAGCCGATTCCCGAGAGCCCGATCACGGCCTTGGCGTCGGCGATTTCCTGCTCGCTCACCGCCTCGCAGATGCCGTTGGTGGCTTCGAGTTCCCGCAGCGCTTTCTTCCACGATGCCGGCGCGCCGATTCGGATCGCCGTGGCCAGCGTCTGCGGATTCATCACCGCTTCCAGTCCAATCTCCCTGGGCGGTTTCTTCTCAGCCTCGGCTCTCCGAAGCAGATGATAGAGCGGCGCAGCCCCTTCGGCTTGCACCAGCGCCAGGCGCGGCAGGCGCGAGATCAGTCCCAACTGCTTCATCTCCCGCAGCCCCTTCCCGAACGCCGACGAGTTGCCCAGATTTCCCGCCGGCAGCACGATCCAATCCGGAACCTCCCAGCCCATCTGCTCCATCAGCTCAATCATGATGGTCTTCTGGCCCTCGACCCGAAAGGGATTGACTGAGTTGAGCAGGTATAGCCCCGTCTGCTCGACCAATTGAAAGACGAGCTTCCAGGTTACGTCGAAGTTCGCCTCCACCTGGATCGTCAGCGCGCCGTATTCGAGCGACTGGGCAAGCTTTCCGGAAGCGATCTGTCCGGCGGGAATGAAGATCACCGCCTGGAGCCCTCCCCGCGCGGCGTACGCGGCCATCGACGCCGACGTGTTGCCGGTGCTCACGCAGGCCACAAGATTCCTGCCGAGCGCGGCTGCCTGGCTCGCGCCGGTGGTCATGCCGTTGTCCTTGAACGAGCCGGTCGGATTGAACCCCTGGTGCTTGAAGGCCAGACAGTCGAGACCCGCGTAGTCGGCGGCGCGCGGCGCGTCCAGCAGCGGCGTATTGCCTTCCTGCAGCGTGACCACCGGCGCGTCGTCCGGCAGGAACGGAATCATCTCGCGGAAGCGCCACACCCCGCTGCGGTCTCGCGGGTCGCGCGACATGGTCCGGAAACTCCACATTTGCTTGGCGGTTTCCGGGTCAAAGCCAGGCCACTCGTAGCGCACGTCGAGGAGGTTGCCGCATTGGCACTCGCTGCGCACCATGCGCACGGGGTACTGCAAGCCGCACTGCGGGTCCAGGCATTGCAGGAAGGCCGAAGTTGCCGCCGCTACGGTCGAAGATTCCATCATGGCTGTTCCAATTGTACTTTGATTCGCATCCCCCGGCGGCCTAGAGAGTTGTCCAATACAAGATGAGCCTGAAAGGAGTGTTCGTTTCCAGTGCAAGATGAGCCTGAAGTTTGGGAGGTGGCAATCCATGATGAGGCATGACTAT
>Ga0326597_10007693_pt1 | contig 14614 bp, 16 predicted proteins | sample RVTome_12_FD_203789 | JGI IMG/M metagenome (GOLD analysis project Ga0326597, IMG submission 203789) | Soil microbial communities from uranium-contaminated site in the Upper Colorado River Basin, Wyoming, United States - RVT100D185 | ecosystem: Environmental > Terrestrial > Soil > Contaminated >... | reverse complement strand
ATCTCGACGCGCGGTTGCCCGCGCGCTCTAGCCACCTACCCGCAAGCTCGGTGGGCCACGTCATCGCTTGCCTATTTGGTGTTGCTCCGGGTGGAGGTTGCCGCGTTTCACCCCGCCGAATCCCGCGCTCAAGAGCAGCAGCGTTACTGCCTCCTGCCCTTTGTTTTCGAAACTTTGCCGCCTCGCGGCGGCGAAGCCCGGAGCACGGGCCACGACGGACTCGTCTCTGTGGCCCTGTTCCTCGCCTCGCGGCGGACGGTCATTAGCCGTCACCCTACCCTATGGAGCCCGGACTTTCCTCTATCGGCGCCGTACGGCGTCAACAGCGACTGTCTGGCCGACTCCCGGGATAATTTTAACACGCGCCGGGCCGCGCTTTTCTTGGCGCTGTTTTTGCTGAATTTTCCGCATTGCAACATCCCATAATGGCGTGCGGGCACTAATTTGAAAACACAGTGTCGAACGTTTATAGTGTGACAAAGCTACGGTTTGACGCACGCACTATGCAACGTTTTCTCACAGCAACCGGAGGCCCTATAGCGACGGACACCGAGACTTAGCTGAGATGCCACGACACGCAAGTGTCATGAGCGCGCCGTAACTACGGCGCTGTAGCATCGCCACAGAAAGTGGCAAAACAAAAGCCCCGCGCAATGCCGGGGCTTTTATTTTCGTGGCACGTGGTTCGTGGGTCGTAAGACCGGTTTGCGCGGTTGCTGATCACAACATCCGCCAACTCACGATGCCGCCGGCTCGAAACGGCACCAGCGCGTCCTCGTGGAAGGGTAGTTCTTGCGGCACGCTCCACGCCTCTTTCACCAGCGTGATCTGGTCCTGGTTGCGCGGCAAACCGTAGAAATCCGGACCATGAAGGCTGGCGAAACCTTCGAGCCTGTCGAGTGCGTCGGCGACATCAAATATTTCGGCATAAAACTCGATGCCGGCATGTGCGGTATAGATGCCGGCGCAGCCGCAGGCGGCTTCCTTGGTGTTGCGCGCGTGCGGCGCGCTGTCGGTACCGAGGAAAAACTTGGAGTTGCCGCTCACCGCGGCTCGGATCAGCGCCTGCCGGTCCTCTTCGCGTTTGAGTATCGGAAGGCAATAATGGTGTGGGCGGATACCGCCCGCAAACAGCGTGTTGCGGTTGAGCAGCAGATGGTGCGCGGTGATGGTCGCCGCGACGCGTAGCGGCGTGCCGAGCACAAAACGCACCGCATCCCTGGTCGTGATGTGCTCGAACACGATGCGCAGCTTGGAGAATTTGCTCAACACCGGGATCAGTACGCGGTCGATGAAGACCTTCTCGCGATCGAAGATATCGACATCCGGGAACGTGACCTCGCCATGCACCAGCAGCGGCAGGTCGTATTCTGCCATCGCGGCCAGAGCGTCTTCGCACCGCATGAGCGCGGTAACTCCCGAATCCGAATTGGTGGTGGCGCCGGCCGGATAGTATTTGACGGCGTGCACCACGCCGCTTTGCTTGGCGCGCCGGATCTCCTCGCCCGTGGTGCGGTCGGTCAGATACAGCGTCATCAACGGCTCGAATATCATGCCTTCGGGCAGCGCCGACAACATGCGCCCGCGATAGGCGAGCGCCATCGCGGTCGTCGTCACCGGCGGCAGCAGATTCGGCATCACGATCGCCCGTGCAAAGCGCCGCGCGGTATCCGACAGCACCGCGCGCATAGGCTCGCCGTCTCGCAAATGCAGATGCCAGTCGTCGGGCCGGATAATGGTCACTTGAGTCATGGTCGTCATTCCGTGATTGGTGATTCGTGATTGGTGACTGGTGTCAAAAACCGTGACTGGTAACTACGAATCACCAATCACGGTCTTTTTCATCTCCAGCGCAAGCTGGTACAACTCGTTGCGGCGGCCTCCGCCGATCTGCGCGGCCAGCTTGACCGCTTGCTTGAGCGGCAGCTCGCGCAGCAGAATTTCGAGCGCGCGCTGCGCCGCGCCGGCGTCCGCCGCGGCCGCCTCCGGCGCGCCTTCGACCAGCAGGACGAATTCGCCTTTGATGCGGCTGGCGTCGGCGGCGAGCCATGCGGCCGCAGTACCGAGGTTGCAGACATGGATGCTCTCGAACAACTTGGTTAGCTCGCGCGCGATCGTGAGCGTGCGGTCGGCGCCGAATGCGGCGGCCATATCTGCAACGCTCGCGATGACGCGGTGCGGCGCCTCAAAGAACACCAGCAGATACGGGAACGTCTTGAGTGCGGCCAGTTCGCGCCGGCGCGCCGCTCCCGACTGCGGCAGGAAACCGTAGAACAGGAAATGGAGCGCCGCACTGCCGGCCGCGGCCAACGCCGCTACCGCGGCGTTGGCGCCGGGCACCGGTACCACCGGGTAACCGGCTTCCCGCGCGAGCGCGACCGCGATCGCGCCGGGGTCCGAAATCGCCGGTGTGCCGGCGTCGCTTACCAGTGCGACCGAATTGCCACGTGCCAGCAATTGCAGGATTTTCTGCGCCGCTCGCCGCTCGTTGTGTTCGTGCAACACGATGAGTGGCGCGCTGACGCCGTAATGCTTGAGCAGCCGCGCCGTGACGCGGGTATCCTCGGCGGCGATCGCGTCGACGCGTTTGAGCACCTCGAGCGCACGCAGCGTGATATCAGCAAGGTTTCCAATCGGCGTCGCGACTACATATAATGAGGGTAGCCCCACTCCCGCCTGCTCATGATGCGCTGTTCCGTTCATCGACTGGGTTCAGTCCTGGTTTTGCTCTCGGCGCTACTATACGGGGCTCTGATTGCATTCGCTACCGCGGTTGCGCGCGATGCCGGGGCCGCCACGATCGAGCCTCACGTGGCGCTGGTCCTGCCGCTCGACTCGCATACGTTCGGCCGCCACGCCGACGCCGTCAGGCAAGGCTTTATCGCCGCCGCCAAGGTGGCCGGGAAAAACGCGCCAGCGGTCCGGATTTACCCTGCCAACGAGGACACGCTCAACGTGCTCACGGTCTACGAGCAGGCGGTCGAGTCGGGGGCGCAGGTCGTCGTGGGCCCGCTCACGCGCAGCGGTGTCGCCGCGCTCGCCGCAAGCAACCTTGTCACCGTGCCCACGCTCGCGCTCAATTCTCTCAAGCCGCGCTCGCCGCAGCCGGCGCGGCTGTATTTGTTCGGCTTGACGGTCGAACCCGAAGCGCGGCAAGTCGCGCGCCTCGCGTTCGACGACGGCCGCCGTAATGCATTCATAATCAGCAACGACACGGCGCTCGGTAAACGCATGCGTGAGGCATTTCTCGAGGAGTTCGCGCGGCTCGGCGGTGTCACCGTTGCGGAGCTCGGCTTCGGTGCCGACCAGGCCAGCTTGAACAAGCTGCGCCAAGCGTCGAATCTCGGCGTTGCTGACATGGCTTTTCTCGCGCTCGACTTCGCGCGCGCCCGCATCCTGCGGTCCTATCTCGACAATGCGCTCGCCCTCTATGCCACTTCGCAGGTTAGCGCGGGCAGGGGCAACGCGCTTGCCGCGCGTGATCTCAACCTGGTGCGCTTCGTCGACATGCCGTGGTTGCTCCAGGCCGACCATCCCGCGGTGATGATTTATCCGCACCCGCAGTTGGGCGACGTGATCGACTTCGACCGCTTGTACGCGCTCGGTATCGATGCGTTTCGCATCGGCCTCGAACTGCTGCGATCGAGTCGCGAGCCGGTGCTGGACGGTGTCACCGGCCGCATCCGGTTGACGCGCGATCAGCAGTTCGTGCGTGAACTCACGACCGCGCAATATGTCGACGGCAAGATCGTCATCCTCGACGCTCCCCGCTGATGACACCACGTGGCCGGCACGCCGAAAACCTGGCTGCCTTATTTCTGCAACAACAGGGACTTAAGCTCGTCGCGCGCAATTACCGCTGCCGTTTCGGCGAGATCGACCTCATCGCGCGCGAGGGCAAAACACTGGTGTTCGTCGAGGTGCGCATGCGCGCGAGCGACCAATTTGGCGGCGCCGCGGCGAGCATTACCGCCGGCAAGCGCCACAAGCTGCTGCGCACGGCGCGCCACTACCTCGCCGGCGCAACGCGCACACCGGCGTGCCGCTTCGACGCGCTGCTCGTGAACGGCGCAGACAACTCGGTGCAGTGGCTGAAAAACGCGTTTGGGGAATGATTTGTGAGATAATTGGTCGCGACAATGAACTTGATCAACCGCATCAGCGAGAACTTTTCGGAAAGCGCGCATCTCAAACTGCAGAGCATGGACGCGCTGGCGGGACCGATTGCCGCCGCGGCCGAGCGCATGGTGCAGTGCCTCAGGCTCGACGGCAAGATCATGGCGTGCGGCAACGGCGGCTCGGCCGCCGATTCGCAGCATTTCGCGGCCGAACTGCTGAATCGCTTCGAAATGGAGCGCCCGGGACTGGCGGCGCTTGCGCTCACCACCGATACTTCGACGCTGACATCGATCGCAAACGATTACGACTACGATCAGGTGTTCTCGAAGCAGGTGCGTGCGCTCGGGCAGAAAAGCGATTTGCTGCTGGCGATCTCTACCAGCGGCAACTCGAAGAACGTGCTGGCGGCGGTGCTGGCCGCTCATGAGTGCGGCATGGGTGTGGTGGCACTGACCGGCAGAAACGGCGGCAAGATGCCCGAGGTGCTGCAGGCGTCCGACATCCATATCTGCGTGCCGGCGCAAAGCACTGCGCGCGTTCAGGAGGTACACTTGCTCACGTTGCATTGCCTTTGCGATGCGATTGATTGTCTGCTACTGGGAGTGGAATAAATATGCGTAACCTGCGCCTGCTTGAAATGCTCATCATCATTTCTTTGCTCAACGGCTGCGCCGCCGCGGTAATAGGCGGAGCCGGCACCGCGGTCATGGTCGCCGAGGACCGGCGCACGGTCGGCACCGTGGCCGAAGATCAAGGCATCGAACTGAAGGCCCGCAGCCGCATCGACGGAAGGTTCAAGGATCCCCACATCAATATCACCAGCTACAACCGCATGGTGCTGCTGACCGGGGAGGCGCCCGATGCGGCGACCCGAAACGGTGTCGAAAAAATCGCGCGCGCGGTCGAAAACGTGCGTGCCGTCCACAACGAGATCGCGGTTTCCGGCAACACCGCGCTGTCGGCACGCGCCAACGATTCGTACCTGACCTCCAAAGTAAAAGCGCGTTTTATCGACCAGCAGAAATTCAACGCGATCCACGTCAAGGTCGTGACAGAGGCCAACGTGGTGTACCTGCTTGGGCTGGTCAGGCGCAAGGAAGCCGACGACGCGACCGAGATCGCGCGCACCACAGGCGGGGTGCAGAAAGTCGTGAAGCTGTTTGAGTACCTGGATTAAGCGAAAGGATTAACGCTCGCCGCGGCGTTACACTCGCAGCGTGCATTTCATCCCCGCCTTCGAATCCAAAATCTGCGCACCGGATGAACTTGCCGCCGTGCGCATTGCGCAGCTGCCGCGGCCGCTGGTGTTCACCAACGGCGTGTTCGACATCCTGCATCGCGGCCATGCGAGTTATCTCGCGCAGGCGCGCACGCTCGGGAAAAGCCTGCTCGTCGCGGTGAACAGCGATGCCTCGGTGAGGCGGCTTGGCAAGGGCCCGGACCGCCCCATCAATTCGCGCGCCGACCGCATGGCGCTCATCGCTGCGCTCGAAGCGGTAAGCCTGGTGACCTGGTTCGATGACGATACGCCGCTCGCTCTGATACGGCTCGCGAAGCCCGATGTGCTGGTCAAAGGCGGCGACTGGGCGCCGGAGGATATCGTCGGCAGCGCGGATGTCAAGAGCTGGGGCGGCACTGTGCACTCGATCCCGTTCATCCACGAGCGCTCGACCAGCGCCACGCTCGCCAGGATAAGACGTGGTGACTGGTGACTGGTGACTGGTGATTGGAAAAATCTGCTTTTACTAATCACGAATCACTGGTCACCAATTACCGGGTTGTCAGCGCGTCGGCGCAGGCAGTCGCTTTGAGCTGGGCGTTGGGAAAATCCGCCGTGAGCCCGGCAATCTTTGCCGCAGTTGCATCATCCGGGTCACGAATCACAAAAATGCTGCGGATGGCGCTGCGCGGGCCAACCGCCGCCGAACGCAACCCCTTCTGCTGAAGCTGCGCGAGACGGTTGTTGGCCGCCTCCTCGGTACTGAACGTGCCGAGCGCGAGCGCAAATCGCCACCGGTTGTTCTCCTGCACCACGTATAAGTCGCTGATGCCCAACGCTTTGACTTCGCTCGCTTTCGCGTCGGCCTCGACTTTGGTCTTGAGCGGCGGAAGGTAAACCCACCAACCGGCGTCGCTGACCTCGCGCTGCGACAGCTTGTCGGCGAGATCGAATCGCGCGAGCGCCGCTGCGGCGCGGGGCGCGTCCTCCGCGGCAAAGCCGCCCCACTCGAGACACGCCCGCGCGGGCGGCGGGGATGCCGGCAGCGCTGCGGCTGCTTTATCCTTGACCCGCGGCTTCAGGAGCTTCACTTGCTCCGGATTGATTTGCAGCAGGGCGATCTGCGCAGCCGCGTCGGCGCGGCTCTCGACATAGCGGATATAGGCAAATCCGATGAGGTTCGCCAGCAGCAGTATCAGAAACAAAAGTCTCATGGGAGTTACTCGCCGGAATGTGCTTCGCGGGCAATTGTGAGCAAACCCTCGAGAACGAGATTATCCACCACCTTTACCTCGAGGTTAAGGTACGGCTCTATCAGCGCCGCGCCGCCGCCGCTCAGTACGCACGCCGGCTGCGGCTCCCCGGCCTCCTCGAGAAAACGCGCCATGCGCTCGATCGCGCCGGCGAGCGCGTCGATCGCGCCGCTCATGATCGCATCGCGCGTCGTATTGGGGAAAAAACTGAATTTGCCCGGCTGCGGCTTGAGCGCGGCGGTATGCTCGGCGAGCGCCTTTCGCATCAGTTCAGCGCCCGGCACGATGATCCCGCCGACGAACACGCCGTCGCCCGTGAGCGCATCGGCGGTGAGTGCGGTGCCGGCGTCGACGACAACCGCCGGCCCGCTGTAGAGCCGGCGCGCGCCGATCAGCGCCGCCCAGCGGTCGCAACCGAGCTGCGCTGGATCGTCATAACTGTTGCGGACGCCGCATTGCACGCGCTCGCTCTTGACCCAGCGCGGCGCCGGTGTCGGCGGCAATGCCCGCAGAATCACTTCGCGCAGCGCGACACCGGCGACATTTGACACCACCGCCGCCTGCAGTGGCGGCAGGCCGGCGAGCGCCAGTTTGAGCTCCGCCGCGTGGTCGGTGTCAACCCACGCTTGCCTGAGCCAGTGAGTGCCGTCGTGCGCACCCCACTTGATGCGCGTATTGCCGGCGTCGATTGCCAATACGGTCCCGTTCATCGGTCGTGGTTCGTGGTTCGTTGTTCGTGGCTCGCTCTTACGCTCATGTCTCCGCTGTGAAAGCGGCGTTGCCCGGTATTCGTCGTGATCAACAACGTGCCATCGTCGGCCACGCCGTCGGCTGTGCCGCTGATCTCCCTGCCGTCGGGCAGCGCGATGCTTACCGTCTCACCCTGGTAGACATGGCGGCGCTGCCATTCGTCGCGCAGCGGTGCGAAGCCGCTGCGTCCGAATTCGTCAAGCACGCGTGCGAGTTCGATCAGCAGCAGCGCCAGCACGCGGTTGCGATCGGGCGCCCCATTGCAAGCGGCCGCAAGGTCAGCCACTGGCTGGTCGATGCGATCGCGCAGCGCGCCGGGCAGCCGGCAGTTGAGCCCGATACCGATCACCGCCGCGCTTGGCCCCAGCATATCGCCCTGCATTTCGATCAGGACGCCGGCGAGTTTGCGGCCGCGCCACAGCACATCGTTTGGCCATTTGAGGCCGACCTCGCCAACGCCGAGCGCCGCGATTACGCGAGAAATCGCCACGCCGACCGCTAGACTCAAGCCGGAAAGAAACCCGGCGCCCTGCTGAAACCGCCACAGCAGCGAAAACGTGAGCACGGCACCCGGCAGCGAGTGCCAGGGACGGCCACGCCGGCCGCGGCCATGCGTCTGCCATTCCGCGGCGATCACGCTGCCGGTTGCGGCACCCGCCGCGCGCGCCATCAACAGTGAATTGGTCGATTCGGCGCTGTCGAGCACATCGAGCGCAAAGCGCGATGCGTGCGAACCAAGCTCACGCAGGACGTCGGTGCGAGCGAGCAACGACAGCGGCTGCGCGAGCCGGTAGCCGCGGCCGCGCACCTTGTGGATGCCGATGCCCAGTTCATCGACCCCGCGCAGCGCATACCAGATCGCGCCGCGCGATACCCCGAGCATCTCCGCCAGGTCCTGCCCGGAGCGGAATTCGCCCGCGGCGAGCAGGCGCAAGGTCTTGAAGGTTAGAGCTTTCACAGTCGCGGCGTATGCAGCTCCCTAGGAGCTTGTCGGACTTGCGTCCGACAAGCTCCTTAGGCAAAACCGCCCCCGGAAAGAATTCGAAAATGTCATCAAAAAACCGTCGAAACGTCGTTCTTGCGTGCTGACCGAGGTGAAACGGCTGTGGAACTAAGCATTGTTCACAAAAAAATGGGGCGGTTTTCCTTTTAGCAGCCTGTCGGACTGTTAAGTCCGACAGGCTGCTAGCCGAACACGAACCAAACCGCCCCCGCAGCGACGAGCGTCATTACAAAGAGGTCCCGCAACTGTTTCCGGTCGACACGCGAGAGCGGCTTCCTGCGCCTGTCCTTGCTCTTCTCATCCGGCTTGGTGGCCATATGCCAATCCAGGGTGATGATCAAGGCTCCAATCCCAAGCGCGATCCATACTCCGGTCATAACTGTCCCTGACGCCGACGGGTTATCAGAAAAATTGCAGCAGATGAGATCTTAGCGGCTTACAGGTAATCGTCAACTGCCGCCGGCTTTTGCCCCCGGCTATGCGCCGGGGATTTTGTCTGGGGCATTCCCCCATATCCGCACGGGGTCGTTGGCCGCAGCATCGTTTAGAATACGCGGATTCGCCACCCCGGATGGTCCATGCCTGACACTTCCCGCAATGCCAAGACCGGCGCCGCATCTGCGCCGCACGTCGCGAACTTCATCCGCACCATCATCGAAGCGGACTTGCAAAGCGGCAAGTACGCCGCGCGGCGCTGGGGAGGCAAGCCTGGCGTGGCGGCGGAGCACGAGCGCGGCGCACCCGATGCGGCGAAAATCCGCACGCGCTTCCCACCGGAGCCGAACGGCTATCTCCATATCGGCCACGCCAAATCGATCTGCCTGAACTTCGGGCTTGCGCGCGATTACGAAGGCGCATGCCACCTGCGCTTCGACGACACCAATCCGGAGAAGGAGGAACAGGAGTACGTCGATTCGATCATAGGCGCGGTACATTGGCTGGGATTCGGCTGGGAACACGCGGGGACCTCGCACCTTTACTACGCCAGCGATTACTTCGCCTTCATGTATGACGCGGCCGAGTGCTTGATCCGATCCGGTCATGCCTACGTCGACCGGCAGACGCCTGAAGAGATGCGCGCGAGCCGCGGCACGCTCACCGAGGCCGGCAAGCAGAGCCCGTGGCGCGACAGCCCCGCGGAAGAATCGCTGCGGGATTTCCGTGAAATGCGCGACGGCAAGCACACCGATGGCAGCATGGTGCTGCGCGCGAAGATCGACATGGCTGCGCCCAACATCAACCTGCGCGACCCCGTGATTTATCGTATCAAGCATGCCACGCATCACCGCACCGGCGACAAGTGGTGCATCTACCCGATGTACACCTACGCCCATCCGATCGAAGACGCGCTGGAGCGTATCACCCATTCGGTCTGCACGCTCGAGTTCGAAGACCAGCGGCCATTCTATGACTGGCTGCTCGAACGCCTGGCAGAAGGCGGGTTACTCGCGCGGCCACTGCCGCAGCAGATCGAGTTCGCGCGGCTCAACCTCACTTACACCGTACTTTCCAAGCGCAAGCTGATCCAGCTCGTCACGGAAAATCATGTCGCCGGGTGGGACGATCCGCGCATGCCGACGCTCGTCGGCGCGCGCCGCCGCGGCTACACGCCCGAGGGCTTGCGTCTCTTCGCCGAGCGCATCGGGGTGGCCAAGTCCGACTCGTGGATCGACATGAGCGTGCTCGAAGACTGCATGCGCGAGGATTTGAACCAGCGCGCTGAGCGGCGCATCGCAGTGCTCGACCCGGTCAAGCTCGTGATCGACAACTATCCCGACGGCAAGGACGAAGAGTGTTTTGCGCCCAACCATCCCCAGAGACCGGATCTCGGCAAGCGCGCGGTGCCGTTCTCCAAAGAGCTGTGGATCGAGCGCGAGGATTTTATGGAAACCCCGTCGCAAGGCTATTTCCGCCTATTCCCGGGCAACAGCGTGCGGCTGCGCTACGGCTACGTCGTGCAATGCACCGGCTGCGAGAAGGACACCAGGGGCCGCGTTACCGAGGTGCACTGCGAATACGATCCCGCAACCAAATCAGGCACACCGGGCGCGGGCAAGGTCAAGGTCAAGGGCAACATCCACTGGGTGTCGGCGAAACACTCCTGCGGGAGCGAAGTGCGGCTCTACGACCGTCTGTTCAAGTCCCCGCACCCCGGCGGCGGTGAGCGTGATTTTCTGCAGGACCTCAACCCGGACTCGAAGAAGATCATCACTGCCCGCCTCGAACCCGCGCTCGCCAACGCCGAACCGGAAGAGCGCTTTCAGTTCGAGCGGCATGGCTACTTCGTCGCCGACCGCGCGGATTCGAAGCCCGGCGCGCTGGTTTTCAACCGCGCTGTCACCCTGCGCGATTCGTGGGTAAAGCAGAACGGCTAGCGGTTCCGGGCGCGTGCGCGGTTCATCAAGCCACAGGGAAAATTATGGAACGCATTTCACCGGCCAGGCCGGAACAGTTCGCACAAGTCGCCGATCATATGGAGCGCTGGAAGAAGACCAAGGGATATCCTCCAAACAGCTGGCTCACCATGGCGCGCAGACCCAAGGTATTACGCGCCTACCGCGACCTTCACACCGCGGTAATGATGGACGAAGGCGAAGTCGATCAGGCGCTCAAGTTCATGGTCGCGGAAGTCGTGAGCAGCGCCACGGGAGACAGCTATTGCGCCGCGCACAATGCGCAGAATGCCGCCACCATTGGGAACGCGCCGGCCGCAAAAGTGGCGGCGCTGTCGCAGTTCCACGCGAGCCCGCTGTTCACCTCGGCTGAGCGCGCTGCGCTCAGCCTCGCGCACGCCGCCGGCAGCCATCCGCCGGCGGTGACCGACGCGCATTTCGTCGAGCTCAAGAAGCATTATTCGGAGGATGCGATTGCCGAAATCGTCGCGGTCATTGCACTCTTAGGCTGGCTCAACCGCTGGATTCAAACCGTCGCAACGCCGCTCGAAGCAAGCGCGCTTGCGTTCGCGAATAAACATCTTGCACCGTCCGGATGGACGCCGGGTTCGCACGCCCGGTAGTCCCGCCACCGAGACATCGCAATCCTATAGCGCAGGTTCCGCCACCTTTGAAAACCAGGGAGAATTCATGAAAGTTTGTGTATTTGGCGCGGGAGCCATCGGCGGCCAAGTCGCGGTGCGGCTGTTGGCGGCGGGAGCCGACGAGGTCTCGGTCGTCGCGCGCGGCGCGCAACTGCAAGCCATACGCGAGCGTGGCCTCACGCTGCATTCGGGCGGCAACGAAATCACGGCGAAACCCGAGATTGCGACGGACGATCCGTCCACGCTGCCACCGCAGGACCTCGTCGTCGTTGCATTGAAGGCGCACGCGGTACCCGGCGAGGCGGCGGCGCTAGCACGGCTCATGGCGCCAGGCGGCTGCGCCGTCTTCCTGCTGAATGGCATCCCATGGTGGTGGCAGCATGGGCTTCCGGGCGCAAGCGGCCCGCTGCCGCTGCTCGATCCGGACCATGCATTGTGGGCACAGGTGAAGCCGGAGCGCGCGCTCGGCTGTATGGTCATGGGCCCCAGCGACGTGGTAGCCCCTGGCGTGATCGTGCAGACAGGCTTCTTACGACTGACGCTGGGCGAGCCGGACGGATCGTCGAGCACGCGCCTGGATGCCGCGATCGAACTGTTTCGCCGCGGCGGCATCGAAACCGTGATGGCAAGCGACCTGCGCCGCGACATCTGGAACAAGCTCGTGTCAAACGCGTCGGGCAGCTCGCTCGCCGCACTGACGCGCCTCGATCTGGGCAGTCTCGGCAGCAACCCGGAACTGTGTGCGCTTTCAATCAACCTGATGCAGGAAGTGCTCGCGGTCGCCGCGGCGCTTGGCTGGGACCTGCGTGCTGAAATCAACGTGAATAATGTGGCACGGCGCGGCAAGCCCGGCCAGCGCCCCTCCATGCTGCAGGACGTGCTGAGGGGGCGGCCAATCGAGGTGGAAGCGCATGTCGGGCAGGTTCAGGCGTTCGCGCGCGAAGCGGGTGTAGCCGTGCCCGCCATCGATATCATCCTGCCGTTGCTGCGCGGTCTCGACCTTACGTTGCGGAAGGCGTAACCGTCAACGCATCGCGGCGCACGTGATCATCATGAACAGCGCGACCGCCGACGATCTATTCGTCCTTGCCGTAATGCAGGCGGTGCGTAACTCAGCGAGACTGCGCACGAGCCGGCCTCTGCCGCCGCAGGCCGTGGCGACTGCGTTCGGGCTGAGACCTGTGCTATCGTAACGACGAAGACCTCTCCCACTGACCCCCAGGTGAAACGATGACAATGAACAAGAAAAGACTGCTGCTGCCGACAACGATGGCGCGTACCGGTTGGGATTACGTGAAGGGCCGCGAGGACGTCGAAGCGATCGCGTTCTCTCCCACCGTTGCGACACCCGAATTTCAGGCGCTGCTGCGCGGTGTCGATGGCGTTGCGCTCACCTCGACGCCGTTGCGCGCGGCCGACATCGAGGCCGCTCCCCGGTTGCGCGCGGTCGGCCGCATCGGCGTGGGCTACGACGCGGTGGACGTGCCGGCGTTGAACCGCCGCGGCATACCGCTGATGACTTGCGGAACCGACAACTCACCCACCGTGGCCGAGAGCGCGACGTTCATGATGCTCACGCTGTGCAAGCGCGGCCCCGCCTTCGATGCGATGGTCCGCCAAGGCCGCTGGACCGAGCGCCACGTCGAGCTTCCCACCGAACTGCTCGGCAAGACTTTGCTGATCGTCGGCTTCGGCCGCATCGGAACGCGCATCGCCAAACGCTGTCTCGCCATGGAAATGAACGTGCAGGTTTACGATCCGTATGTGTCGGCGGACGCGGTACGGGCGGCCGGGTGCACGCCGGTCGCGGATCTCGACGCCGCGCTGCCTCACGCTGATTTCGTCACCATCCACTGCCCCAAGACGCCGGAAACGAAAGACATGTTCGATGCCGCGCGGCTGGCGCGCATGACTTCCTCCGCCCGCCTCATCAATACCGCGCGCGGTGGACTGGTCGACGAGGCCGCGCTGTACGATGCGCTTGCCGCGGGCAAGCTCGCCGGCGCGGGAATCGATGTGTTCGATCGCGAGCCCGCGCTCACCGACAACCCCCTGTTCACGTTGCCGAACGTCATCGTCTCGCCGCACATGGCAGGTAACACGCGTGAATCGCTCGATCGCGCGGCAGTGACGACCGCGCGCAATCTGCTGAGCGTACTGGACGGCGTGCCAAATCGTGAATACGTGGTCAACCCGGAAGCGCTCGGCGCAGTGCCGGGTACCCGGTCATAGCCCGGATCCGGATCACCCCGAACGCTGCGCGAACGTCCGGCGGCTGCGTTAGTATCATGCGCTCATTGCGTATCGAACAGGAAAATCAACCATGAAGTCACATGACAAGGTCGCCATCGTCACCGGCGCCGGCACCGGCATCGGCAAAGGCGCCGCGCTCGCGCTGCTCGGCGATGGGTATCGGGTCGCGCTTGCCGGGCGCCGCGCGGAACTCCTCGTGCAAACCGCAGCCGAATCGGGAGCGGGCGCCCGCGCGTTGGCAATTCCCACCGACGTGAGCGACCCCGCGTCCGTGCGCGCGCTGTTTGCGAAAATCAAGGACGCATTCGGCCGCCTCGACGTGCTGTTCAACAACGCGGGCACCAACGCGCCAGGGATCCTGTTCGAAGACCTCACCTACGATAAATGGCAATCGGTAGTGGGCGTAAACCTTACGGGCATGTTTCTGTGCGCGCAGGAAGCCTACCGGCTCATGAAGAGCCAGGACCCGCGCGGCGGACGCATCATCAACAACGGCTCGATCTCGGCGCACGCGCCGCGGCCCGACTCCGCCCCTTATACCGCGACCAAGCACGCGGTGACCGGACTTACCAAGTCCATTTCGCTCGACGGCCGCAAGTACGACATCGCGTGCAGCCAGATCGACATCGGCAACGCGATGACGGTGCTGGCATCGAGAATGGCGAAAGGCGTGAAGCAGGCGAACGGCGAAATCGCCGTTGAAGCGATGATGGACGTGCAGAACGTCGCCAACGCCGTCGTTCACATGGCAAGCCTACCGCTGGAGGTCAACGTCCAGTTCATGACGATTATGGCAACCAAGATGCCGTTCGTGGGACGGGGTTAGTGAGCCTTCCGCCGCGGCCCTACTGAAAGGAAAACCATGTCCACCATCACCACGGCCTCCGGCCTCGTCTATGAAGAGCTCGCTGTCGGCAATGGCGCCTAGGCCTGCCCCGGTCAGCAAGTGACGGTGTACTACACCGGCTGGCTGACCGACG